>Ga0310694_10004227_pt1 | contig 13926 bp, 21 predicted proteins | sample 174DNAGHGhighgp2_FD_203884 | JGI IMG/M metagenome (GOLD analysis project Ga0310694, IMG submission 203884) | Sheep rumen microbial communities from Palmerston North, Manawatu-Wanganui, New Zealand - 1742 DNA GHGhigh gp2 (v2) (version 2) | ecosystem: Host-associated > Mammals > Digestive system... | reverse complement strand
GTGTCAGAAACAGGTACCCCGTACCGCCGAGCTTCTTCCCCGGTTCCGCGCCGGCATCTGTCGAGGTCCTGCCTTGCTATGTAGCATTGTGATATAGTTGCTTCCGGATTGAGTTGCAGATGAGTTGCAAAAGAAAAGCCCTGACCGTTTCCGATCAGGGCTAATTCAAATGTTAATTAATAGATTATTTTATAGGTACGGCCGTTAGCAGGTACTACGGCAGATGAATCTGATACTGTATTGCCGGTGCCCTGTTTGAAATAGCTTGTTGAACCAACTTCAAACATCAAGCTGTCAAGCGTAGTTGAAAGGTAAACTCTTGTAAAGTTATACTTGGAGCCATCCATTCTTACAATGGGACATACATTTTTAAATGTTCCCGCATCTTCTACAATAACAGCCTGGGGAGTAATCTTACTTGCATCAATGAGAAGATATAAAGCTTCGAGGATCTGCTTATATGTTTTCACTCCGTCAGCAATAACGGCAGTTGTCTCGCCTGCTGATGCTGAAGCAAGCTCGTCAATAGCAGTCTGAACATTGGCAGCTGTAAGACCTGATACTGTATTATCATATGTAATTGCGGTTGCAGCGAAACCTGTAGGGATGTCTCCGAGCACTTCATCGATTGCTGCCTGTACGTCTGTAGCTGTAAGTCCTGATACAGTGTTATCATACTCAACATCTTCGGCTTCGATAGGGCCTATGTTACCGCCTCCAGCGAGGACAGTAAGTACTGTACCGTTAAGAAGGGCCATAACAGTCTGGTTGATTACGAAAGCGCCTGCAGGAAGGGCTGTGCCATCTACAGCTGTAGCGGTAACTGAAACACCGTCAACGGTGAAGGTATCGCCTGAAGCATAGTTTGCTGTAGCAACAAATTTTAAAACGTTAAGATCTGTATTAGTTCTTACAATATTGAATACTGTGCCGGCTTTGGTAGCAACGGATGATGTAATGCCGGTTAACTCAATGCTTTTAAGAATAGAATCGAGGCTTGTGAAGTTGGGGTAGGACTGAGTCAACAGGTTGACTGTATCGGTACCCTCAGCGATGTTAAAGCCATAATTAGGGGTTGTAGTCATATCCTAAATCCTCCTTTATTATACTTACTGATATAATGTGTTGCCGTGAAGCGTAAGATCTGTATAGGTCATGCTCAGGGCATTCCAAGCATTGTAAGTCAATGCTCTGGTGTTCATGGTAGCATAATCGATACCGTCAACGATATGGAAGGCAGACAGGTAATCAACCATGTCCTGGATGCTTACCATTGTGCCGGTAAAGGGATTAAGTACCTGGAATAATGTGCCGACATTCTCACTGATCTGATTGAGCAGGTAGGTATTATTCTGCTCGATTTTGGTATCTGTCAGGGCATTAACTGCGTTGATAGACTCAATAAGCTCTTCTCTTATCTCGGCTATCTTGCCGTTAACCTCATTAACAAAAGCCGTAATTTTCGCATCGTATGCTGCAAGCGTTTCTTCTGTTTCTTCCTGCAGCTGCTCTACTTCTTCAATCAGCTGATTGAGCTGTTCCTGATAGGGTGCAAGCTGTTCCTGTACCCATTCAAAGATTTCGCCCTCAATCTCTTCCTTAATGTTCGCTATCTGCTCTTCAATAGATTTTACTCTCTGGAGCAGGAAGTCTGCATTAAGTTCATGGAAGTCGGTATAGGGGTATTTATTATAGAAATTGTCCATCCTTATACCTCCGTTAATATGTCATGATACAAAACTCGGTTACAAACAGATCAGCCATATGGTCGAGAAGGTTCCATGCAGAGATGTCGTAGAAGCTTCTAAGCATGTCAGAGGCCTGCGTAACACCTATATTGCCATGGATATGGCTGTTAAAATCTCTGTCTGATGTGCCTGAAGTCTGTGTACTGGAAGTTGAATTTGAGCTGCTTGAGTTTACATCCTTGTCAGCCGGCTGATAGGCTGCAGAGTCGTAAGCTGAAACTGTATGCTCATTCGTACCGCCTCCCGATACATTTGTTGTATCGGATCCGCTGCCTGATGAGGTAGTCTTGTCATTGGATTCCTCATAGCGGTCATAGTTCTCAATAGGGTTCCAGGTCGCTTTCTGGCCCTCTACCCATTTATCGAACGTCGGGCGCCACTTCTTACCCCAGACTTCAATAGCCGGCTTTAGAAAGTCGGCAGAGGGATATAAAAGCTCAAACTCGCCTGAGCGCATAAGCAGCACGTTAATGAAGTCCTGCTTATCTATTTCATCCGGGAGGGTAAGGCCGTTAAAGATAGTAGCGTCATAATTATACATTCCTATCAGTGTCAGGTTCATCGTTGACATTAGGCTGCACCTCCTCTTTTCTCAGTTCAAAGCTTAAGTTAATATCCGGGTATAATTTTTTAACTTCTTTGATGCTCGACTGGATACACTCGATAGCCACGGTCAATCTTGCCTGAGAGTCAACCGATCTTGACTGAGCTTCTGCTGATACGAAACGCTCAGCTTTCTGATAAGGTACCGTAGTGATGCCGATTTCGGCATCAAATGAGTTAAGAATTGTCTGAAAGTCAATAAGCTGCTTATCTGTTATGTAGTTATCCTTAAGCTTCTGGATTTCAAGAAACTGCCAGGGCTCTTCATTATCAGTACCGTCATTCTTAAGAAGTGTGTCAAAGAATACAGCCGGCTCACCCTTGTTAATCTTATCGAGCATCTTTTTCATTGTCTCGGCTGCAGCCTTGTTTTTGGCTCCGATCATGAAAGCAAACTTGCTGTTAATGATGCTCATGTTAATAGCGTTATCAAGAGCCGATAACTTCTCAGCATAATATGCGATGATGTCAAAGATGCCTCTGTAGTCCGGCATAAACTTAAGAATTTCGCCCTCGGTGTGAAGCTGATACCTGTTATTTATTCCAAGCTCTGAGGCCCGGGGATTTGCAATGATAAACTCGGTCGGTTGATAGTAAAAGTCGATACCGTACAGGGTACCGGGCTGAAACCAGTAGCCGAGCTTTTCATTCTTTGATACAAATACATAACCGAGTTTAAGCAGACAGAACAGCAGGAAGTCCCTGCGTGATCCTTCCCATTCATCCGGGAGGACTGTCTTAAGTCGCGAAACTGCTCTCTGGAAAAGACTTCTTTCCCAGTAGGCAAAGGTCGCATTGTTGTATGCCTTTACCATGCTCGGGGCATAATGTCCGGCGATGGCATTCAGGCTTTCAAAATTTAATGGTGTATAAAAAGCCATTGTTAACCTCCCTTAAGGGGCCGGGGAGTTGGAGCTCCCCGGCAAGAAAGAAGATTTTATGATTAGTCTGCCATGTAGTAGATGATCATATTTTCGGTAGCATCCCAGATAGGATTTTTGTTGATGGTGTTCCAGATGGTTCTGTAGTGCTTACGAGCTTCAAGGGGGCTCGATGCCACATCTTCAAGATGGAAATCAACCATAACAGCATCCTTATCGAATAAGCAGCCAAGTACATAAGCCTGCTGTACTCTGGTGCCTGCGATCTGAGCACTGGGGTCAGATACATCAGGGATTGCCGGAGTTACATCGATAGCATAAGGGTCGTTAATGTTCTGCCAGTAGTCAACCTTCTCGAAGTTTTCAAGCTTCAGATACTGATCGTTGAAGATAGCAGGAAGTACGCGAGCTTCTGCATCGTTCCAGAACCTGGAGATCATCATCATGCGCTGATCTTCCTTCTTGGTCTGACGCGGAAGAACATAAGAGTCGGCGCCGACAGTTTTGGCAGGGCTCCAGTGATAGAGAAGCGATCTGTTTTCCATCATATCGGAGTCGGTCTTAACGGTTGATACAAGAACCGCGAGAAGCTCTTCAAAGTGAGCCTGTAAGATCTGTGCAGTGGTGTAGGTTGTGCCGTAAGTGCTGTTAAAGATAGTTGTAAGGTTCCTGAGAGAACCGGGCATCGAAGCGGTCATATTGAAGGTACCTGCGATAGCAGCAAGCATTGTAAGACGAGAGAAAGCTTCTTTCTCGGTCTCAATGTCGTTCGCTACAGATACAAGGAAGCCGTTAAGGAATGCAGTCCATTCTTCAGGGCTTCTGAATGCAGCCTTAAGAGCGTTTTCGTAAAGGGTGTAAGGATACTGCCATTCTACACCGCCTCCGAACCATGCCTGGTATGTTACAGGTGCGGACTGAAGCCACATGGATTCAACAGACTGAGGTGTACCGCCTGAAGGGTTCTGACCGTTGTCAAAGCCCATCTGAAGGTTAGTAAACAGCTGGGTGTTGCTGGCGCCGGTAGGAACGGCCTTCTTAGCATAGTAAGAAATCTTTCTTACACGGTTTGAGAACATGCCGGAGTCAAGCGCATTAATTAATGCGAATTTTGCCTTGTAAGGTCTGATCGCGATAAGGTTACGAGAAGATACAAGGGAAAGTGTATTGATTACGTTTTCAATGCCGGACTGTAAAACAGTTTCTCCGACACTGGCAAAGGTAGAAGCATCAATGACCTGTACTGTCTGATTTGCGCCAAACATCTCATCAGCAAGCGCATTCATCCATGCATAGCCATCGGTTACGTTTAATCTGCGTGCCATAAGTTTCCTCCTTAATAAAGTGATTTAAGAGATTCCTGCACGAGTTCACGCGCAGTTTTCTGGTTACCGCTTCCCAAGTCCTTGCTTGCGTTATCAGACTGGATTTTTTTAATCATGGTCTGAGCTTCTTCAAGCTGCCTGGTAAGCTCTTTAATTTTATTATTAAGCTCGTCGTTATTCTCCGGCTTCTCCTCAGGCTTTTCAGGCGGTACCTCAGGATCTTTCTTTTCCGGGGGAGTCTGGGCCGGTTCCTGTGCCAACTTAATCAGCTCGTTGACATCCGATGCAGCGTACCCACTCTTGGCAAGCTCGATAATCTGTTCCGAATCAATGCCTGAAGCATTGATCTGCTTAATATCCGCAGGCTTATAGCCCATGGTACCAAGCTTAATCATGTTTACTAATTCCATGTAAAACCTCCTTTTGACTAAATGAGTCAATCCCTATGTTTAAAATAAGGAAGTGCCTTTATGTGCGATCAACACGAGCGACACCGGCCCACCGGCCTGATCAGGTGTCTCGGCACTTCCTTACCTTATATATACCATTTTTGACTTAACCAGTCAATAAAGCTTACTCGTAGAAGAAACCACCGTTAAGGTATCCGTTAATCTCATCGCGGTCCGCATCGGGTCCGCTGATTGAAACGGATGCATCCATACACTGTACATACCCTGACAGGCTGCTTATGGTTTTAACTTCATAAGAAGGTGTACCCATCACGGAGCTTACACCACTGGGAGTCTCAACAGGCTCATGTGTGATAACGCTTATCTGAATGTTCTGGTCAAGGCCTGAAGCAGATGCGGAGCCAATACCGCCTACAGACTGTGATAAGGGCTTACATGCATTTAAAGCAGCTGTAACCAGTCCTGCAGTGCTTCCTGTGGCAATAGATGCAGCTGCACCTATTACACCGTTAACAAGGTTACCGGCACCGACACCCGAATAGCCCAAGGGAATCTGTACACCTGTCTGTGCTCCGTAGGTGCCAAGTGTTACACCGCCTGAATAAGTTCTGACTGTGAGTTCGCCGGTAAAAACATCAAGGGAGCTTTGAAAGTTAATGGATGTTCTGCCCTTAAGAACGCTTGCCGGGTATGATACGTTACCGATAAAGGGTATATAAACACTTATCTGGGTATAGGGGTCCGAGTTTCTCCAGTCGAGCCCTGTCCATTTCCAGGGGATAGATACAGGAACATCCTTTACAACGATTCGCTGATTGATTCTTAAACCGCCTAAAGGGACACCGCTTTCAGAGTAAATATCATACATACCTACCCTCAAGGGCTCTGAAGATGTATTTGAAATGGAAAAAGGTATCCATCTTACATCTCTGATATTCTCGGAAAGACTGCCGGAGCCGACAAGCTGCTTACCGCCTGCCACAATAGCACCGAAAGGATCCTGCGAACCTATGAAAGAGTCGTACACGGTCGTAATATCAGGCATTAATCTGGCAAGGGTAGATTCGGGCACAACATAAGTGCCTACCTTATTTGTGCCGGTTATTGATATGATATAGCTTCCGGCTGAAGAGTAGTCAGATCTGAATGCAGCGCTTAAAGTATTAAGCTGCGGTGTAGTCTCTAAGGCCAGTCTGTCATCGGGTATCTCAATGTTTGTGCTCTCATCATAAAGGATGTATGCACTTGTGGCACCGATGGCGCTCTTATAGGTTGCCAGTACATCCTGGCTGCAGCTTACTTCCGTTAAATCATTACTAATGTGCTTCACATCGGATACAAAATAGTAATGGCCGAAAGCCTGAACATAAACAATGTTGAAAGCATCCGCAGCACTCAATATGAATACTGGGGCTTCCAGGCTTGTGCCGGCTTTAAGATTTACATCTATCTGGGTACCGCCGGTAGGTGTTTTGGTTGAGTTCTTTCTTTTAGAAAAAGAAGTCCAGTATTTAATCGTCATTTAATACGCACCTGCTTTCCTGCCCTGACATAATACATCGGGGGCTTAATATCGGGATTTAATCTTTTAATCTCATCAAAGGTTATACCGCTTCTTCTCGCAATAGCCCGGAGTCCCTCACCGGCATGAGGCATTGTATAGATCGGAACCTCTACGAAACCGTTAAGCTCTTCATTAACCTCATCCGCAAATCTCTGGGCATTTGATACAAACCAGTCACCGGGGCAGCTCTTCTTTGCATACCATCTATGAAAAGTCATAAGCATTTCATTATCCTTGGGTTTATATGCCAGTGCCTTGGTTTTATCCGGGATGTATACAAATTTATCCTTGCCGTTACGCTTGCAGCAGTCTACAGCAAGCTTAACCAAAGAGGCCCATACCTTATTATTAAATGCGTAAGGGGCCGTAGCATCCGAAGCGCATTCGACTGTTATAGCTTTTTGGTCCTGAAGAGCATTTGAGGTGCACCAACTGCGATTTGCTTCAGAGACTATAAGGCATATCCTGCCATCGGTACCGATGCCATAATTGCAGGAAGCATTTCTTTTCGGATCCTCAAAGCCTTTACCGATTCGCTCAACGGTCACCTGACCCACATAGCAGTGTGGTGTAAATCTGCTTATGGGCTGAGTCCTGGGCCCGGAGTGATTCGGTGATAACTGGGTATAGGTTACCAGACTTGAATTACTCATTGTTATCCTCCTTTTTAATACCAAGCTTATCTTCAATGCGGCCAAGTCTCTTGTTATTGTCTGCGATATTGTCAGCCACCTTGTCGATAACAGCTGTTAACTTTTGGTTTTCCTTGTACATCAGCAGATATGCCACGATGGGGAAACCAACAGAACCGATTAAATCTTTAATAATGCTTAATACATCCATAATAAATACCTCCGTATAAAACAGGGTTAACGTTTACATCTTCAATATAACAAAAACAGCACATTGTGGCAAATGTGCTGTTCCTGCCTATTACATTGGTTTGGGGTATACAAGAGCAATACTTTGGGGAGTAGTTATCTTGTACCCTTATAATAACACAAGTGCCGGCAGTATTCAATACTACCGGCACAAGCATAGGGGGTTCGTGCGTAAGACTTTTTCGGAGGCCTTACACCTCCATTATATCATTATCCGTATTAATCTTCCTCATCATCCTCAAATTCTGCAAAGGGATTGAAAGCGTTACCCTTGGTTATGAATTTGATTGAGTTGGGATATACAGCGCCTTCCTTTAAAGATAGGGAAAGCTTTGCCTCCGCACCCATGTAAGGGAATCCCTCTTTGATGAGCGCGAGCACATCGGGACCCTCAGCTGCGTAAGTGTCTCCCAGTTCTCCAGATAAGGTCTTACCGAAACAGTATGCAAGGTCAAACTGTGTTGACACATTCACATAGCCGGTAAAGTTTTTAATCCAGTCGGGAGTAAACTTCTTTCCGGCATCCTTGAAAGCTTCTTCAAGCTCTTTTTTCTGCTCATCGGATAAAGTTACTTCTGCGAGGGTCAGCCATAGCTTCTCTTCTGTGCTTCTCTTCTCAAACTCTTTAACTTCCCTTTTACATGTTATTAACTTACCTTTTACGATCATTTGTTTTTCCTCCTGTGTACTTTGGAAGCGTTGCCACATCGGCAGGCTTCCTAACCTCTAATAATGTTTTAAAATTTTCGCACGTTTCACCCTTATATGGACAGCCGTAGCAGGAAAGATTAAGATTCTTTCTTATCCGGCAAGTCTCGCTTATCGGTCTCACATTCATCTATTGCTTCCTTATTAAGCTCTGTTATTACCTCCTGGGACACACCGAGCAGATGCGTCAATACATATTCTGCCTCAATAGCCATACCTAAGCTCACAATGGGGCTGTTGGTTCCTTCAGCCGGGGGAAGCCAACTGAGCTTAACCATTTCTTTATAATGCTGTTCATATGCGGTCACTATGTCACGCTTTATCAGGACCGGCTCCGGCTGTTTAAGCTTGTGATTCTCATTCATAAAAGAATACCGCCTTGTCTCCCCTGGTCCGTACGTCGCGCGTGATAGTAAAGGTCTTAAGGGTTAATTCAGATACAGATCTGCAGATGCATGCAAGATGCTCATATTGATGCTCTTCCGTTGTAATCTGGTACTGGTTGTTAGCGTAGCTGCAAATAACTCTAAACTCAATTACTTTCATTTGTCTTTACCTCCATAATGTTGTTTGCGTGTTCAAGAAGATCTTCATAATACTTGTGTCTGTATCCCCGGTGAAATCCTACCTGGTACCCAAGGCCATAGGCTATTATGATTGAAATAATGCTGAAGCAGAACAGCAGCCAAAAGTCACTCATTAATAATTACTCCTTAATTTAAAATCGATTCCTGAATCTTGTACAATACCATCGTCAACAACCGCTTTTATAGGTACATATGCATTCTGCGGAGTTTCTGCTTTCCTGACATATTCAGTACATGATAAATGAAGCACTACATTACCCGGATAATTGCCTGAATTAATATCAGTGTTCATATTCGCAATAATTCTGGTCGTTTGTGCCACATATACACATACTGTTTTATGCATGCATGTTTTACAAGGGGCCTCCAATTCTTTCATTTCTTTTTCCTCCGATCTTCCCAGATGATAATCCCAAGTGCCAGGGCTGTGCACAGAATCAACAGTCCGAAAAACAATCCAAGCAGCGCTAATATTGTTTTCATTTCTTGGCCCTCTCTGCAAGCTCATGGTTAACCATATCCTGAATCAGCAGCCAGAAACCGTTTTGTACTTTCATCATGCCGGAGCCGTTTGTACAGTCGTTAAGCTTAAGTAACAATTCTGTCATAGCGAAAGATATGTCCTCAGGACTTCCGTTAATTGACATCATTGTTTCCAGATGTCCTTCACCTACTTTGGTGACATCAAGTGTGATAATTTTCTTATTCATATGCATGAACCTCCTATGAGAATACCTTATCACATTCCCGGATTGCATGTTGTATTTTTTTAAGTACAATCCTTTAGTATGCTAAAGTTATTCAATCAATTCCCATTTATCACCATTTGCTTTAACTATGCCCATATTTGCCAATCTACGACAGGCAAGTTCCGCAAAAGCATCTTTATTATATTCCCAATTGTCATCAAATATTTCTGTTGCTACCCATTTAGCAAACTGCTCTGCTTCTTCTCTTTTCATAACATACCTCCTATGTATCATAAAACTTTTTAAAATTAACGATTAAATCATAAAATGAATACTTCTTAAATCTCATTCTGTCCTCGATGCAGGCAGCTCTGAGGTCGATGCCGATGTCGAGCCAATATCTCTTCTGATCGTTCTCTCTGTCGAGATCGTAGGATTTAATGTACTGGCCTTTACTGTCAGTAACATAGTATTTGCCTGTTCCGGGGTGCAGGTAAATGTATATGTCATGATTGCGCCTATAGTGCAGGTGATACATGCAGCGCATCCGTTTAAGGGACATGTCGCACACGTTTGAAAAGTCATTCTTTGAAAATACACCTCCATATGTTTTATCGTGCCATGCGGTGCCCTTCATGGCTCTGAACATACCCTGTTTTTCTTCCTCAGTAAAAGGGAAGTCTCTTTCGTTGATGTGCCTAAGAAAAATGCCTCTGTCCTTATCTATGTACACTGACAAATCCTTTGCTGCCATCTCGGCCATCAGGTCGACAATTTCCAGTTCGTTGGTTATAGGTGTGCTGATTTCCTCGGCATTGGCAAAAAGGATTAACTTAAGCGGAGGCCTTCCGCGTTTCTGCCGGTCCCTGTTCAGGGTCATGTATAGATCTAAAAGCATCTCACCTTCTGCATGCCTTACAATTTCACCGGCCTGAGGGATAAACTCATCAAGCATCATCCATTCTACATCGGAAAAATCCATGCCCTTGATTGCCTTTACTTTACTAAGGGCCATGATGTAATCAATCGGCTTTCCGATGGGCTTCCCATCCTTATCGGCATTGTAGAACACTCCAAGGCCCCTCTTAATAAGCTGCGGTCTTACGTTGGTATTAAAATCACGGTTAAGCGGTACCCAGGGCGATGGATCGTAATCAAGCTCACCATCAAATTCGCAGATGGTATTAACATCCTCGACAGTGCGCTTAAGGTAAGCTATAGGAAAGCCCATACGGTATGGGTACCTGAGTCCTCCGTAGGTTTTACCGGGACCACGTCTGGACCACACAATAAAGATTGTGCATTCCGGGTGAGCTTCTACGTCAGCGCCTATGTGATAGTAGCCATCGTTATAATCTTCCTTATAAATGTCAAACATCGATTCCGTACTCAATCATGTTCACCTCCTCGTTAAACATACTCATCCAATCGTACACGTTCACGGTATCAAGCCGGTAATCGCAGGGAGTCAAGCTGATAGAATCCCCGGTCTCATTACCGTTCTCGTCAATGTATATCTTTTCAACATTAAAATAGTAATGGGTCGTTTTGCCGGTCGTAGCTCCGTCAAAGATTTTGCCCTTGTGAAACTCGTTAATATCATCATGTAAACATTCGGCGCCCTTCTTTTTCGGAACACCTGCGACAGTGATCTTAAGCTTGCCGGTCTCTAAATTTCTACCGCAATAGCGCTTTGCGCCCATGTATTTAAACTCGGTATATTTGTCTGCATCTCCCTCGGTCTCGGCAACACCCAACCAGTATTCACGGCCTTTATGCATAACAGGACCGTACTCATTGGCAAGAAGCTTTTCCTTACAGCCGGCATTGTAACGCTCTACAGCTTCATAATCCCAGTCGGAGCCGTAGCAGGAATCCGTATCTGAGTACCAGGGGCGCTTACAGCACTTCACAAGCTGCCTCAGGTTGTAAAAAGCTATGGCCGTAACCCAGACACCGATCTGATAAGGAAGTATTGAGTTTATCTTTTCGACATACTCAATGTACTTTGACTGTAGCAGCTCTTCACTCTCTACATCTTCCTCGTAAAATTCGCCGGTTTCATAGTCCTCATTGATGTCCAAACGGATGGACTTCATGCAGCACATGCCATAAATGGCATTGAGCAGGGCTTTGGCAATGGAATAAAGAACCGGGTCACCGCCCTTAAGCTGTGTCTTATTGTAGAAGGATTCATATACAAAATCAGTAAACCATCTGGGAAGATAATCTTTCCTGGCATACTCTACATCGGTACAGATATGCCTGTCCCATGTGTAGATGTCCGCTATTACAGCAAGGTCGTATTCGGTTAAGTAAATTTCTACGTAATTGGCTGCAAGGATTCGACCGTTATCCTGAATAGCGTTGATAGTCTTTAAGCACTTACTGAATTGCAGTGCCGGCATGGGCTCGCTGTCATTCTTTAAGCGAATATTTACGGCTACAAATTTGAATGCATATGCATAATCCTCCATCTCAGACAGAATGAAGTCTGCAGACACGTTTTCCATCCGGGTAAACTTTTCAGCCGGAAACTTGAAAGCACACATTGAATAGGGATAACTTGATGCAAAGTCAAAGCACTGCACAAGCTCCCCGATCACGCAGTTAACCATGTGCCGGTTACCGTGTGTAAAGCCTCCGTGATACAGCTGCTGAAACTTAATATACTGCTCATATGTCAGAGCCTGCTGTAAGAACCAGTCCCGAGCATGATACTTCTTTCCCCGGACCCTTGTCTGTTCTCTGGGTATGCCGGTAGCCGTCAAGGGAATTGAATAGATCCTCTTGTGCAGGGCCTCCATAGTCTTATCGAGACACTCAACACCGGCTAAGGTATCGCACTCGATATAGTGAAGCTCTTCAGTGCTTAAAGGTGTGTCCTGATTCCGAAACTTGTCATAATCCCATGAACCGACTGCCTTCTTATGCTCTACATCCAGGTCATTGGCCCATTTTTCAAGCTTGCGCTGCGCTAAAATAAGACTGTCTTTAATCATGATGCCGTTCTGATACTGGATTAAGATAGGATAGTAGGGCTTCACGTTAAGCTGATGCTCAGGCTTTCCCCAGAGAGCATAAGCAAACTTACGTAAGAAAATATGATCGTATCCAAGGTTATGGAAATAGATCACGGTCCTGCTCCCTGCCATGTGCTCATGGATCCTCGTAAGAGTCTCAATCATTTTCGATGGCTTACGGCCGTACAGGGTCACTATGTTGTGATTAAATGCCCGGATACTTATAGTCCATGCAACTACATGATTCTCAAAGGTTTCATACTTACCGCCCTTACTGTCAGGATGATATATGTCTGGCTTTTTCTTAGATGTTTCCGTGTCGGCCATAATGAGCACATCGTTATAACTGACGCGCTCACCCCGGCCGGCTGTTGTTAAGTAGGGAATATACTTAAGTATGTCATAATCGAATTTCTTATAATGACAGAAAGAATAAGGCACAGCCTGTATTTTCTTCCTGTAGACTCGTAAAACCTCGTCACGCGTTCGCCCCATGTTAATATAAGTCCTCCAAGCTTAGCTCATTATCCTTGAGCGCCTGGATAGTCCTACGCTGCAGCATCGTCAGCCCATGCTTACCGGGCTTATTTGAAATATCATTTATAATGATGTTTCGCTTATCTACCTCCGATACTTCACGCTTTATCTTCTTAGCACTCTTCTGAATTTCCCCTATAACCGTCAATGCCGTTTTGGATCCAAACAGCTTATTCCATTTTTCATTCTGCTGCGAATCAAAATACTTCATGATCTGCTGATAAGTGAAGTTGGTACCGTACTTCGCATTGAATGTGTTTGCCATTCTCTTATACATCAGATTGATACCGCCGACATTGGATGTCTGTTTGGTTAAGAAGCTCTTGATGTCCTCGATCTTGTCATAGAGCCGGTCCCCCTCAGGCGGTACCGTATTAAATCGCGATGCAGTTACTCCGTTCCATTTATGAATGTCCTCCATAGCCTCTTCGTAGGCAAACTTCTTAACATTCTGATAAAGCGGATTCTCTGCAAGGCGCTCCAGGCGGACCAGTCTCTGATCTGCAGCTTTGGCCAAGCGCCTGTAATACTTTTTGGCCGACTCTCCGGCCCTCTGCTCGACATTGTAAGTCGGCAAATCGTCAGGCTTATACTTCGGCTTATAGTCAGGATTGCCGGACAACCTGGCATAATATTGTAAGTAACTCTCTCCCGGATTTTTCGGGCCCATATTTCTCGGCATGGCATTTACCTCCTGTACTTCTCATTATAATGCATGGCCCAACTCAAGATTGTACTAAATTAAATACAATCCTTTCATGCGCTAAAGTGACAGGCTAAGATGCATGTTTTCATCAAAGATGCATCTACGCAGCCGGGACAGAATGACAGGCCATAGACTGATGGCCGGACTCGCTTCGCTCGGATCTCTCGACTCATACATGGCGCTGCTCATTTTCTGACATATGTGTCACAACTTGCGCGCAATCGGGGAAGAGGTTGGGCGGTACGGGGTACCTGTTTCTGACAC
>Ga0310694_10004226_pt1 | contig 13928 bp, 11 predicted proteins | sample 174DNAGHGhighgp2_FD_203884 | JGI IMG/M metagenome (GOLD analysis project Ga0310694, IMG submission 203884) | Sheep rumen microbial communities from Palmerston North, Manawatu-Wanganui, New Zealand - 1742 DNA GHGhigh gp2 (v2) (version 2) | ecosystem: Host-associated > Mammals > Digestive system... | reverse complement strand
TACGCGGACATCTTTATTCATCTCCGGGCCAAAGTTAAAACCGTCGGCGTATTTGGCACCGTCTTCTAATAATTTTTGGCCTAAACGCAAATATCCGGCCAGCGGCTCTAGCACGAGTTGCCAGGGACGCGTGGCATGCGGATTACGAATTTCCACTGTTTTACCGGCTTGAAAAGCTCTGATACAATCGGGAATGAGACGGTCTAAAGCCCAGTCCCCCCCGCCAATTACGTTTCCGGCGCGTGCCGTAGCCAACGCAAAAGGTTTGCCGCCCTCTAAAAACGAGCGGCGGTAGGAAGAAGATAAAATTTCCACACAACCTTTAGACGATGAGTACATATCATATCCGCCAAAAGGTTCATCTTCTTTGTAGCCCTCTTTTTTCTCTTTATTTTCGTAACATTTATCGGTAGTAATGTTAACAAATGCTTTAACGGAAGGTGTTTTGCGGGCAGCTTCTAAAACGTTAAGCGTGCCGATGACGTTTGTTTCATACGTAAGCACCGGCTCGGCGTAACTAAGCCGCACGATGGGTTGCGCGGCCAAGTGAAAAACGATATCGGGTTGGTGTTTAGCAAAAAAGAGTTCCAATGTTTTCGCGTCGCGGATGTCGGCAATTTTGCTGTCTTTTAGCAAATGCCCTAAATCTAACACATCGTATAAACGCGGGTTGGTGTCGGGTAGTAAAGAATAACCTACGACGTTGGCCCCTAATTCTTTAAGCCACAAAGACAGCCAGCTCCCTTTGAATCCGGCGTGTCCTGTAACAAGAACGGTTTTCCCTTGATATATGTTGTTAAAAGCCATTTAATTCTCCCAGATTTTCCACGGCGCTTTGCGTTTGGCCCACAAATCGTTTAAGTGGTTTTTGTCTTTGAGCATATCCATCGGATGCCAAAACCCGGTATGTTTGTATGCTTGTAGTTTGCCGTCTTTAGATAAATTAAGTAACGGTGCATTTTCAAACATAGTTTCGTCGGCATTTTCGGGTATATAGTTGAAAATCTGCGGTTCGCATACCATAAATCCGGCGTTTATCCACGAGCCGCCTTGTTTGGGTTTTTCCGAAAAGTTGGAAATTCTTCCGTCGGTTTCAATGTCCAAGGCCCCGTATTTCCCTTCGGGTTGGTAGGCCGTAAGCGTGCAGTATTTGCCGCTTTTTTGGTGGTGTTCCAGTAACGCCTTGATATTGACATCAGCTACGCCGTCTCCGTACGTGAGCATAAAAGGTTCGTTCTCAATAAATTTTTGTGCCCGTTTGATGCGTCCTGCGGTGAGGGTATCACGTCCGGTGTAGAGCAGGGTTACTTTCCACGGTTCGCAGGTGTTTTGGTGGATGTCTATAGAGTTATTGGACAAGTCCATCGTAATATCCGAATTGCGCAAATAATAATTGACAAAATAATCTTTAATAACTTCTTGCCGGTATCCGGTTAAGACGATAAAATCGTTAAAACCGTAGTGGGAATATATTTTCATAATGTGCCACAAAACGGGATATCCGCCGATTTCTACCATCGGTTTTGGTTTAATACCGGTTTCTTCTCCAAGACGTGTGCCCAAGCCGCCTGCTAAAAGTAGTACTTTCATTTGTTCCCTCCTGTAAGAGTTTGTAAAATCTTATCTATATTTTCCGCCGTGAGCGGCGTATATACTAAATCTATATTATCTATAATTTTTTGCCGGTCTAATTTGGAAAAATCAACCTGCAATAATTTTTTGCGTATCGTTTTTTCAAAACGGTATTTGATGAGTTTAGCCGGGTTCCCGCCGACAATGGAATAAGGTTCCACGTCTTTTACCACCACGCTGCCGGCAGCAACTATGGCCCCTTGTCCGATACGAACGCCCGAGCAAATAATTGAACCTAACCCAATCCATACATCATCTTCTACGATGATGTCGCCTTTGCTGTGGGCCTCGCGTTCTTGAAGGCCGAATTTGACTTTGAACGGATACGTGGAAAATCCCTTGTAAGGATGTTCGCTGGCTAAGATAAACCGTACCTCGGGCGCGATAGATACATAATTACCGATTTGTAATTTAGCACTTTCGTTGGAGTGAGAGAGTACGTACAAACTTCCGTAGGTGCCTTTTCCGACGGTAACTTTATCAAAATCAAATTCTACTTGCGGGGACGTTTCGTTGTGGGCATTGGCCGCGCGCCATTTACTAAAGAAAGCAAATGAAGATATTTTTTGGGACCATATGCGAAGCCCGCATATATAATATTTTGTTTTATGACCGGTGGTTATTTTTTTCACTAATGACATATCGGCTCCTTTACGACATGCGTATATTTTCCAAGCATTGTTTTACAATTTCTAAATTCTGATAACCTCGCCGGACAGTAGGTTCTAAAATAGCCCCTTCCGCCCATTCGTTCCAGGCGTTAATGTAAACATACTGTTTGCCGACCGGATAAGTTTGTTTTGTCCACGCCAAAATACCCGCTAACCACGTCTTATATTGTTCAGGGGAGATCTTCCAAACCGACGCATGAGAATATAATTTACGCGGGGTATTGTCCCAACTGGGGAAACACGCTTTCCAGACAGGATAAGAAGCCGGATAAATATATTTTCGTTTGGCGATATATTCGGTCAAATCGTGTACAGCCAATGGCAATTTGGGGTTAATTTTACGGACGGCTATTTCCTTACGGGGCAGTTGGTGCGGCGGAAATTCAATAACGCCTTCACAGGAGTAATCTTTGGGGGATATCTTTTCAAACGCGTTGGCTGCCATGATATACAAGCCGTTAAATCCTTCTTGTTTGGCCAGCCGTTGTAAGGTGGCTATAAATTGACAAAAAACGGTTTTATCAAATAAAGAAGGCCGGTAAATCATCAAGAGGGGTTTATTATCTATTTTTTCATACCGTTCATCTTTGATATAGGGTAAAATATCGGCGAAGAATTTTTCCGCATCTGCTTCTTTTAATTCTTGTTTTAGGATAACTTCTCGGTCCCCCCCGTCCCATAATTTAGACCAGTTTTCATTGGCCCAACAGAAATGGAATTTGAAATCAATGGAGGAATGTAAAAAATATTCCAACGGTTTTTCTAATACTTTCTTACCGGAGAACCAATAGTAGTAGAAACAAAATCCGTACAGCCCGTATGCTTTGGCAATTTCTACTTGACGTTCCATAACGCCGGGCATCAGTAAATTATAAAAACCGACGTCGTAAGGAATTTTAGGTTGTTCATGCCCGACAAATTGCGGTACACAGGAGGCCACATTGGTCCACTCGGTAAATCCCTTGCCGTGGGCGTTGTCATTTTCCTCAATGGCGTGAAATTGCGGCAGATAATAGGCAAAAATTTTAGGGTCGCTATTCGTTCGGACAAAAGGCGTTTTGGTAAAAGGAACAAAAGTGCTTTTATCATTTTTCAAGGCAGACAACCAAGCGGTGTACTCTGCCAAAGGCGCGGCAGGAAGAGGTCGTGACAAAACACAATGTCCGAACAGATATACTCTCTGCTTTCCATCTACGAGGCGTTTTTCTATCCATTTATGTTTGATAGTGTCCATCTTTTTCATAGCGTTTATTTTCTGTTCAAATACCACCGGACGGTTTTTTCAATGCCGGTTTCAAAATTCTCGTCGGCTTTCCAACCCAGTTGGGTTTCTATTTTTGTCGCGTCAATAGCATAGCGGCGGTCGTGTCCGGCGCGGTCTTTGACGAATGTAATGAGTGTTTTATAACTTTTTCCGTCGGCAGACGGTCTGAAAGTATCTAACAGCGTGCAAATGGTATCTACGATTTGCAAGTTGGTGCGTTCGTTGCGCCCGCCGATGTTGTAAGTTTCTCCGGCCTTGCCTTTTTGCCACACGCGTGCAATTCCTTTACAATGGTCCAATACGTACAACCAATCGCGCACGTTTTTACCGTCGCCGTAAATCGGGATAGGTTGCCCCGCCAAACATTTACGGATAATGGTGGGAATTAATTTTTCGTCGTGTTGTTTGGGACCGTAGTTATTAGAGCAGTTGCTGGTAGTCACGTTTAGACCGTATGTGTGATGATAGGCCCGAACGAGTAAATCGCTAGAGGCCTTACTGGCCGAGTACGGGCTGTTAGGCGCGTAGGGTGTGTTTTCGGTAAAAAGGCCTGTCGGGCCGAGCGTACCATATACCTCGTCGGTAGAAATATGGTGGAAGCGGCATGTTGCGTAGCCGGGTTTGACTTGCCCGGGGGCTGCCATCCAATGTAAGCGCGCAGCTTCCAACAGATTAAAAGTACCTTCAATGTTAGTTTGAATAAACGGACGCGGCCCGGTAATGGAATTGTCCACATGGGATTCGGCGGCGAAGTGAAATACCCCGCGGATATCGTACTTTTCAAACAAGTTTTTGACGAAATCCCCGTCGCAAATATCGCCTTTTACAAACGTATAGTGCGGGTTATTTTCGCATTCTTTTAAGTTAGCCAAATTGCCTGCATAGGTCAGTTTGTCTAAATTGATAACGTGATATTGCGGGAACGCTTCCAAAAAGTAGGGAATAAAATTCGCTCCGATAAATCCGGCTCCGCCGGTAACTAAGATAGTTTCGTCAGACATTCTTCCACTCCTTGTGTCCAATGCGGTATGGACACGCCAAATTGTTGTTTGATTTTTGATTTATCCAATACTGAAAATGCCGGCCGTTTGGCGGGCGTAGGGTATTGTCTTGTGAAAATGGGCATAACCGGACAAGTAATTTCGGCTTGATGCAACGTGTACCACGCCAAATCATACCACGAACAAACCCCCTCGTCGGTAAAGTGGTAAATTTCGCGCGTATTGGGTACTATTTTCGGCAAGATTTGCACAATGGTTTGTGCTAAATGCGGGGCATACGTCGGCGAGCCGACTTGGTCACACACGACCCCTAATTGTTCTTTTTCTTGTCCGAGTCTAAGCATGGTTTTAACAAAATTTTTCCCGTAGGGGCTATAGAGCCAAGCGGTGCGTAAAATAACAGCCGTTTTAGCATATTTTAAGACGGCTTGTTCGCCTTCGTATTTAGTCTGTCCGTACACGCCGAGCGGACGAACGGGTGCGGTTTCGGCTAGCGGCGTGTTGCCTGAGCCGTCAAACACATAATCGGTAGAAATATGCACAAGCGGGATATTTAACTCGGCGGCGAGTTTGGCTAGATGTGCCGGGCCGTCCGCGTTAATCTTACGGGCGAGTTCCGGCTCGCTTTCGGCCTTATCCACGTTGGTATAAGCGGCGCAGTTGATAATGGCTGTAAGCGGGTGTTTTTGCCCGAAGGACAAGACGTCTTGTTCGCTAGTGATATCCAATTCGCCCACGTCGGTAAGTACGCACTTTTGTGCGGGCAAAATATCTTGCAGACAGCGGCCTAACTGACCGTTTGCGCCGGTAATTAAAAACATGGATGCTCCTTATACGACGAAAAAGACGGATTTTTAAGGTCTTTTTCCGATAATAACGCTTTGGTTAAATCAATTTTCCAATCTATGTTTAATTCTTTATCGTTAAAAAGGACCGCGCCCTCACTGGCTTTGTTGTAAAAATTATCGCACTTATATGCAAATTTAGCCGTGGGTGTTAAGACGGAAAAACCGTGGGCAAAGCCGTGCGGGATAAAAAATTGTTTTTTATTCTCGCCGGAAAGTTCCACGCCGTACCATTTTCCAAATGTCGGGCTGTTTGTTCGCAAATCTACGGCTACGTCCCAGACGGTGCCTTCTAATACACGCACCAGTTTGGCTTGTGTAAACGGCGGGCGTTGAAAGTGTAAGCCGCGCAAGGTGTTTTGTGTAGAAAAACTTTCGTTATCTTGCACAAAAGTAATATCAAGGCCCGCCTCTTTCCATACGCGCGCGCTGTAACTTTCAAAAAAGTAGCCGCGGTTGTCTTGAAATACCGTCGGAGTAAATACAATAAGTCCCTCAATTTCCGGCTTAAAAAAATCCATTTTTTTGGTCCTCCGGTAGTCCGGCTAAATACTGCCCGTACTCGGTGTTTTTAAGTTGTTGGGCGCGGGCTAACAATTGCTCAGCACTTATCCACCCCTTCTTAAAAGCAATTCCCTCCAAGCACGCAATTTTAAGTCCTTGGCGGCTTTCCAACGCTTCTACAAACATAGAAGCTTTAATCAGGTCCGCGTGCGTGCCGGTGTCTAACCACGCCATACCGCGGCCCATAAGTTCTACGGACAGTTCCCCCCGTTGTAAATACCAATCGTTAACGGAAGTAATTTCCAATTCGCCGCGGGCAGAGGGCTTGATGTGTTTGGCCACATCCACGACGCGGTTATCGTAGAAATACAGCCCGGTTACTGCCCAGTTTGATTTGGGATTTTTTGGTTTTTCTTCAATAGAGATAGCCCGGCGGTTATTATCAATTTCCACCACACCGTATGCTTGCGGATTTTTAACGTGATAGCCAAACACGGTGGCGCCGGTTTTGCGCGCGGCGGCATTTTTGACTAATTGTTGCAAATCGTGCCCGTAAAAAATATTATCGCCCAAAATCAAACATACGCTATCTTTCCCGATAAATTCTTCGCCTAAAATAAATGCTTGGGCCAACCCTTCGGGACGGGGTTGCTCTATGTAGGAAAATTGCATACCGTACGTGGAGCCGTCGCCGAGTAAATGCTTAAAAGAGGGTAAATCTTTGGGAGTGGAAATGATAAGCACTTCGCGAATGCCCGCTAACATCAGCACCGAAAGCGGATAATAAATCATCGGTTTGTCATACACGGGAATAAGTTGTTTGGAAACGGCCAGCGTGGCCGGATATAAACGGCTGCCTGTTCCACCGGCTAAAATGATTCCTTTCATATATACACCTCCCTAGGGTACAGATACATTTATTCTACCAATTTATACCCGGCCTATCAACCGAAAAAAATGGGGATTTCCAAGTGTAAGTGTGGCTAAAAAAACCCCGGGCTTGCACCCGGGGTTTTTAGTACTACTACAAACTCATTTTAGTTATCTATTGGATCGCCGTAGGCATCTACCATACGGCACTTACAGTGGGTAAGCGTACATTCGGCATGGTATTGTTGATGAAAAGCCCACCACCCTGAGCCGTATCCTATATAATTATGCACAAAAGGTCCGCTGTAATACCAATTTGTGCTCCCAAGATGGTCGTGGTCGCAGGGAAGACTATTACACCCAGCAGAATTGGAGGATGGCAACGGTATTCCTCTGAGATCACAGAGAACAGCGCGGCCGCTAGCTGCACCATGTCCCCACACCCCATCGATACGATGCCAATGGTTTCCGTGATACGAGGTGGAGTCAGTTTCTACCCATTGGTAACGCCAGCAGTCATCGAAATTCCAGTGGTCCATGGCTTCTTGCGGGTTGCTAGTTACGCTCCCGTCCGATTTAACGTATTCTACCACCGGGTCGGAAAGTTCATATCCTGCACCGCTTTCTGATGTTTCGCAAGTACGCGTAACGCGAACCGGAATCTTAACAGTGCCCGAATAACCTTCCAATATATTCCCGCAATCCTCAAGTTGATCTGTATATTCTGGTTCTCCGGCGGAACACGTCACATCGCAGTTTTTCAACGCCAGGACGTATACATATTTTTCCGTGTTGGAAATTTTCCGTTTGACCCACGCTAATTGACAGTTGCTATTCGTCAAATCAACAGAGGTGCGGTATTTGTTGGCGGCTTCATCGCTGTCCTTAAACCAAACTGCCGACGGGTAAACAATATCTACATTTCCCAACGTAAAGCCCGGCGTGCTGCTCCGCAAATCCATTGCGCTATTAAGAAGCGGTACTCCGGCGTTGTGCAAGACGTCGTCCGGTTGGATGTTATTAACCTCCAAATCGCTTACGTATAATTTTTGTGCATATTGGTACAGGTTGCCGTTGAGAAGCAATCCGTTTCCATCCACCCCATTGAGGTAAGAATTTTCCGTGAATTTGAGCGTTCCGCCGGTAACTGCCAGCGGCACCGGCGTCACCCCGGAGGGAGCGGCCAAGTTAGTTGCCTGCGGGGTATAACTGGCCGGCGCAGTACCCGAGCCGTAAATAACGGCGTTGGGGAAGTTTAAGTTGCTCCCCGCACCTGTGATGGAATTTACCACAAAAGTCGTACCGGGGCTTTGGATAGTTACGGTTCCTTTGCTGTTGACGTCCAAGCGGGGCGTCTTAAGCCCGCCCGGCAACTTAGCCGAGCCGGATACTTTTAAGTACTCGTAATTTCCCAACCGGGACGGGTTGAAACTGACAGCAGAAACACTTTCTGCCGCCACGGGCAAGGCCGCACAAGCCAATACCCCTAGCCAAAAAAGTTTGTTCATAAAATTCTCCTATATCTACGGGGAATAATTACTCTCCCTTATAATAAGTGTATAAGAAAATGCGAAAAAAAACAAGAGGAATTTTTGAAGAAAATAAAAGTTATTCCGGTTTTTACATGGCCCTAAAAAATTAGTTGTGTAAAATGGTACAATAAACTAACCTGTTTGCTGGAGAAATGTATGGCTAAAAATTTATCGTTTTCTTATTCCAAATTGGGAATGTATAAAGAATGTCCCCAAAAGTACAAATTCCGTTACGTGCATATGCTACCCGAAAAACCCAAGTATTACTTTGCGTTCGGTACGGCGTTGCACGCGGTAATGGAGTTTATTTTTAACCCGCAACGGCCCGGTTTTCCGTCTTTGCAGGAAGCGTTGCAATTTTTTGATAGCGAATGGAATAAAACTACTTTTGAACAAAAAGGGTATGCTTCCGTAGAAAAAGAATTAGAAGGGTTTGCCGAGGGGCGCCGCATTTTGGAAACGTATTATGCCAAAAACGAAGCGTCATTTGTGCATCCTCTTTCCGTGGAAATGAAAAGCACCTTGGAAACCGACGGGCTGAGTTTAATTAGTATTTTGGACCGTATGGATTATTTGGGCGACGGGAAAATTAAAATTTTAGATTATAAAACAGGTAAAACCGTCCAACGCGAGCCCACCCAATTATATATGTATCAAAAAGTGGTGGAAAATTCGCCGGTAATTAAAGCGCTTGTGCAAGCCAAGGACCCGTCGGTAAAAGAAGTGCGCGTAGGCGAGATGAGTTTTTATCACTTGCCCACGTTAACCGAACTGAAATTTGAGCGCGCCCCCGATAAAGAAATTTTTGCATTTTGGCAAGGCGTGTTAGACGTTGCCGGAAATATCCGCGCCGGAAAATTTGACCCGACCCCCGGCGAAACACAATGTAAGTTTTGCGACTACCGCAACTTGTGCCCCGTCTTTACCGGCAAAGAGTACGACGGACCCGGCGGATACGGCGCGCGCAAAAAAACCGTTTTACCGTCGCCCGATTTTCCCCCCGCGCCGGAAAAACCTGCCGCGGCGCCCCAAAGCGAGCCGGACCAACTGAGCGAAAAAATTGACCGCTTGGGCGAACTCATAGACGAACAGCGCCGCTTAGAGCAGGAAATTATCGCGCTGATGCAAAAAAATAAATTTGCGCGGCACTTCGGCAAAGCGTTCCAAGCCGAACTGACCGATGAAGAAAAAATACAAATTTCTGACGAAGAAAAAGTGGTGGCCTTACTTCAAAAATTAAATTTGTTGGAGAAAGTGCTGGCCCCCACCCGTACGACCGTGGCCCGTTTGCTAGACGACGAAACCGTTTCCGCGCAAGACAAAGCCAAACTAAAAGTGCTCGTGCAAAAAATCAATGTGCCGCGGCTAATCGTGGAGAAACAATCATAAGGGATCGGACGGCGATGAAAAAAGAACTGATTATTGCACTAGATATCGGAACGTCCGGTTGCCGCGCGGCAGCGGTGCGGACCGACGGAACACTCGCGGCCCAACATTATTTGCCTTTGTTGCCTAAACGCCCGGCGCCGGGTTTGTCGCATTACGAGGCGGCCGATTTAGTGGCGGCGGTAAAACAATCACTGCACGCGGTACTGGATAAAACCGGTCCGCAAAACGCCGCCGCTCTGGCGGTTACGTCGCAACGTTCCACGGTGGTCGTGTGGGATAAACAAACGGGACAAGCGGTTGGTCCCGTACTCACGTGGGAGGACGGCCGCGCAAATGAACAGGCACAAAACGCTTCTATCAGCCAAGCGGACGTGCACGTTTTGACGGGGTTATATAAAACGCCGTTTTTTTCCGCCCCGAAAATTGCGTGGACGCTTGAAAATTTTCCGGTGTGTAAAGAACTGCTAAAAGAAGGGCGGTTGGGTGTCGCCCCGGTGGCCTCGTATATTATTTGGCACCTGACGTGCGGAAAAACCTTTGCTACCGATTTGACCCTCGCCCAACGCACGTTACTAACGGATATTCATAAACAAACGTGGAGTGACAACTTGTGTCAAGCATTTGGCATACCGACGGAAATGTTGCCGCAGTTAAAACCGTCGGCGGCCGATTACGGCGCGTATGAGTATCAAGGCGTTTCCATTCCCATTACCGCGTGCGTGGGCGACCAACAAAGCGCGGCGGTTTATTTCGGTTTACAAAAAAATAAAAGTTTGATTAACTACGGCACGGGCGCGTTTTGGTTGTATAACGCCGGGGAAAATCCTGTTTTGTTACCCGGGATGTTGACCTCTTTGTCGGCAAACGGATCGGGCCAAACTTCTTCTTATTTATTGGAAGGCCCGGTTAATTCTGCCGGAAGTGCGCTACTTTGGTTAAAAGCGCAAGGTATTTTGTTTGACGACACGGAAATTGACGCTTTGTGTGCGCGCGCGACAAACCCGGTTTGGTTTTTACCCGCGTTTGGCGGGTTGGGCGCGCCGTATTGGAATTTTAATACACCAACGACGGTGGACGGACTTTCCCCCCATACCCAAAAACCCGATTGGGTGGCCGGAGTGGTGCGCGGGGTGGCGTTTTTGCTTGCCGATATCGGGGCGTACTTGCGCGCGAATGGGTGTGTGGTAAAAGGTCCGGTGCAAGTAGCTGGCGGGCTGTCTCACTTGTCTTATTTGACGCAATTTCAAGCCGATTTGTTGCAACTGCCGTTAGAAGTTTCCCGCCAATCGGACGCGACGGTATTGGGCGCGGCAATGTTAGGTGCCAAAACGCTTGGTGTATCGTGCGTGTGTGCGCCGGCTTATACGCAAGTTTCGCCGAAATTATCCGGTGCCGAGGCCGAAACATTATACGGTGCATGGCGTGAGTTTGTGGCGCACTCGCTGAAAAAATAATTTGCTTTGTTTCATTTATTTTTTCTACATTTCGTTCTAATCTTTATAGGTCGGGTTAACACCCGACCTATATACTCTCTTTTGCCTACCCAAAATAATAAAACTTGACATCGTTTTTTTTTTTGCTACATTTTAATAAATGATAAAGATTTAATAAAAGGCCGCGCCTATATTGCGCATTTGCCCGTGCGGCAAGCACCGGAATGACGAGGCGCGGCAAGGAGAAAATGTATGCAAAAAGAAAATGTAGGTCAGGTGCAACCTGACGTAGAAATCAGAGTCGTCATCCCCGAAGGTTGTAATCGGGGATCTTCAACGCATCCGCTGTTTTGCAGAAAAACAACAAACGACAAGCGTGGAAGATTCCCGATAGAAACACTCGGGAATGACGGCATTTTTTATAACAACAAAGCATTTACACTCATTGAATTATTAGTCGTTGTTCTCATCATCGGTATCCTCGCAGCGGTGGCGCTCCCGCAATATGAGAAAGCCGTTTGGAAAAGCCGCGCCGCTAATATGCAAACCTTTTTGCGTAATGTGGAAAATGCACAACAAGCCTATTATTTGGCAAATGCTACGCAGGCTACGGAATTGGATGAATTGGCGGTCAGTTTTGAGGGGTTTACGGCGGGAACAGTGCTTGGCGGTAGTAGTGAGGCACCTATTAAAGCGTACAATGATATGTTTGAAATTCGCTTGGGTGCCTCGAATAGTACTGCCTATTTCATATCCGGCAAATATAAGGGGTGTGGATTTAGTGTAAATAAAATGGGCGAGTGGAAGTGTAACGAGTGGGATGCTTATTACAAAACTGCCGGCGGTTTTTGCCAAAAAATTATGAAAGCCGGTGAATTAGTCCGCGAGGAGAAAAACGTGCGTGCGTATGCTATGTAGTGTATCAGTTTTTTTATAAAACTCCCCGGGCTTATGCATGGGGTTTATTGTGAGTAAAAACCACCCCGCGATTTTTTCGCGGGGTGGTTTTTCATAAACTCACAACCGTTGTTATTTTACCAGGTCGCTCATTTTAATTTCTTGCGGCTCTACCGTGGCTTTGGGGATATATTCCCCGGTGGTAGTAGCGCGGACCGCCGTTTGGCGGGTGGACGTGGTTTGGCGGCGGGTTGTCGTCCGGCGGCGTTGGGTATTTGTGCGCGCTTTTTGTTGTGTTTTCGCGGCCGGCTTACGTCCTGCTTTTTCGCCGGTGAGTTGATTTTTTTGCGCTTGCAAGGCCGCTGTTTTGTTGGCATTAGCGGTGTTTAATTGTTCTTGCGCTGGGGTCGTTTCCGGGGCGGCTGGCTGTTGTGCTTGGGCGCGTGCAGCAGCTTCTTTTTCGGCTAGGGCTTGTTTAAGTTTCGTTTCTTTTTGGCCTTGCAGTTCGGCTACGACGGCTTCTTCTTGCGCCAGTTGTTCTTCCAAGCCACGTACGACGGCTAATTTTTCCGCTTCTGTTTGCAGGGCTTGTTGCGCTACGGATTCTTGTAACGTCTCTAATAGGGTAAGCGTAGAAGATTCGGGCAAGAATTTTTTCGCCAACGTAAGTGCCGAATCGCCCGATTTATTAACAGAAGCCAAGTTGGCCCCTTGTTGGATAAAGAACACGGCCGTGCGGTCGTTCTTGGCTAAAATGGCATTCATCAGCGGAGTGTTGCCCAGATTATCGGGCGTATTGATATTTGCGTGCGCCGCTACTAATTGTTTCGCCGGGAAAATATCCCCCGAATAAGCACTATAAAATACAGCGGTGCGCCCTTGTTTATCCTGTGCCGAAATGTTTATGTTTTTATTACGCAAGAGTAATTTTTGGCACGCTTGCAGATTTTTGGCCGACGCATTCATGAGCGGGGTTACTCCGTCCGTATTGGACAAATTGGGGTTGGCGCCCGAGGTTAATAAAAATTTTAATACTTCCGGTTGGTCGTTTTCTACGGCATAGAAAACGGGGGTGCGGCCTTTTTTATCGGTAATATTTATGTCGGCCCGGGTATTTTTAATAAGCCACTTTACCATAGGTAAGTCGCCTTCGGCTACGGCGGCGGCTAAGGCAGAAAGCCCCGTCGGATTTTTGTAATTTACATCCGCTTGAGAGGCTAAGAGCACTTTGACGTTATCCAAATATCCTTTCTGCACCGCATAAATTAACGGGGTATTGCCGTTATTATCGGGCATATTGACGGTGGAGCGTTCCATAGAAATTAAATCATCCAACGCATCCGGGTCATCGTAACTGGCGGCGTAACTGGTGGCGGTTTTGCCTAAATCATCTGTGGCGGTAGCGTCGGCGCCGTTTTTAACTAAATAGGTAACGGCTTGCGCTTGCCCGGCAGAGGCCGCCGCAATTAAAGGGGTAATGCCGTAACTGGATTTGGCGTTGATGTCCGCCTTGCCTTCTTCCACCAACATACGGATAATTTCCATATTGCCTTTTTCTGCGGCTACCGTCATAGGCGTGATGCCGGCATAGTTTTTTTCGTTTACGTTCACGCGTGCTTGCAACAAGGTGCGTACGCGGCTGGCATCGTTGATTTTAATGGCTCTGATAAGCGAAGTATCATAGACCAATTTGGATTTAGCCCGCGTGCGAACGCCGGGTACATCGCTGTGATAGGGTTTTTGTTCGGCTCCAAAGAGGGTACCGCGGTAAATATCGCCGGGGTCGGCGGTGGCTTGCTCGGTAATAACCGAGGTCGCTGAGCGGGAGGAGGAATTGTGCATTCCCCCCGAGCGAGTCTGTTGTGCGTTGGACGTACCGATAAGCACCGG
>Ga0310694_10004225_pt1 | contig 13928 bp, 13 predicted proteins | sample 174DNAGHGhighgp2_FD_203884 | JGI IMG/M metagenome (GOLD analysis project Ga0310694, IMG submission 203884) | Sheep rumen microbial communities from Palmerston North, Manawatu-Wanganui, New Zealand - 1742 DNA GHGhigh gp2 (v2) (version 2) | ecosystem: Host-associated > Mammals > Digestive system... | reverse complement strand
GTCCTCGAATCTGACAAAGCATTTGCGCGCCGGCTTCAGAAAATTGACATTCCTGAGTTGTCGGAGGAAGAGACACTTCATTTGCTTGAAGAAATCAAGGAAAACTATGAGATTCATCATGGTATCAGTATTGGCGACGATGCCCTGAAGGCAGCCGTCAGCCTGTCACATAGGTATGTAACAAACCGATGCCAGCCGGACAAGTCCATTGACCTTGTTGATGAGGCTGCGGCGAAAGTCAGGCTGGCAGGGATGCCTGGGCCAGTGTGTGAGGATGACATTAGGGAGGTCCTTTCCAAGAGAACCGGCATCCCGGTAGAGAAAATCGGGAAGGATGATGCTTCCCGTCTAATAAATATGGAACAGCAACTTAGTGGGGAAGTACTTGGGCAGCCCGAAGCTGTTACTGCAGTTGCGAAGGTTGTGCGCCGCAATAGTGTTGGCCTTTCTGACGCTCACCGTCCCACGGCATCATTCTTGTTTGTCGGCCCTTCAGGTGTCGGGAAAACAGCCCTTGCACAAGCTTTGTCCAAGAATCTGATGGGAACTGAAGATGCGCTACTGCGTATAGACATGAGCGAGTATCAGCAACCGTTTACGGTAAGCCGTCTGATTGGGAGCCCTCCAGGATATGTAGGCTATCAAACTGGCGGACAATTGACAGAAGTTGTCAGCCGTCATCCATATAGCGTAGTGCTTTTGGATGAGATAGAAAAAGCTCACCCCGCAGTATTCGAACTGTTTCTGCAAGTCCTGGATTACGGACGACTTACTGACGGTCGTGGACGTACCGTTGATTTTACGAACACGATAGTTATATTCACCAGTAATCTGGGGGCAAATGACAATGAGCCAAATGACACCGCCATTCGTAACTATTTCACTCCTGAGTTTCTGAACCGTCTGGATGGTGTTGTACATTTCAACAGACTCGAAACGCCAGTGCTTCTTGATATCGCCAACAAAATGCTTGGCGAACTGAGCAAGGATCTCAGGCAGAAAGGGTATATCATAAGTTTCGATCAATCTGTGGCAGAGTATATTGTAGGCATAGATACAGGAATGGGACAAGGTGCCAGGTTCATCCGTCGCGCCATCGAACAGAATATAACTGATTTTATCGTTTCAAAGATGCTGTCGGGTGAACTCGTCAAGAACAAGTTGCTGACTTTGTCCGTCGTGGATGATAATATTAACATTATAGAAGATATACATTAACAATATGGAAACCTTTCACACTTCTTATTGCAAGCCGCTCAATCTGATTATTGATGTTGATGGTAGGGGTCTCCATTTCAGGAGCATCCCTAGAGTGAGGACTTTTGACAGGTTCATTGTCCGGCTTGTCGGGAGAAACGGCCAGGAAGCAGCTTCCTGTGATATGCTCCGATATGGAAGACGTTACCTCTCTACTGGAGGAATATCTGATGGGGAATATTCCCTTGAAGTATTCAGCCTTACTGATGAATATGGGCGATTCAGGAGCTACGTTAAAAACAGCGAAGCAATCATAAGGATCGCAAATGGGAATCCGTCATTCTCAGAACCGTGGTGCTTACGTAGCAATAACGCCATCATTCGACGATTCAGCCACTCTGAGAGAACTGTCCGTCAGCTTCTTTCTTCAGACGAGTCATATCCCTCAAACCACCCCGATGTCAGGCGGCTTGCCGCTTCTATTACCACAGGAATACATGATGATTATGGCAAACTGCTCGCTGTTCATGATTGGGTGGCAGAGAATATTTTCTATGATTATGACTCCCTACGTCGCAGTGATTCCCGAATTGTCGCATTGGAGAGATCGACCATCAATGTCCTCAGGACAAGGCGGGCAGTATGCCAAGGCTATTCAGACCTTGCGGTTTCCTTGCTCAGGGCATGCGGAATACCTTCTGTCAGTGTCGGATGTTTTGCATTGGGAGAAAGCAGCACAGGTGGATGGGAAAGGGCGGAAAATAGGAATGCTACTCCAAACCATGCATTCACCACAGCTTTAATCCTTGACAGATATGTCCTAATGGATATCACATGGGATTCGGACAACAAGTATTCAGACGGACGCTACAAGCATAAGACTGGTTACGGTAAGTCACGGAAGTTCTTTGATGTCTCAGCTCGGTTGTTTTCGGCATCCCACCGGCTGGTATTGCCATCCGATAACAGGTAAATAGCATATTTAGAAGAAAATAACATCAAAAACCGAAATTTTGTGTAGTAGTTTGTAATTTTAACCTTAGCAATAAACACTTTATAAATAGAAACGCTAAAATAAGGTATTAATTTACAAAAATAAAGATTATGAATATTTTTGAATCAAACAACAGTGGACGACTTCAGGGCAAGAACCCTGACGCTGTCAAAAGAAATGAAGGAGCAGTGGATCTTCAACCAGGCATCCTTTGCGTAGATTACCTTAATGGGAGCCTGAGAAATATCCTTTACAGATCCAAGGTAACAGACTATGGTCGTTATTTCGACTTCGTGTTCAACTATATCAACGTAGGTGGGTACTGGGAGATTGATATAGCCCGTTTCCCAGACTATCGCGGACGAAGCACCTCAGCCTACATCATCCACACCTTGCCGTCCGAGCGTGGAGGTAAAAAGATCTGTGTTGCCACTGGCCATGAACCAAGAACAGAACGGGATGCAAAGAAACTCTCCATGAGCTGGGCTGACCTTCAGGCAGAGTACATCAAAACCGGCAGAACTCCCGATCAACAAATCCAAGCCAACCACAGATAATGCTAACATGATAATATTCGCTAAACATATTATTAACAATTTAATTCACTGGATTATGAAAAATCATTCTTACTATAAAACTCGGGACTTGTGCGGCAACTCTAAGCGCAACCCGTTCAACGTCGTGAAGATCGCTTTTTCCCCGAAGGCCTTCGAACAGATTAAGAAGACAATTGGAAGCCGACCAGCGGAAAGCGGCGGTGCCCTCTTCGGGAAGCCAGAGGACCTCAAGTCTCCGATACCCTACATCACGGACTTCGTGTTCGACAGCGCTGCGAGCGCAACGCGAGTCACTTACTCCATCAACACAAAGTTCCTGAATCCTGTCATCCATGACAAATGGGATAATCATGGCCTTGAGCTGCACGGCATCATTCATTCCCATCCGGGAGGATGCAGTCGTCCTTCAGGTCCTGACATGCAGTACTTCCACAACATGCATACATACATGGAACGTCCCTTCTTGATTACTCCCATCATCTTCACGGAGCCAGACGGCGGATTCAAGATGTTCTGTTACCTCGTTGGTCCTGACACGCCTGCGATAGAGGTAGAATACTGCATTATGAACGAAAAGGAGCATGAGAAGGCCATCGCTGAATTATGCACAGTCAAGCAAGAAGAGGAGCCTGAGGTGCCACAGCAGGAAGAAGCAGTGGAAAAAGCTACCACCTCTGCGGAAATAGCTAAAGATACAACGATGGAGAATAGAACTGAAGATACCATCTGTGTTGAACAACAGAATAAGAATAATGATGAAGTGAAAACAGACATGCTTAAAAACAGCAAAGCTTTAATCGTAAGTTATGACGGAGAGGTATGGCCCATTGCCAGCAAGCTGGCACATTATGGAGTCAGTAACATCGTTGCCTTTGATCCGTCCGTTACACAAGGCGGCACATTAGCTCTTGGAGCGTCAACAGTTTTGGCTCTCGGAGAGCACATCAAAGGAATCAACCCTTCTATAAAGTATACTCCATACGGTGAAATTCGCTATATTACGCAAGACGAAGAAAAGGATATTTTCTCATCTGCAAGTATCGCTATTTTTGTGACGAATTCCATCTTCATTGCGGCATATGGAGCAAAGATTTCCAAAGAATTTCACATTCCTACCATTTGGGCTTACTCAAACAAGTTGACAGACATGGAGATGGTCTTTTGCCTTCCTGATGATGAAAAGGCAATTTGCTGTTGGTATCGGAATTACTTTGAACCAGGAGATGGCGAACCCACAAAGCTTTCTTTGAATTCTCTGACTGCAGAGTTGGCAGTAGCCATCATGCAAAAAGAGATTTCAGGAAGTAATTACCAGAACTGGCTTGATGGCAAGTTCGACAAAAGATACTTGCGGACGCAGGTTCTTGAACTGGGTCACTGTATATCCCCCATTCACGCCGAGGAGACCACAAAAGATGTCAATGGTATTGATGACAAAGGCGAGACTGATACCATGGACGTTGAAGAGCCAAGAGAGAACAAGATGGTCTTAACACCTGGAACATTAAAGGCAGATGTTTGTGTGGACAGAGGTATCGACTATAGCCGTGAAGCAGATGCAGTGGACATTGACAAACTGAAGAATTCCAGGATTGTAATCGTCGGTACGGGAGGCATGTATGAAGGAGCCAGTATGTTTGCTCGCTGTGGTGTCGGAGAGATAAAAGCCATCGATCCTGACACTGTTGATAACACAAACCTTTGCCGTCAAGGGTATCTCCCCCGACAGGTCGGCGTGAAAAAGGTGGATGCCCTTGGAGAGCACCTGCGTGAGATCAACCCTGATGTCAAGTTCAAAGGGTATCCCGTCAAACTTCAGGATCTCACGCAAGAGCAAGAGGAGGAAATCTTCTCCTCGGCAAGCGTCGCCATCTTCACAACCGACTCGTTTGATGCACAAGCATATGGTAACATAATTGCTCTCCGATACAACATCCCCGCCATTTGGGGCGGCTTCTATGAGAAGTCGTTGGCTTCGGAAATCGTGTTCTATATCCCAGGTGTAACTCCTGCCTGTTTCCGCTGCGCAGTATCGCCACGTTACAAGTTCCAGAAGGAGTACAAAGCCAACAACAATGGTAAAGAACTAAGCATAAGTTCGGCTTGCAACACAATCTTCCATTCAGCCCTGCTCGACGCCCAGATTGGAATGCTGGCGATGGCCATTATCCACAACAAGGTCGAGGGAAAGACCTTCTCCGGCTGGTTCGGAGATTATTTTGACAGGACTCTGATACAGATGAATGTGAATCCTCTCTACCAATCAAAATTGTTTGACCGTGTTTTTGCAGGATCAGGTGACTCTGCCTTCCTCTTCGAATCCGTTTGGCAGCACATCGAACCGGAAAGACCGCCAAAATATGCTCTGTGCCCTGATTGCCATGGAGGTGCCAACCAAGAATCAGCGAACACAAAAAACGAATAAACATCTGGAGGTAAAAAATGATTTAGCATCGTAGGAATCATCCTACATGTAGTATTAACTTTCAATAATATTACTAAAATGAAAACAAATGTTTGTCTAGCTCACGACTTTAATCTGAGCATCGTAAACAAGAGTGATTCATCATGCCATGTTGCCGAGAGTCTTTTGCCTGGCATACTCCAGGCAGGTGAAGACATAGAGCCCGGAACTTTGCATAAGGGTGAGGAAGATTGCTAGCTTTTAGCTTCTCATCCAGAGTAACCGTCTTCCGCCTCATTGACGTGGTAATGTACACACCATGAGATTAATTTCAAGGGACTCTATTCTATCGCGGATGTCGTGAAAATGAGTCCCTTTTCCCTTTTTTATTTCTTCTATTTTGCACATATGTGTATCATCATGTAATTTTTGAATAAATATAATCTCTTTATATATGAGATGCGACCAGAAACAATAAAAACAATTTGTCAGATTGCAATGCACCATATTACGATAAACAAAAAAGAAAGAAAAAATGATTAAGAGAAATGAACGTCGAGCTCAAGACGTAAATCTGAGCACAGATTCATCACATAATGAAGAGTATCTAGAGCCAGGAATCTTACATGCTTTAGATTATGAACCTGGTACACTTGTTTCATTGGACGGAAGCGGAGATGATGCTTCTAAAATAGTCGGAGGACTCATATATATGATCATTGCCGCCTGTGTCTTCTACTTTTATGCAATGGATGAGTTTAATATCATTGGTGCCATATTTTATTCACTCTATTGGATAATCACAGTCCCTGTGCATCTCATTTTTTTCTAAGCATTGCGTGTGTATTTATATTAATATCATCAAAACTGATAGTTATGGAATGTGGCAATTTAAAAATACTATTAGAGAACCTGTTCTCTGCAAAAAATGAGTATGTCATCCTGAAGAAAAAAGATGCCCTTCGTCTCAAGGAAGCGATAGAGGAATTGATGGGCACATATAGTTATCCTCGCATTCGAAGGAAACTACACAACCGCGACGATGTCATGGAGTTGTTATCTGCATTCAGCTCAAACAAGACTTTAGGTTGGCTTGACAAGGCTGATGAAACAGGAATCAATTATCCATACTTAAGTTTTGAACTTAATGAACGTGGCATAAGTGTATCACAGGCAGCATTGGCCAGCCCATCCACGATAGGTGGCATCGTTACTGTTATCGAAAGCAAAATGAAGGAAAGCAATAATGAGTAGAAGCAGAAAGAAAAATCCGTTCTATGCATTGAATAGCCATTATAATGTGAGAATCGGTAAAAAGTTTAGTCGACGGAAATTCCGAAGCAAATCCAAGCACATGTTACGGACGGGGCATCTAGAGCTGATGCCACAGAAGATGTATGAGGTATCGGAAATATGGGAAATCACAGATGGCAAGTTGTATTGTCCACCTAACATGATAGACGAAGAAATAAAATCTGTACTTAGAAAATAGTAATACTCTGCATCGCAACTCAAAAAACAGATTCAGTCGTAATTTTCATCGGAAAAATGACACTTTATGAATGGAATGCAGCCTGTGAAGGTAAGTTGCTTACGTCAGAGGAACAGCTTCCAAACAATTTATAAACAATTAAAAACTGTAAGTATGAAACAATTATTTGAATGTCCAGCTCACGACATTAACCTGAGCGGTATAAACACTGGTAATACATCAAGCCGCGTTGCTGAGTACCTCATGCCTGGAACACTCCATGCCGGTGAGGACATCGAGCCCGGAACACTCCATGCTGGTGAGGACATTGAGCCTGGTACACTCCATGCTGGTGAGGACATCGAGCCCGGAACACTCCATGCCGGTGAGGACATTGAGCCTGGTACACTCCATGCCGGTGAGGACATCGAGCCTGGAACACTCCATGCCGGTGAGGACATCGAGCCTGGAACACTCCATGCCGGTGAGGACATCGAGCCATGGACTCTTCATGTTAGATAGAATGAAATGTCATCAGTTAAACTAATTCTTGTTTATCTAATAACTTAACTTGGATAGGCCGTGTTTGTCTTGATTGCAGGATAAATACGGCCCTTAACTAAAAACACAACAAAAGAATGCCATACATATTCAGAACATCACGCATAACTTCCGGAAACACTGTTTTCCCGATAACTAGTGTGATAGACCATCATCAATTTCATTGTTACAAAGGCAATCTCATTGGTGGAACCAAAATAACAGTTCCTAGATCAGGTATCGCAAGTATAAGATTGTATAAGGGATTGTTTTTCTCCAATTTGATTATAGAAACACTAGGCGGTCGCATTCTCTATCTCGATGGCTTCTCAAATTCTGATGGACAGAGAATATATAGACTTCTAAATAATAATGAATTGAACCGATAAGTTTTAAGCTATGTGGTCTTATCTATTCGTATAAACAGGAAATGTACCTTCAATTCTTCACTCGAAGACCTGTACGAGCAGAACAAGGGCAGACTTTCGTCGGACAGCCGAAGAAACGGCTGCGAGGGGTGGATAAAACAGCTCAGAATCATCGATTCCACCACAGTCTCCCTCTTTTCCAACGCCATTTTCAAGGGTGTCGGGCGGCATCCGAAGACGGGGAATATTTTCTGAGGCGAATAGTGAAAACAGAAAAATAACGAAGAAACCCATATCAAAATTCATCACTTCCACCACAAAAGCCACCTCAGTCACCCCTTTTCGGACATCACCGCACAAACACTACCACACTGACAATCAGTCGAGCATATATTTTTTAGAAAAATATTTTGTCAGTTTCGAAAATAGCAGTATCTTTGCAAATCTTTTCGAAGATAACACGGTGGGCGTAGTTCAGCTGGTTAGAGCGCCAGATTGTGGATCTGGAGGTCGTGGGTTCGAACCCCACCTCCCACCCTAACGGAAGCACTACAACATGTATTGTTGAAGTGCTTTTTTCGTTTTCGTAAATACCAAAAAACAAATTTCAAAATTCAAAATACGTCATAATGGACAATAATCGACGTCTCCTCTCAGGACTGCAACCCAGTGGCGAACTCACCATCGGCAACTACTGCGGCGGCATCCGACAGTTCCTCGAATATCAGAAAGAGTACGACTCCTTCCTCTTCGTCCCCGACATGCACACCATCACCGTCCCTCAGAGCAACCCACGCCTCATTCAGGAACGCATACGGCGCTTCGCCAACCTCTACCTCGCCTGCGGACTCGACCCTGAACGCTGCACCTTCTACATACAGTCCGAAGTGCCCGCCACAAACCAGCTTGCATGGATCCTCGAGTGCCACACCTATATGGGCGAGCTCAGCCGCATGACGCAGTTCAAGACCAAGAGCGAGAAGCAGACCAACGTGGGCTGCGGACTCTTCACCTACCCCGTCCTCATGGCTGCCGACATCATCCTCTACGACAGCAACGTCGTCCCAGTCGGCGCCGACCAGAAACAGCACGTCGAGCTGGCTCGCGACATCGCCGTCCGCATGAACAACCGCTACGGCGACCTCTTCGTCGTCCCCGAGCCCATCATCCCTAAAGTAGGAGCCAAAATCAAAGACCTGCAAGACCCCTCAAAGAAGATGAGCAAGTCCGCCGACGACCCCTCGGGCATCATCTTCCTGCTCGACGACGAGGCCACCATCAAGAAGAAAATAAACCGCGCCGTGACCGACAACGACGCCTACGTCGCCTTCGACGAGGTGAACAAACCCGGCATCTCCAACCTCATAACACTCTATTCCGCTCTCTCAGCCACCCCCCTGCAAGAGGCCATCGACCACTTCACCGGCATGACCCGCTATGGCGACTTCAAGAAAGAGGTCCTCGAAGTCATCTACGAGACACTGCGCCCCGTCCAGGCCGAATACCAGCGCCTCGCTCAGAGCGACTTCGTCGACCATGTCCTCGACAAAGGACGCATCCGCGCCAACCAGATTGCCAACGCCAAATACGACCTCGTCCGACGCGCCGTCGGCTTCGGACGACCATAACTGCCACATAGACAAAAAAAAGAGAGAGCGACCCGTCATTCCCGACAGGCCGCTCTCTCTTTTCCGTATGCCGGCCGACTACTTGTTCGTCGACACGACCAGATAGTCCGTGAAACGCCAGAACGCATTCACATCCTTGATGGTCAGATACGCCACAGTCTTCGGGTCTTTCTCATCATATATCAGTTCATACGATCCCTCAGGGTGCTTCGATATCACCTGAGCCTTGCGCTGGTTGATGGTTATCGTAGTCACCTTCGTGCGGTCTATCATCTGGAACTTCGTGATGTCCATCTCGGCCGACGTGTTCTGCTTCTTGCCGATGCCTATAAAGCCACCGCTCTTGCTCACAATGCCCATATCCTTCAGGTCTTTGTACGACCCCACGATATAGTATGCCTTGTTCGCCTCGTTGGTCTGGTAGGCTATGTAGTCATCCTTCTCCTGGTTCGACTGTGTCAGCTCGGTCACGTTGTCCGAAAGTTTCTGTATCGTAGCCTTGCTGATCGACAGCTCGCCCATCAACGAGTTGATCTGCGACTCCTGCTCTGCCATACGAGCATTCAGGTTGTCAATAAACTCCTGCAGCTTGGCGTTCTCCTGGCCCAGGCTTGCAATCTTCGCATTCAGCGACGCTATCTTCTGCTTGTTCTGCGACAGGATGCTCTCAATCTCCGCCAGCTGGTCATTGATCTGACCTTTCACCCGGCTGTTCATCTCAGGATTGTTCTGCTTCAACGAACTCACCTTGCTGTAGCGTGACGAAATCTCGCTCAGGTTGGTTTCTATCTCATTCAGAACCTCAAACAGCGCGTCTATCTCGCCGTCCTTGGCATCGACAATAGTCTGCAGCGAGTCTGCTCGCTTCAACGCCGCCGCCTTCTCAGCATCCTCGCCTTTGCACGAGGCAAAAAACAGCGGAATGGTTAGCAACAAAAAAAACTTTTTCATAATTCTATTTCTTTTAAAAATTTTTTAACGTCATTCTCCGTTATAATCATATATCGAAACGACAAAAAAATAATATTATTGTAGGTCACCTCTAAAAATTCCACCAATTCGCGTTTTGCTTTGCAAAACAAATTCATGATCAACAAAACAAATTCGCTAAATTCGACCAATTCGCCGTTAAAAAAAATTATTGAGATCACCTCTAAATTCTAAATTCCCTAAATTCTAAAATGGAAAACCCTCTGCTCAACGCCTGGAACACACCCTATTCCACACCTCCCTTCTCATCCATAAACGACCGCCATTACGCACCGGCCATACGCGAAGCCATCAGCATGGCACGGCAAGCCATCAGCCAGATCGCCGGACAACAAGACCCACCCACCTTCCACAACACCATCGTAGCGCTCGAAACAGCCACCGACACCCTCGACCGCGCCACCGCACTCCTCTTCAACCTCAACGAGTGCAACACCAACGACACTCTGCAACAGACTGTCCTCGAACTCACACCCGAAATAACACGCTTCGAAAACTCCATCTGGATGAACCGGAAGCTTTTCGACCGCGTCAAACAGATACATGACAAGGCCGAAGACCTTGACGGCGAACAGCAGGAACTGCTCGACAAATACTACCAACGCTTCGTCCGCAACGGCGTGGCCCTCGACGGCGACGCCAAACAGCAGTTCGCCGCCAACGCCGAACAGCTCTCACTACTCTCCGAACAGTTCAACCAGAACGCACTCAACGACACCAACGGCTACACCCTCCATATCACCGACCCCGCACTCCTCTCCGGACTGCCCGACAGCGCCATCACCGCCGCACGCGAAGAAGCCGGCCGGCACGGCAAGCAAGGGTGGCTCTTCACCCTCCACGCCCCCTCCTACCGCCCCTTCATCACCTATGCCGACCACCGCGACCTGCGACAGCAGATGTGGCAGGCCTACAACACACGTGGCAACCGCAACAACGGCAACAACAACACAGCCATCATACACCAAATCGTAAACCTGCGCCTCCGTCAGGCCCAGCTCCTCGGCTTCGACGACTACGCCAGCTACTCCCTCTCACGCACCATGGCGCAAAACCGCGACAACGTCACCACCTTCCTCAACAACCTCCTCGAAGCCTGCCTCCCCTTCGCAAAAAATGACCTCAAACAAGTGAGCCGTTTCGCCAAACAACACGGCGCCGATTACCAGCTCCAGAACTGGGACTTCGCCTACTGGAGCGAGAAACTGAAACAGGAGCTCTACAACATCGACAGCGAGGCACTTCGTCCCTATTTCCAACTCGCCAGCGTACTGCAAGGCATCTTCAACCTCTACAACCGGCTCTACGGCATCCGCTTCGTCGCCAGTGGCGCCATCGAGACCTATCACCCCGACGTGATGGCCTACGAAGTCCGCGACAACAGCCGCCTCATGGGCATCCTCTACCTCGACCTCCTCTCGCGCAACAACAAGCGCAGCGGAGCATGGATGACCGAATTCCGCCCGCAGAGCAACATCAATGGCGTCGAGCAACGGCCCCTCATCCAAGTGGTCTGCAACTTCGCAAAGCCCACCGCCGACAAGCCCTCCCTCCTCACCTTCGACGAACTCGAAACCCTCATGCACGAAATGGGACACGCCATGCACGGCCTCCTCAGCGATGTCCGCTACCCCTCCATCAGCGGCACCAGCGTCCGGCACGACTTCGTCGAAATGCCATCACAACTGATGGAGAACTGGTGCTACCAGACCGAATTCCTCAACACCTTCGCGCTGCACTATCAGACGCGCCAGCCCCTGCCGAGCCATTGCATCGACAGCATCCGACGCAGCGAACAGTTCCTCGCAGGCTGGCTCTGCCTGCGGCAGCTCAATTTCGGCCTGACCGACATGGCCTACCACACCATCACCTCACCCCTCGACGACGGGCAGGACATCGCCGACTTCGAACATGCCGCCATGGTCGAGCTCATGCCCGTCGTGGGCGGATGCTGCACCTCCACCGCCTTCACCCACATCTTCAGTGGTTCCTACGCCGCCGGCTACTACGGCTACAAGTGGGCCGAAGTGCTCGACGCCGACATCTTCTCTCGCTTCCAGAGCGACGGCATCTTCAACAGTGGCACCGCCACAGCCTTCCGACGCGAGATACTCTCGCGTGGTGGCGCAGCCCACCCCTCCGTCCTCTTCCGCAACTTCATGGGGCGCGACCCCGACAACCACGCCTTCCTGCGCCGTTCCGGATTCCTGCCGGCCCAATAGCCGCCCGCCTCAGCGCACACCCCACCTCCCACACTCCCACCCCGCATGCGCCATCGCTGGCCCTCAAAGCCAACCCCACAGGCCAACGGAGCCTACCCCGCAGGCCAAGAGCTCTAAGCCCGCAGAACAACCCTCGGGATAAAAAAGCCTCCCTTCGGTAGCGTCCCGAACCCAGAAAACTGCATCTCATTTTTTGCTCATTTTTGGCTCCAAAACAGCCTTTGGGCACTGAATCCGATTTTTGCCCCTTACATCCTCATAAGACACTTACAAACAAAACCTTGCAAAGATTTTTCATACAAATTTAGCAAAGCTGAAAAAACGCCATTTTTCGGCCTCTCTAACTCCCTGATTTCGACACACCCACTTCTTATCAAATTCTACCAAACTTCTTATCAAACTCTACCCAAAGTTTACCTCAGTAGAATTTCAGAAAACTTTGGTCAAAATTTCAACCGTTTTTGAACCATCGGAAAGCCAAAGATGCACCCTCGCAGCACCGCCAAAGAAACGGCGGCTCATCGAATGTCTCAAGTCCGACTGCCGAATGGAACGCAACCGCCTCCAGAAGGGAGTCGCTTCCATTATGGTCGCACAGCTCTCCGCTGCGGCCCGGAATCTCAAAAACAGATAGCAAAGTTCCAGAGGACTTCTTGAAACCTAAGTTCCATTAAGAAACGCAACTTTTGAGGATAAAAAGGTGCGCGGAAATATATATTTTTTGCCGTATGAAATAATCTTCGTAATTTTGCACTCGCTTTCGAGAGATGAAAGTAGTAAGCAAGAAAAGCATTGCGATAAAGTCCCGTTATCGAATTTCGACAAAATTTCAAGAGGATGGACCGAACATTTGTGCTTTCGCTTGAATGTGTATGTTATATCCCTGTAACATATCTTCAGGCGTGAGATATGTTCCCAAAGGCCCCGTTTCCTCAAAGGTGTTTGCCGATACCAGATAATGACGGACATGAGCACATAACCTCATGCCTTTTCTTATTGTATCAAGTGAAACATTCCGTTGGAGGGTCGGAACGAAAAGGAATAAAACAAATGGGTCTTTTTAACTCTTTTTTCAGTGATCACCAATGCGTACACTGCTCTAGTTGGGACACGACAACACTTGAGTTTAATGAACTCGAAAGGTGGCGCCAAGACAAATTCTGGGAAGAATATGGAGAAAAAGGAATGGTTCCGCATTCTTGTTATCGTTGCAACAAGTGTGGCTCCATTGGGATAAAATACCGTGATGTGGACGATTCGAGTCACAGAAGGCTTGGAACTTTCTATTGGTATAATGATTAATCTTTAGAATATGGTAGTATTGTCTGTTTTTAATGTATTGCTAATCATTGGTGGAATTATACTTGGTTTACTATTGATCGGCTTGATACTTAATTTGATAGTGAATTTAATCGGACGATTGGGAAGATTCCCAATAGTGGCACCGTTAGTAGGAATAGGCATTGGCATCTGGGTAGGCATTGCAAGTCATGGCTGGTTTTGGGGATTGTTGGCTGGCCTTTTCGCAGCAGGTTTGATCCTGTGGTTTGCAGAATT
>Ga0310694_10004224_pt1 | contig 13936 bp, 37 predicted proteins | sample 174DNAGHGhighgp2_FD_203884 | JGI IMG/M metagenome (GOLD analysis project Ga0310694, IMG submission 203884) | Sheep rumen microbial communities from Palmerston North, Manawatu-Wanganui, New Zealand - 1742 DNA GHGhigh gp2 (v2) (version 2) | ecosystem: Host-associated > Mammals > Digestive system... | reverse complement strand
ATACTTTATTATATGAAAATCTACAACCATTCGCACCCCATAAGTAACATAAAACTCCGCACCAATCATCGTTGGTAAATGTCAACACATCGGCCATTCCTTTTTCATCGGTCTTGTAACTAAACCCCTCAAGAAGCTTTTCCATATGCGGCCAAGGCATTTGCCACTCGAACATTTCACATAGTGTTGAATATGACATGTATACATGTTCAATAGGTGCTGATGTGTTTACACACTCATCATCAATACACATCTGATCTGGCGGATTAGGATGTTTCTCGGAATATACTTCATCAAAGAGTTCACCAAGGTGCTCGTTGTCAACATCCAACAGATCGGGACCAGCTAATAAGGTTATTACTTCTTCCGGGCACTTTCTATTCCCAGTAATCCATCTGGATATGGTTGCTCTAGAATATCTATAGCTGTGATTGGCTGCGAGAATCTGAGAAATATCCTCATTTGTAAGGCCTCTATGCTTCTTTAATTCTATAATTTTATTCATGTGTTTCCTCCTCATAATAATCTTCGCATATCCTACTACATGTATGGCATGGTTCGCATTCAATCGGTACTATTTTCTGGTATTTACAGCCATCGCAAGAATAAAGATTTCTATTTCTATTTGATTTCTTTTTCTTAGGAGAGTCATACTTACTTATAATTGCCAACATGATCAAAGTGAAACATATACTAATTGTTATCCATACCGCTGTCGTCATCAGTGACCGCCTCCTTTAAATATCCGTTTTCCCAAAATTCTTCGAATTGCTCTTTGGTTAGTTTTTCTTTCAATGAACGAATCCCACGCCCAACAATATAAGCTAATTCACGGTAATCTGCTTTATTTGACACCTTAAGAATATCATCTATACTTTCCGTTACTTTTATCTGTTGCCACATGGGCTGTTCGGGGAAGAACAAATATGTCTTAGCCAGCGAATCAGGAATATCACATGGTGCCATACGTACTACATGGCCTATGTTTATTATTTCTTCATCAATATCCTCATGGGCGTCACGATATCTAACCACGTGAAGTTTTATTAACATATTAAATCACCTCTCTTCCCATATTTCTATATCTTTGGTGTTTTTCTTTATTTTTTCTATGTTATCCATTTGTTCTTTCCTCCTTAACAATGGTTATGGATAACGATGGTTCATTATACCATTCTTCAAACAATGCTTTTACAAAAATAACAGCATTCCCAAGAGACATCCCTTTTGCCATTACTGTATCATCAATCTTTACTGAATAATAATCACAACCCATTTAGTGTGTCCTCCCTCTTCTTAACTGATCCGGCGTTACAAATGTTACGGAGATTTTATGCGGAATAATTTGATCGGAGACTATATTATACTTATTATCCTCCAATTCAATAACTCGATTCATCTCTTCAAAAATATAACCTTCGTCCTCACCATCAAGAATCTCAACTCGTAAATTAACTTTGGCTTTCATTTTTAGCCTCCTTTAATGGACAATTTTTAGGACGTTTAGTCAAACAACTGTGATAATACATGTTCAACTCGCCATCTTCTTCCTCATCTATTTCTTCTTGGGTATATTCCCCACCAACTATGCAATCCACACGCTCGTCATAATCAAACAATGGACAATCCTCACATGTCTCTGGAAATTCATCTCCTATTTCATAAACTATTTTCATTTTTCATCCTCCTTGCTCCAATGTTTACACCAATCCGTCATACATCGAACATAACCAATTTATCAAATTCTGTATAATTATCCATTTGTTCTTTCCTCCTCATTAATAATATCAGCAATCTGCTCTAATAACTCATGCTCGTCGTCATCGACCGCCCAATTATCAACGATTGTTTTTATTTTATTGAATTTTATAATATCGCTACTTGGTCTTTTATTTTCAAGAGCCTCAATAGCCATATCAGTAGCAATATTTATATTGTCGGCATTTTCTTTATTACAGTGCATAGAAATACACGGTCTGTTCTTATTAAGCCATTTAACCGCTTCTTTATCAGTCATTTTGATTCTCCTGTTCTACCTTAAAACTTTTTATCACCTTTTATAACTGATTCAAGAAAGTCATAATTTTTACGCACATATTTATTACAATCGTCACAATTGTCGATGTAATTACTATCCGTATCACACATACAAGGCGTACATTTATGCTTTTTAACTTCACAATATGGAATAGATTTACCCATATCCTCTTCGTATTTTAAATAAATACAATCAGTCTTTAACATCCTCTGCCTCCTTGACCTCCTTCTTGATAGGCTCGTTTTTATATAGTCCGCATTTCTTACTAACTTCTGTATAAGCATCGGGGCATTCTTTTAATTCAATGTGTCCTGCATACGGACATTCTGTACAACCAATTACTTTATTATTTACAGTCATCCTCTGCCTCGCTTTCTTCAATTATCAACGGCAACGCTGCTGGGCAAACTATTGCAACCAAAATAAGTTTTATAAATTCATCATCAGTCATCTTCTGCCTCCTTATATGTTTTAGATAATGGCTTCCACGCATTTACATATTGCGTAATATTCTCAAAGTTTTCATGACCATAATCACCTTGATAAAATATCCTGTGGTTTATTGTCCCCATTAAATCGGAGTACATTGATATTTGTGTAAAATTTAATTTGCCAACTGCTACTAAACACGCCATATTCTTTTTTGGTAATCCCTCACTAACAGGAGTCCACTCGCCTTGTTTAAGTGCGTCAATAGCAAGGTCAAGAGCAGTTATCAGTTCCCAATCCCTATCAGACTCAGGTTTTGACATTAATTTGTCTTTTTCCATTTCAAGAATTTTCTTTGCTATCTTTCCTGTCATCTTCTTCCTCCTCAAAATCATACTCGTCCGTAATGCTCTTTATGAGACGGCAAACATCAAAACCATCTTTATTAGGATCATTTACAGCATCTTTTATGAGCTTCATATCCTGTATCAGTTTAACATAATATTCACGGTGTATGTCTTCTACCTTATCCGCACAAAATTTTAAAGCTTCGTCACCACATACATTTCTATGTATGCAATTTTCACAAATTATCATCTTAACCTCCAATCAGCTACTACTTCTATTGTGAGTGTTGAAATTTTTTCGTCGCATGGTATCTCATAACTAACATTACGTATTAAACGTATCGGAATTATAATACAATCTTCGCCGTTAAATTGTTGGCTAGGAATGCCGTTTGTCAGTTCATTATTCATTCGTTTCCTCCTTTTCTAAATATAAATTGGCGTCCGTAAAGTTCTTTATACGGTCCTTAGCCTACACAAATAAAGGTTGCTTCATATTGTGCATTTTTTCTTTCCTCCTGATCATATGTCTTTTTGTTTTAACCCCAATCTAAAACTTTATCGCAATCGGAATCATATAATTCTTTTAATTTTGCCCATTCTGGATCATTTATATTAATAATCCCCGCCGACCAAGGTATTGAATCGGCATCCATAATCCATTTGTTTCGACCCATAATATAAAGATCTATAAATTTTCTAAATGTGATAGCATGAATGACACATTTAAAGTCTGTAATATGAAGGCTTTCATATGCATCCTTATAATCGTTGTCATCATAAAAATTAGCTGATATTTGGTCCGCTACTCTAGGCCATAAGTATTCCCAAGAAGGTTTAATGTATTTATAATCAGCGTATGCATAAAATTTAAAAAGGCAAAGATCATAATTTTCTTTACCTTTTTCATAAACATATAGTCTATAACCCATTCTTTCCTCCTTTTATAAACAACTCGGTGCTACAATTCTATATATACCAAATTCAGGTACATAAGTAACATCTCCTGGATACCATCCATAATTATAATCGTGTAATGCGAATGCCATTTTGTTATTATAAAATTGTTTATTTATAAAATCCTCAACATCACCAATAGAACACGGACTATCGTACTCTATAAAACAGTCCTCTATAAATTTTAGGCATTTTTGATGTTGTTCGAATGTTAAGTCAAACTTTTCAAATGGTTCAAAATCCAATATATAAATTGCGCCACTGTCATTGATGGCCTCTTTTAGGGTTTTAATATCTTCTTCGAGTTTTGAATAGTTATTCGTGATATTAGAATTGTAATTATACTCGTTCATTTTTCTTTCCTCCTAAAATATAAATCTGGCTTCACTCATGCACTTCTGAGTGTACTTAGCTGGAATATTTGCGTCATATATAGGTGTTTTATTAAGTTGTTCTAGCATTACCAGTACCAAAATATCAATCTACGGTGTATGTGCTCTCACGCCATTCGGCATATGAAAGCTCTTCAATTTCCGGAGAATATTTATGCCCCGGTCCCATTGCCTCATTAAACTTGACAATGGCGTCAATCTTGTTGTCTGCCGGAATAGCAATTTGTTTAATTTCCTCAACGCCATTCCAGCAACCAACCACCACTCTAAAAATAAATCTCTTTTTAACGGCTGGCATTATTATACATAACCTCCCACATAGTGATTCTACCATCTTTTTCCTTGATCATCTCGAACTTTCTATTTCTTCTGATCTTGTTTTTAGCGTGAGCTTCATTGGATGTGTGATGACACTCCTCATAACAAGGCTTATTGCAGGCTGAACCATCACAAATATACATATACTTCGTTTCCATAATTTTTACTCCTTTTATTCATCTAACATTGTATTAACTCTTCTACATTCCTCGGTGGCTCCTATTTCACCTGCCGGAATATAAAACGGGCAACGTTCGCCAAGACATTCCGATAGTGATGTTTGGATATAGTTTCTTATTTTAGAAACCTTACCGTTGTCATCGTACGTAATCTGTCTTTCAGACCGTTCTATACCATTCCAAAATGGACAAATCATAATTTGTACTCCTTTAAAAGCCGCTTTGCAAAATAATTTTTACTATTCATCCTTGGTAACATTACATAGACTTTTTCATTACCAAGAATATCTTTGGCGAATTTAAAGTCATCATATTTAATACAATGGAACATTAGTTTTTGATACTTATCATCGCCTTCCAAATTCTCTATGATTCGTCTAGAAGCATTACGTTTCTGGGTCATCTTTTTCTTTCGGATCCTTTTGTTCATTTTGCCTCCTTATAATATCGTCAAGCAACATCAACAATAATAAAAATTGTGCTTCGTCACTAAGATTATTAAGAGCCTCATCCAATTCTTTGTTTGGCCTTCTAACCCATTCTTCCATAAAGAATCTATTTTCCGCTTCAAGGCGTTTTGTGTACTCTTTAATCACATCTTGCTCATCCATTTTTGGTCTCCAAATTGTCCGTAGCATCTGGTTTGTGAGTGTAATAATTATTAAAACCAGATGGGTTACCCATCTTATTGGGCAATAATTCATCTTTATTTGTATAAGAAGAAAATCTACCACCTACACAAATTAAACAGTTAAAATAATGTTTATCGAAATGACTTATATTTTGTTTAAATATTAGTACATTAGACATATCATCATAATAAACTCCATCCATATCAGTTTCACAGCATTCCCATCCACTATCACTCTTTAATTTTACATTTTTTGGAATATTATTCCTTTCAATAATATTTGTTAATTCTTCGTATGTCATTTTAGGTCTCCTTTTTAAATATAAATTGGCCTCCGATTAGGACTTTAATCGTTGCTTAGCACAGAAACTATCTTGTCAAATACTTCTTTTATTTTTAATTCATGTGTATAAGTTAATAGACATTTTTTATCCAAATCTTTCATATGCTAACCTCGCTTCATTTTGTCGTCCGTAAGGTTCTCTACATCGCTCATACCACTGTCCAAAGATATTAGCTGCTTCTTCGGGCGTACTGGCATTACAAAATCTAGTATAGTTTCTCTCACCCATCTCTGAGGATATCGTGGCTTGTAAATATAAGAGTTGCTCTTCCAATCCTGCGCCAGATACTGATGAGTGATGTCCAAAGGTATTCCATTGACAGAGTCCATAATAATATCCTCCCGGCGAATATACATAAGGTTGTAGGTTAAATGATCGACTTCCGCACTCGACCATCATATTGCCAAAAATTCCTGCTGCTGCCTCGTCCGAAAGGCCTATTTCGGTAGTTAAATACTGCCAAATATAGTTCTGAAGGGTCAAATTCTTCAGAATATATAGGTCTTTCGGGTTATTTTTGAATGAATCTAGCAATTTGCACTCGTCGAGAGAAAATGAAGGCTCCTGAGCTAACGGTCGTATCACACGCAATGATTTGTCCGTATGGGAATCTATAATCCCCGCAGAAGCCTCCTGTTTAGGCCATAATATAATTATTATAGCAAACAAAAGAATAACCCCAGCGATATAGACAAGTATATCGAGGGGCTGATAAGGGGGTTCTTTACTTATTCTTTGACGCTCTCTTACGTCCTTCTTTCTTAAGTTGCTCAAGGTAAGCCTCCTTCTTTGCTTCTCTTTCGGCTATGTGTTTCTGTAAACTCTGAGCCTCCGAGAGTCTCTTTTGGTATAACTTTTCATCTATTGGATACTGCTTTTTCAACTGTGCCAATATATAAGGGCCGGAATATCCAGACCCAACTCTAAGTTCCTCGCACCAATCGGAATTAAAGAACTTTTCGATTTGTTCTTTCTCCGTAGCTGCTTTGAAGAACTTTTTGAGTGATACTGGGTCGTCGCGCTTTACTAAAATATCAACGCGCTCGAGTACACTCCTGTAATCTTCTATCTGAGCCTCAATAATAGCTACGGATAATTGCCTCCATGGTTCCCAATGCGATCCTGTTAAATCAGTCATTTTATCACCTCCAAAAAATTAAAAGGTGACAAGTTATACCAACTAGTAATATAACCTATCACCTTCATTAAGCCGCGCGTTTTCTACGCGAATTTATGTTTCATTCTCTTTTCTGTACTTCTCCCATGCATCCATTGCGTTTTGCATAGGATCATCTTTTAATTTTACATTTAAAAACTCAGCACCTTTTTCAGCAAAGTTTTTAATTTCGTTCTTTGTATACTTTTTGAACTCATTTCGAGCCCAAGTAATATAACCAATAACAAGAACTACTGCGCCCGTTATCATACCTAAAGTAAATACTAAAATTGTCATAAAAATCACCTCCAAAAATAAAAGTGGGATTTTAGTCCCACTCATTGTATCGCCCAGTCTCCTGGGCTTCTGTCTTTTTGATGGTTTCATCTCTTTCACCATCATGTTCTCTAATCATTTCTTCTAATTCTTTCCAAGTTTCCATTTTTATTCTCCTTTATAAAAATTTTTTAAACATACTATTATGTTCATTAAGATGCGTGTTTCCTACGCGAAAAAATAAAAGAGCGGTTTTTAATGTGGTCGCTCAGCCACTTAAAATTACTTATGTGTTATCATGTAATCATCTCCTTTTAAAATCCTCCGAATTTGATTTCTTCGGAATTCTTTTTCTCCGCCTGTTCAAGACGGAGTCTTAGTGTTTCATTTTCTATCGAGAGATTGAGAATATCCCAATCTCGCTTTATAACCTCATCCATGTTCTTTAGGACCTCATTGGTCCTTTCTTTTCTTGTCATAATAATTAAATTAAATAATTTAAACATAAATTAACCTCCGTGACGGACCGAAATATAGTTTGTTGTCCGTCTATTAAGATGCTAGTTTTTGACGCGAAAAAATAAAAGCCCAGTTTTCACCGAGCTTTCTCATTTGCTTCCCAGTCGTCATCTACGATCTGGCGAATCATGGCATAATCCCAGCCACGTTTTTCTATTAGTGAAAGAATTTTCACTATATTTCCATAGTCGTAGCACATTAAGCCTACTACGACATGACCATTTTCAATGAGTACGAGATGAAATCTCGACCCTAATTGTTCGTCGTTATCAAAATATAATGCCACGGTGGCATTGTCAAATTCAAACTGTATCTCTTTGAATGATTCGTTAAATGTGACGTTTGCGTTTTTCATAAAAACCTCCGTAGTTTAAAGACATTTCGGTCTATTAGTTCTATTATAATATATGTTTTACGCGCGAAAAAATAAAAGCCCGGTTTCCCGAGCTAATATTTTTATAACATATCCGATACTGCTTTTTTGTCTGTCATATTAGCAGTATTTCCATTTTTCATCGGGCTTCCACAGCCCGGGCAAAACTTATAATCAACGCGAACGTGAACGTCGTCATTGATCGTAAATCCACAACGGCTGCAAATATTATCCATCCAGCCATTAGTAGCAAATTGTTGAATCCAAACGCCAAATTCTTTATTTTCAGCGTCTGCTATTCCTAAGCCATACGCATGCTCTAATGCAGAGCATACGAGGTCTGCTGTTTCCCATCGTGCAACTCTGTCGAAATAGCTGCCTCGACAGTTCAATCTTCTTCTTGTTTGCCTTTTTATAATAAGCATCTCATGCTCATATTCGTTCAATTTTCCCATAAAAAATCACCTCATTTAAATATAGTACCATTTCTGGTCTATTATAGGAGGTGTTTCATACGCGAAAAAATAAAAGGGCTGTTTCACAACAGTCCCATTATTTTTACTTTTTCTTCGAGTCATCAAACTGATGCTCGAGATACTTGCCCATCGCTTCCTCTTCGCGACGAGCATTTTGTCTCGCATAGAGCGCCTTTACGCGCTCTTCCAACCACAGGTTGAACATAATCCAACCTGTCCACAAAAACACGACCCCAAAAATGATCGCGCTCAAAATTGTGAAGGACTTGACCTCGCTTACGAAATCAAGTAACATCAAATAAATATCACTGCTGCTCATAATAATCACCTCCTTATGAGCATTTTTACTATTGCTATTAGTGTTAGACATATAATAGCAATTCCACCTATCACCGGATCCAATATAAGGATCCAAAACGCTACTACCAGTAAAACTGGCAATAAAATTAAATACCAAAGCATATAAAATACCTCCTTTCTTAAATTGCCCCGGCTAAACCGAAGCAAAAAACCATAACCAACATTGTGACGATCGTTGTCGCCACCATAAAAACTAGTGCTTCTTTTATATTAAATCACCTCCTTTTGTGTTTTATTAGCACTTTCATTAAGAGGAACGTTTCCTGCGCGAAAAAATAAAAGAGCGGTTTTTAATGTGGTCGCTCAGCCACGTAATAATTAGAATCCGCCGAATTCAATATCGACGTTTTTATCCTTTGCAACATTGTCGCTGCTATCCGGTGTCTCTACCGGGTCATCTTTAAAGAGACTACTGTAAGTCTCTTTGTACATTTTTATACTCTTATTAAATAAGAGTATTGCTGTTGCTGCTATAATTGCAGCTGAAATAATTAAACTTATTCCTAAAAATATCATTTGTCACCTCCACGGACCGAAATATAGTTTGTTGTCCGTCTATTAAGAAGTTAGTTTTTGGCGCGAAAAAATAAAAGAGCAGTTTTAGATGCTGCTCGGCATCTAAATATTATTCATCCTCATCAAAATTCGACGAGGAATTCAAGTGTGCAATAACCCAGCATCTCTGCTGGCCACAAGGTAATCCATTATTCATACCTTTGCTTTCCGGGCATTCACTACAATTGTGAATGTTCTTCTCGTCATACATAAAAGCCTTAACGGCCTTTTCATAATCACTATACATAAAAACCTCCATAGTTTAAAGACATTTCGGTCTATTATATCTATTAGATAATATGTTTCCCACGCGAAAAAAATAAAGGCCGTGTTTTCTACACAGCCTTTGGATATTATTAGGAACATATGTAATTTACATTTCGGAATAAACAAAAGGAACCGACGTCATACTAAAATGATACGTTTTATTAATTAAGTCATAAAACGCCCCTTCTTTAGTCGTTCCGCCCTCTTTAACCATATTAATAGGTATTAAATCATTTTCCAAAACTTCATTTCTATAGATCTTTATTCCTGCTATACCGGTTCCTGGGGGGCAAGGAGCTTGCCATCTTCTAGGACCTGACTTGTGAGCAACAAAGATACCAACAAGATCATTCACAGTCTCAGTTGAGCTACTTCCACTATATAAAACACCATTAACAGTTATATTATTGTTATTTATAGAAATATCATTCCAATCATTAAATACTATAGAATCAGTTATCAAAACATTTGATGGTTTTGGGGTAACGTATTGCATACGATATCCATTGGTTGCATCATATAGTCTATTTAAACAAAGTTGTCCATTGTCACCATATGCCATTATACTAGCATCCTCAGCCGTATCAGTATTTGGAATATAGGCTTTAAAATCATATCTTAAATGATATATATCTGATAACTCAAGACCAAAATATGCATTAGCATTTGAAAATATACCTGGTGTTTTCTTATCGGGGTTAGTATTGCGTCTAACAGGATCTACAGCATAATATCTCATTCTACAACCACCTCCACACCAACGTCATTAATTGTCGCAGAGAAATATAACGTTAATTCACCGTCTACAGAGTCGTCAAAATATAACGGCCCAACACCATTCGAGGTATATATACTATTCCTACTACCATCCGTAAGCTTCGGATCAGTAAACGTTACGGATGTTGAGCCAGCCGTAAGTGTTTTAGTCAATACCGTTGCCGATTCCGGTATTGTAGGCTTGTTTGTAATATAAGCTTTACTAGTCGGATCTGACTCATTCCAATCCGAGTTAATCTGTGCATCAGGAATAGTAGGCTTATTCAAAATATAAGCTCCGGATGCAGGATCATTTTCATTCCAGTCGGACTGCACATTACCAGAGTCATCTCCCGGAGCCCACTTTTCTTCGACTGCATTATACTTAAGCACCTTACCGCCCTGGACACTACCACTAATATCAACGTCCGTAAGGTCCGACAAAGCACTTGCTCCGCCACCACCGGCCGCTATAGCATCTGCGAGCTCATCAAGCTTCTCCGTGACAGGAGTGTTGTTCAAATATGTGTAATCGCCACCGGTCTTGCCAGTAGCAGCATCGATTGCCTTATTCAGACCTTTAATCATATCGCTATCCATAAGGGTCGCTCCTTTCTAATTATATAAAAATGTCCGTAAGGACCTCTATAGATCCTTACGGACCTACAATTATCTACTTAACTGTTCGATAACCCAGCGATATTTCTCACGCTCAGCTTCATTTGGTGCCGCGTGCATCTTATCTCTGAGAATATCAATAGCAGAGGAATCATCGTGACCGCTATAGCCACCTCTATCATCTCTGCTTGTATAGCGACCCATGGAATCACGACCTCTACGCATACTGTAATCGTCATCATACGATCTCATATTACGCATAGAGTGAATCGACTCAGGGTGCTCGTAACTATAATTAGCCTGAGAATATCCAGCATCCTTCATAGCCTTGACGGTTTCGATCTTAAGGCAAGTATCTTCTACGTCCTTAACAATATCAACCATCTTATAAAGCGCTTCGATGTCTGAAGGAGACCACGTCGGCTTATCGCAAATCTGCTCTATCTCTTTGAGAACTCTATCTTCTGCAGTATATAAAACCTTCATAATATCCTCCTTTCTCAAGCTACTCTGGTAATACTAAGACTACCATCAATAACATTAATATTAGGTGTGGGTATGGTTGTGCCGTCCGTAACACCACTTACGTACTCTACGGATAATGTGAAACAGCAACCCTTAGGAACTGTTATAGTAGCACGGCTTGTGACATTACCGTACTCATCTACAGCGGCGGGTGTAAATATAGATCTACTACCCTGCTGTGACTCACCAGAAACGGTTATAGCAGTAGCTATAGGAGTAACTGTTCCGCCCGTAGGAACGGATATATTACCTGTAAACTCAACTTCATATCTAGCGAATGAAGCACAAGGATTATTAACTATTCCGCGGAGAATAAAAATTCCAGAACCAGCCTGATGGACCACATATCCATTAGGGCAACGGATGGAATCTAAAAAAGGGATAGGTGTATTGAGAGGTACATTCTCAATAGCGTCCCTCGTTAAATATTCAGCCATAAAAATATACCTACCTTATATCAGAAGTTTCCGCATCCGCATCCACAACCGTAGTTCTGCTGACAGCAATTGGGGTTCTGAACAATATAAGCGGGCCTAGGAACAGGTGCAAGATACTGCTCAAGTGTTGTGGTCTGTGCTTCGTTGTTAGCAAGGATCTTAGCTGTCTGAGCGTTCTGTGAAGCAGCGAGATTAGCCATCGTAAGCTGTCTCTCAAGATCTGCAATACGCTCGTTCTTAGCGTCAATCTTGTCATTACACATCTGATCAAGGATTCTCTGAACGCCAGCTGTCTGGTTAGCGATAATATCACGTACACCCTCATTTACGGCTGCACGGTCTGCGCAAGCCTCTCTAGCGATATCGGAGCCAAGATTTGCTGTGGCCAATCTGTTTTCACAGCAGCAGTTAGCGAGCTGTGCCTGCATGGAATTTACTCCCTGCTGATAAGCCAAAGCATTGGAATTCATGGAAGCCTGAATAGACGACAGCTGTCCGGAAAGAGCAGCATTATCGAAACCACGAGCAACGCTATCGTTTGTCTGAGTGGACCACAGATAAGGCATAACACCATTATTACCGCCTCCGAATCCATTACCCCAACCGCCACCAGCGATCAAGAACAACAGAATGATCCAACCCCAGTCTCCGCCAAAAGAGTTACCGAAGCCGCCGTTGTTACCACACATAGGTGATACAGGCATTACCATAGAGTTTCCATTTTCTTCAGTCATAATTATATGACCTCCTTAAATAAAATATTTATCCGATTACTATTTCAGTCGTTGTGCACATTAAATATAACTGTTGAATAGTAATAAGACATCGAAATAGTTTGGCTCCTTTTCGATAAATATGAAATTGTTAAATTACGTATCTTTATTTGTTTTCCAATTTTTACAAATATGAGATTCCGATTTCTGTTTGCAGCTATTAGAATTTATACAGGTCTCACAAGATATAGTTTTTAAATCAGGATTGTTCCAAACGGCCCGCATTAGCTGTGTAAATCCTTCTGCTATTTGTTTTACTTGTTCGTCATTCATTTTTTAAAATACTGTACTGTCGTCTCGCCCGTATCCGCCCAGATGTTATTCACACCCTCAAGTGTATCTATCGGGCAAGGCTGTAACTGTATTGTCTGTACTGACGGTGAAGTTACTTCAAGTATTCCTGTTCTTGCATCGTATTCACCCTCATTTACTGTTGAACCTATACTAATAGTAGTTGAATTTCCTACACCCTCTTTTGTACCCACATTGTACGGATAGTAGTTATTCGGGTAAATATGTTTAAAAAACGCAATACCAGCCCCCGTTTCATTTTGTTCGAGGTTGTAAATGTAATCTGCTATCGTAGATCCGAACATTTGAGTGAGGTCGAAAAGTTGCAAATTCTTTAAATCAATACCACCTACAACAGTAGGATTTATACCATCACACACAACATCAACTAAATAAACATGATTAGCAGATAGAATTTGTGTTGTCGAATTATAAATTAATATATCTCTTAAAGCACCATTATGCTTTATCCTTACACCCTGTGTTACAGTTGAAGGTTTAAACATCAAGTTCAATTTACCAATACTTGTAACGTTTTGATATATGTAGCTCTGTACTGGCGATGTTATTGAAATAATAGCAAAATTTAAATTTTTTCTTGTATCTGTATTATTGCTTGTATAATCCTTGTTCTCGGTAGGTATTAACTGATTAAACTCAACATCGCCATTAAATGAATTATCAATAGTCCATAATGAAGCCGTTTCGCTATCACAATTACCAATATTGATAGCACTAACACCGCTAACACTATCAATATCAACTGTATGAGCCTTCAACGGCAACCCTGCAAATGGTGAATCGAACGTAACGATCTTACCGGTCTGTTCTTGGGTCGGCAAGACTTTTACTAAATCATCTATTGGAGCTAAATTAATATTTTTTGCTCCATAATTTCTATAATATCTCATCACTGACC
>Ga0310694_10004221_pt1 | contig 13941 bp, 7 predicted proteins | sample 174DNAGHGhighgp2_FD_203884 | JGI IMG/M metagenome (GOLD analysis project Ga0310694, IMG submission 203884) | Sheep rumen microbial communities from Palmerston North, Manawatu-Wanganui, New Zealand - 1742 DNA GHGhigh gp2 (v2) (version 2) | ecosystem: Host-associated > Mammals > Digestive system >... | reverse complement strand
AGCAACGCCGCTATGACTGCCAGTGCCAGAAGCCACACCACCGTCGTGGAACAGGCCTTGCACTTACTGATGATCGATTGGTTTGCCATTATTCAACGATTACCTTTCTGGAAGTACCATCGGCGCTGCGCTCAATGCACACGCCATGGGGGTTATTCAGCCGGCGGCCCTGCAGATCATAATAGGTCTTGGCACCGGCATCTGCATTCTGCAGGAGTTCCTTGATACCTGTACCGCCGCCCTCTATCTTAAAGACATAGGTGGCCAGGCTCTTTGCGGGCAGTTCGGTAGTCACTCTCTGAACAGGCTCGGCAATCTCGACGGGATATTTCTGACAGAGTTCATCAGAGGCATTGCCCCATGACAGCAGCACGTCGCCGCTCACCACGTTGAAAGGCAGGTTCATGATAAAGTCCCTGTCGGAACTCAGGGTATTGATCGCCATGATGATGAGGGAGTCACCCTTGATGAACGCGGAGGTCTCGACAGCGGCATTGGTCGTAAGATCGTAGCTGCACGTTGACTCCAGGAGAGTGGAACCTGTGACGTTCTTGGCAAAGTGTGAATACACATAGGCACGCGGCAACAGCTTGTTCTTCGTCCTGTTGGCATCCCCATACTTGGTCTCACCGGTACTGACGAAAGCCCAGTGGGCACGCATATACCAGTAGATATAACCGGTGCATCCTGCCTGCAGGCACTCATTCAATTCTTGTGCAAACTCCAGCTGTTCCTGCCAGTTAGGCAGACGGTCGCCGATATTGTCGGATACAGAATGCTCCGTCATCCATACCTCCTTGCCATACTGCTTAGCCAGTCTGGCAGCATTCTTCAGATTAACAAGTGGCGGATGACCGTAGATATGTCCTGCGATGATATCCACCTGATCACGGGCTACAGGATCATTCAGCAGCTTATTGGAATAATTGGGGTCGAAGCCCAAGGGCTCGGCACTGATCAGGCGCACACCCTTGTAGGTCTCACGGTCGAGCAGATGGGCATAGTTCTTCACCAGTTCCAGCTGCTCATCGGGCGTATAGAGACAACCGGAGTAATCTACCCACCAGTCGGGTTCGTTCTGTACGGAAACGGCATCCACATCGACGCCATGCTCCTGCATCCATTTCAGGAAGGTGTTCAGCCAAGGGAAGAACTTGGGATAGCAGTCTTTGCGCAGACGTCCCTCCTGATTGCCCTGACTGTCGGACTTTCCGCCCTGGGCAGTACCATTCGTCTTGTAGTCACCAGGAGGAGACCACGGGGTACCGAAGACGATGCCTCCGCGTTGCTTGACGATCTTGGCGGAAGGCAGGGAGCCGTTCCAATCGTAGGGGGTGTCCCAGTTTCCCCATTCAGGCACCTTGACGTCTCCCACGAAGTTAGGTGAGATCTCCATGCGCATGATATTCAAGCCGATGGCGGATTCATCGCCATAGAGCAGTTTCACGGGTTGAGTATCATTCGCGAAGGGTTCCATCGCACCGTAACAGCAGGCTGCGCCAAAGCCCGTAATCGTCTGCAGACGGTTATTGGTGACGGTGATAACGACACTGGGCCGTTTGGCATAGGCTGTGGTCAGGACCGTCAAAGCTAAGACAAATAAAAAGTTTCTTTTCATTGGTTTATATTGATACAAGTTTGCAGATTTCACATCCGTCACATCCGAGGGCATAAGGGCACAACGAAACGTGGGAGCGAAGAATGATGCAAAGGTAATGAAAAACGAGAGAAACACAAAGAAAAAAGACCATTTCTTGATAAAAAAGATCCGGCCTTGTGAAAGACCGGATCCCATTTGATTAGAATGTCATTTTTCGTTCGTCAAGAGACTGTCGGTGATTACTTCACCACAATCTTCTTACCGTTCTCGATCACGATACCCTTGAAGTCCTTAGAAACACGCTGACCAGCGATGTTATAGGTAGCACCAGAGGTAGCATTGCCGTTGGTGTAAACACCCTTGATGCCAGTACCGTCGTCGAATACGTGCGGACTGTCGGTAGCACCCTCCTTCACGTAGAAGTTCTGCTTACCAGTCTGGTTGATCAGAGACTCTGTACCATCCTCTGTCTTCCAAATAACATCCTTGATCTCATAGTTGTTAGCCTCCTGGATCTCAGCCATGTTGAAGGCGATAGACTTCATGCCGTCAGCCTCATTAGGAACAGTGAAGGTAGCATTGAACTCCTGCCAATCCTCAGTGAAGTTCACATCACCGATAGCAGCCCAGTGCAGGTATGCACCTGGATCAGCGTGGCACTGTGTAGAAGTCTTAGCTGCCTTTGAAGCCTTATACTTGAATGAGAGAATGGTAGCCTCACCCTTCTCGAGAGTACGGTTGGCAACAATCCAGAACTGGCTGTCCCAAGGCTGGCCTGTACCACCATCATTTGTGAGAATGTCACGCTCCGGAGCCTTTACAACGATCTCTGTGGGGTTAGCATTGATTTCAATCGGTCCCTGAGGAGTATCACCCTCAATCTGGATGAAGTTGATAGACTTGAACTCTGTATCCAGAGTGATCTGCCATACACCAGCTGCGGGCAGCTTAATCTTGGCATTTGAACCCTCGGCATAGTCATACCAGAAGTCATCACCAGCCTCGATGGCACCGGTAGAAGGCTTCAGAGTAGCAGCCTTGAATGAACCGTCGTCACCACGAACGGTAGAGATCATGATTTCACTTACCCATGTCTCCGGCTTACCAGCCTCACCAACAGTAACAATCATAGTACCATCACCACCATCCTCAAACTGGATAGCCTCGTCGAAGTTGTACTCAATACCGGCAGCAGGGTTTGCATAAGCAGCAAAGTAGCCATGGTCAAGTTTCAATTCATCGATAGCGAGGTCATCGAAGTAGAAGTCGATAGCATTCTTATTCTGGGGGTTCAGGTTGAAGGCGATAGACCATCCCTGATCGTCACCACCACTGGGCCATGAAATCTCCTGGTCGTACTCCTGCCACTCTGTGGTGAAGTTAATGTCACCGATAGCCTGCCAGTGCATGTAGTCAGAAGGATTCTGATGGTGGATCTGCGTATTGGTGGTAGCAGCCTCAGAAGCCTTGTAACGGAAGTGAACCTTCACTTTCTCACCTGGCATGAATCTTCTCGGACCCTGGATCCAGAACTGGTTGTCCCATGCAGAAGGATCACCCTCGGTGTCAGCAACCTTACCATGAACAACGAATACGTGACTACCGTCAACCTCTTCGATTGTAGCGGGGAAGGGATCCCAACCACCATCTTCGTTCATGTTAACGCCTTTCTCCTTACCCCAAGCACAAATCTTGTAGTTGTTCTCCTGATCGTTGAATCTTACATTAGCGAGATCGCCCCAAGACTGCTCAGCATTACCATTTACGAGCAGAGGAACCCACTCTTTCGGACGCTGGTTAGCACGCTCCTCATGGGTAATCTTCAGATAAGCGATGTCCCAAGTACCAATCCAGTCACCGCACTGCATGAGGATGTTACCATCATTATTGGTAGCCTCATAGTCAACAGTACCTTCTACCCAATCTGTAGTGATGGAGAATGCGCCGTAAGGTGTCTGGCCAAAGCCAAGCATTGACACGTTACCAGCATGGTCACCCTTAATCTTGTAGTGAAGGGTGTAAACGGTACCTACCTCAGCATTTACGCCACCAATCGGGAAGAACTGGCAGTCCCAAGAGGGATCTGTAGCTTCTGCACTTTCGAAGTGGAGACAACCGTCCTTGATAGAGAGGCGAGCAAATGCCGACTCACTACCACGCCAGCTGGCGAAAGGAACCTCAGAGATGTCGGTGTACTTTGAGAAGTCCATTTCTGCATCGACTTTCTCCACCGCCTTTACTCCCAAGAAACATGTCAAGAGAGCAATCAGAGTAAATAGTTTCTTCATAAGATAAATAATTAAGTTAATAAATAAAGGATAAATAAAAAATACTATTGAAAGACGATTGCCAGGAAAATCAGAGTGATTCCTTTTCTCACTGGCAACCATCAGTGTTCACGTTATTGTCCTCCCAGCGCATCGCAGAAGGCCTTGTAGGTGGCATTACGCACCCAGTCCTTGCTCTTGGAGTCGATGGTCCAGAGTCCCACGGGATCGTTCGTATCAGCCATGTTACCCTTACAGATACCTGCCTGCTTGTCGTGCGGGATCTTATTCATGTAGCTTCTGATGACCTGACCATAGTAGTCGGCCAGTCTTTGGCGCTGAGCATCGGTGATATCCTTGGCAGCCACACTGGCACCTGAAGCATCCTGATACTTGATGTCGAAGTTAGAGATACGGATGAGCTTGCCTGTGGAAGCCAGATTGTCAAGTAAGGCATTCAAAGAAGCCTCGTTAGCGGCCTGTTTAGCGGCATCCTCACTATAGGTGAGATTGACCTTGGCATTGATACCGTCGATCTTCGCACCCTTGGCATCCCAGATATTGATCCAGTATTTCAGACTTTCCAGCTTCTTGGAATCCTCAAGACCCGTTTCGCTGATAAAGAACTTCAACGCAGCAGCATCACCACCATTCTCCTCGAAGGCTTTTCTGGCTATATCAGATACAGCAGGAGCATAGTTCTCACTGCCCAGAACATCCTGCCAGAAGATGCTCTCGGTAGAGTGCTTGAGGTCGTACATGCCGTTCTCAAGAACTGCGCCATTGTCAATGGGCTCATCAATGAGGTCGAAAGTCTTGATACGGCCTTCGTTGATCTTCATCAGACCTTCACACCATGCATGGAGGGCATAGTGGATGGTATCGGTCATCTCCTTTTCTGTCTGCAGACGGTGATTGTCGGGATAGTAGCCAGCTTCCACCTTCTGGATATAGAAGACAGGAGAAGGACCGTTCTCCACTCTTAAGTAACCCTCAGTCTCACCAGGAGCACTCTGGGCTTCCACCACGAGCTTTGTCCATTTGCCAGCCTTGTATGTCCACTTTCCATCAGGTCCGCTTCCGTCAACCTTGTTGCCAGAGAAATAGACATTGAAGGAACCATCCCTGTCGGCCTTTACATAGAAAGTAATGGTGTATTTGGCGAGGGGATCCACTTCGAAGCCTTCGATGATGCGCACCTTGGCCCTGGCACCAATGCGGAGGGTGTTCTGGTCATCATATTTGGCAATGGTAGCACTTCCGCTTTCTACGGTACCCGGATAGCTTCCTACAGGCATGTCGTTGAAGTTCACCGTCTTTCCCTCTACATAATCCACGGGGATTTCAATAGGAGCGGTAAGGGTCTTCAGCCAGTCATCAGCCTGGTTGGCATTAGCAAAAATCGGACTGCCATACACGTCATAACCGATCTCTTCCACATGGGCAAGGAGGTCACTCATATCGAGGAAGTTCATCACACCCTTGGCATTGATGATGTTACCCGACATCAACGATGTGCCGAAAGCCACATTGTCGAAATTGGTGACAGCGGCAGCATGATCCAGTTCCTGCTTGTTGAAGTCAGAGACTTTCAGCATGGCACCCAGAGACATATTAGGATAGGCATCCCTGTTGATATAGCTCTTGACAGGTTTCAGGTCCTTATACGGCTCCTGGATAGAAGGATCAGCCTGGGCAGTGAAATTGTCAGTCTCATTATAGTCGGCACAGGAGGAAATGAAGAGTGAAGAAGGAAGGATGAAGAATGCTGCAACGAGCACCTTCACCGTCATTTTCAGGCTTCTTTTCTCCGTTATAAATTTCTTCTGTCTCATATCTATTCAAATTTTGAGTTTCGGGTTTCACTTCATTCTTTATTTCAAATATTTGGGCGAGAAGAATACTTTCCTGTTTGCCTCACGAGTCTGAACAACAAGCGTATCGGTGGTTGACACCTGGATGTTGCTATTCTGGAAGTTTACATCGTAAGCCAGACGGAGAATGTCGCGCTCATCAGCCTTGCCTTCTCCATACCACTGGTAGTCCTTGTACTCCGGTCGTCCACTTCCTTTGGCAATGAATTCACCGGAACCGGTAGCTGTCACGTTCGGATCATCGGTGGAAATCGTGCACTGGTTACCATTGAAAGTAAGAATAAGGTTACAAGAAACAGAGGCTCCAGAGGTCTTGAAAGACACGTTGAAGATAGCCTGTGACATATTCTTGGTTTTGATATCACAGATTTCATCGTTCTGGTTAACCGGGTTCTCCTTGTAATGCTCAAGGTCGGTATTGACCAGGGAGAAATCCTTGCGGACGATCTTCGTTGTCACACCTTTTTCCGTTACATTGTCAACACCGCGACGGATGTATTTAGCCTGCCAGGGGTTCATATACTTCACACAATAAAGCACGTAGTCCTTGGCAAGTATCTCCCAGTCATCAGTATTGGTACGGGAGGGTGTCAGACCTTCACGGGGCTCACCTGTGAGGATATGGTCGATACCTTTCACGTTCTTCATCACCAAAGGAATCACGTATGTGGTCTCCACGGCTTTGGGATCACTGAAGAATGCATCCGTAAACTGCACCTCCACATAACCGCGGGGATCGCCGTTGTAGGGGATGACATTGGACAAAAGACTGTAGTAGTTGGATGGCATGGGCAGCACGGGAGCTGACGGGTTTCCTGCATCATCCACAAACCACAGGTTGTTGCAGAGAGACTCATCGACAGCAATGTCAACATACGCATCACGTCCTCCGTATGCTCCACCCATGGTTGACCAAATGCGGCACTTGTGCGCGTTGTCGAGCTCGTTGTCGTAGATGTCGTTACCAAGTACGAGGGTACGTACGGGGAACTGATAGGCGAAGTAGGCAGTCGTACCTTCTTCATAGTCTGGGAACTCATGGTCTGAATTGTAGCAAGACGTACAAGTGAGAGCAAGGGCTCCCAGAGCTATTCCATATATGTATTTCTTCATCTTCATCATTGCAATTATCATTTTCAATTGTCAACTTTCAATAATTCTAATTCCATCCTCTGTTCTGCTTGAGGTTGCTCCACTTAAGCACCTCACTCTTCGGAATGGGTCCGTAGCACTGATATGAGTTGTCATAAACACGCTTCTCCACATCAATGATGGTATAAGTGAGTTCACCAGTTTCCTCATTACGGTCGATTCTCATACCCTTCACGGGCTCATCAAGCGGCAACAGCCAACGACGGAGATCCCAGAAGCGCTTGTTTTCGAAACAGAGCTCCAGACGGCGCTCGTTACGGATGAGATTTGTCATCTTAGCCTGGTCACCGGCACACTCCTCAAGATAGGCATCACCCTCAGGAAGATCACGTCCAAACTCATCTTTACCCAGTCCAGCACGTGTACGAATGGCCTTGATCACATCGTAAGCCGTATAACCAACACCCGTGGGATCAGCCTTGGGGCCCCAGGCATCATTGGCAGCTTCGGCATAGGCCAGGAAGATTTCCGTGTAACGGATGCGGGTATAGATGTGCTGCTGCTCACTGAGAGAGGTTGACAGCGGACTCACATCGTCGCGGAGCAGTTTCTTCAGGTAATAGCCTGTTTGTGTAGAATAAGCTCCATAGTTGATATTATCCTCATACTCGACTACACCCTGGTCAGTCACCTTAGGATAAGTACCTGTGATAATCTCAGTTTTTCTGAACACCGTACCGTTATAGAGGATATTGTCAGCAAGACGCAGGTCACGGTTGGCATAAGGATTCTTCGGGTCATAACCGGATTTAGGATCACTGATAGGACGTCCGTTACGCATAGGGAAGGCATCCACGAGATTCTGCGAAGGATTGACACGACCCTGGCCATACAATGTCGGCGGGAAATTCTCCCTTTCCTGGGTTGCGTTCTTATGACGGTCCTCACGCCACAGGATCTCAGGCATTTCTGATGCGCTGGGCTCCAGTTTATTCTTATTCTTGTACCAGATGTTACCCGTTGGATCAAATCCATCCATACCACCAATGCGCTTGAGAACATCAGCACAAAGCTTGGCTGCATCAGCAGAAGTGACACCGCTCTGGTCGCGGAAGGCAGGACTGGCAGCGAGCAAAGCAACCTGAGCCTTGATAGCCTCGGCACTTCTGCCCGACATCAGGTTCTTAGCCTTGACACCATACACAAGGTTATAATTGGAAACATTCGCTCCCAGAGCCTTGTACTTGGCAGGGATTTCATCTTCGGTGTCGATATCATCATAATCGATAGGAAGGTAGAACATGGCACTGTCACAGTCGGCGAAAATCTGCTTCACACAGTCAGCAAAAGAGGCACGAGGAAGGTTGAAGTCGGAACTACCATCTTCCGGTGTTGTCAGCAAGGGTACTCCATAGAGCTGACCGTCATCTGCATAGCCACCATGAGCCTGCAGCAGATAATAGTAGAAGACAGCACGAAGGCCGAAAGCCTCACCTTTCAGTCGGTCAATGAACATCTGCTGCTTGGATGCTGCACTGGGTGCCCATTTCACCTTATCCACGATTGTGAAGAACTTATTGATATACTGGATACCATCCTTACATTTGTCCCATACAGACATGGGGTTGTTGTCGGAAGCCCAGGTACCCGTTGCCATATTCAGGTAATTGCTGGTTTTCAAGTTGGTGACAGCATCATCTGTGGCTATGTCGGTAACGGTTGTAGTGAGGTAGGGAAGACGGTCATAGCCATACATCAGCAGGCCATGAGCATATTCTGACTCCTCGTACATGGCATCCTCCTGTCGTGTATTCTCATCTGCCGGCGTGAAAATATCATCGCATGAGCAAAGGAGCGCTGTGCTAAATAATAACTGACAAATGATAAAGGATAAACTTATCAGGTGTCTTTTATCTTTTGGCGTAATCATAATTCTTAATGCTAAATTCTTAATTCTTGATTCTTTTAGAGAGTTACCTTAACACCGAGATTATAGAAACGAGTCTGTGGTGCATAGCCAACGCTTGTCTCCATCAACTTGCGGTTCTTTGAAATCGTAAGAAGATCGTTTCCGTTCAAATAAATAGAGAGCGCATTCACCCACTTTCCTTTAAACATCTCCGAAGGGAAGTCGTAGGTCAACTGCACCTTGCGGAGGTTGAAACGGTCGGTGCTGTACATCCAGAAGGTGGAAGCAGCTGCATTGTTGTTCGAACTATAAGTTGTCAGACGGGGATGAGTGGCCGTATTTGCGGTCTCGGGAGTCCAACGACCCAGTACATTCACAGAGTACTTGGCATCTCCGCTCATATAGTAGTAACTATTATTCTTCATGGCGTATGCACCGAACTGGCCATTACCGAGTACGAAGAGCGTGAAATTCTTGTATTTGAGCGTGAGATTGACACCAACGAACCAAGGAGTGCCAATGCTACCCAAAGCGTTGTTGCCTGTAGGATTGTTGGTGGGATTTCCATTGGCGTCAAAAACAGTAATGGAGCCGGATTTGCCAAGAACAACCATATCCTTGTTGTCGATTCTGCCATCGCCATTCACATCCTCATACTTCAAGTCACCTGGCAGGATAGTACCTCCAATGGCCGGATTCGGAAGACTCTTCTTCAAGGCGTACTGAGTGACTCCATCAGCATTTGTGCTGATATCAAAGTCATCTGCCGTGTAGAAGCCAATATTCTTGTAACCCCAGAGAGCATCGAGGTTTTGGCCTTCAACATACTTATTAGGTGCAATAGGATCGATGATTTCGTCATACTTCTTCCACTTTGACGTGAGGTAGGTACCTACAACACCAAGGGAAGCGTAAACCTTACCAAACTGTTTCTGTGCTTTTACGCTAAAGTCAAGACCCTTGCGGTTCTGGATATTATTGTTGATAGCCGGCTTGAACGAACCTCCGGAAAGACCTCCTGACAAATAGGAAGGGAAGGTAGTGGGGTTCTGGATAATGAAGCCATCCATATCCGTATTGAAGAAGGCGAGGTCAGTGGTAATCAACTTATTGAAGAATGAACCACGAAGACTTACTGACCATTCCTTGCGATGTATAAAGTCGAGGGCAGGGTTGGCACCCATCTGTGAATAAGTAATTTTCGTTTTGACACCCTCATTCCATGAGAAGCTACCATCAGCAGGATTCCAACTGGCATCGTATAGATAGAAGTATTTATTGCCCATATAGATATCAGCATCTTCATTCAGATTGCTGTAAGACGCGCTAAGCATCAAGTCATCAACGAAACTTCCCTCCATGAAATTCTCCTTGGCGATATTCCAACCAACAGTGAAAGAAGGTGAGATGGCCTCGCGATTGCCCTCGGGAAGACGTGAGGAGTGTACACCTGCAAACGCTGCCTCGGCAAAGTAACGACCCATGAAGTCGTAACCGGCCTGCAGACCAATGTTGGCATTGGTATAGCGGTGATAAGTACCACTGGCTGTGGTGGTGTACATATTGGCGAGCAACAGTCCTGTAATATGATGCTTTCCTGCGAAGGTGTTGTCATAATCGAAATGACCATTCCAGCTGATGGTCTGGCGATATTTCGTGTCAGACATGGACATGTGACCTGTCACCTTCTCATCGTTCTGCTGTGTAAGGGCTACGATAGCCTCCTGCGAGTTATAGTTACTCCATGTAGGAATAAATACTGCGTAATCGTTGTTGTATGACAGACTGTAGTTGGCAGCGTAGTCGATGGAGAACAAGGTCTTGAATGACAAGCCCTTCAAGAACTTGCTCATGTCATAGATGATACCTGCATCGAACTGGAACTGACGACTCACACCTCTTGTCTTACCACCGAAGTAGCAGTCGGCAATGGCATTATGATCGGTGACCTTTGTTCCACCAGGGAAGAATCTGCCATCGAGCAGGTTCAGCGACTTACCAAGGATAGCAAGAGCCTTGGAAGCGTTAGGATCTACCGTATTAATATCAATCAACGGTGCTGCGTTTTCAGGGAAGTTCGGACGCATATTGGCCGCATCGTTCCAGAAGTTACCCTTGTTGCTGTTAGCGTTGTAGAAGGTAGCGCTTACGTCTGCATAACCTTTGATCAGCTTGTTGATAACGAGGTCCACATTACCACGAACACTGAAACGGTCGGTATAGTTATCCTTTGCAGGACCGAAGTTGATAAGGTCCTCAAAACGATAGTAGTTGATGTTCGTGTAGAAGTGTGCTCGTGTTCCACCACCCTGGATCTCCAACGTACCTTCTGAACGGTTATACACCTTACGGATATATTCGTCAGAATAATAGTTTACGTTCGGATAACGGTAAGGATTGAGTCCAGAGGCATGGTTGTAGATATCCATCTGGCTATATCTCGGAGTAAGACCATCGTTGGCACGAGCCTCATTGTAGAGGGTCATGTACTGAGCAGAACCGAGATACTCAGGAAATTCCTTGGCTACATGGAAACCAGTGTTCGCATTGGCAGTAATCTGCAGACCATCAACCTTTCCACGCTTGGTGGTGATCAGGATCGCACCCTTGGCACCCTTGGCACCATAGAGCACGACAGCCTGTGCTCCCTTAAGGAAGGTAACCTGTTCAATCTCAGAAGGAAGCACGTTGTTGGATGGACGCTTTACACCGTCGATAATCACGAGCGGCAGGTTGCTGTTGTCGTTATTATCAAGGCGCTCATTGTCCATACCCCAAAGGTTGTTGCCATTCCATCCACCAACAAGGGCATACAAGTCATCAAGACTGCTTACTGTATAGTCCTTCTTCTGCAGCTCTTCCATGTCAACATAGGAAACGCCTCCGAGAAGATGGTCAGGATCCTTGTCGCGGAAAGCAACATGGACTTTCTTTTCTACCACGACAGAATCAGTGTCGTCAGCGACCTGGGCATTAACCGTCAGTGGCGATACAGCTGCCATGGCAAAGAGAAATATGTTTGTTTTCATTCTTTTCATATTCATTATTATTATAGCGGTAGCAAATTTGTCACTGTTCACTATTCACTTTTACCTTATTACCATCCCGGGTTCTGGGGGAATCCTTCGTAAAGATAAATATCCTTGTCAGGAAGCGGGAACCAGTAGTGCTTTGACTCCAAGCGACGGGTTATCAGTTCTTCTCTGTGGAAGTTACCAACCTTGGCGTCCTTTGGATCATGATCCTTAAACCATGCGTCTGTCTCCAAACGCTCGAACTCGTGTGAATACTTCACCGTATAAGGAGGTTCCGTCAGAAGCAACCAGCGCTGGAGGTCGTTCCAGCGGAAACCCTCGAAGGCAAGCTCCACGGCGCGCTCACGGCGTACTTCGTCAATGAAGTGCTCACGAGTATCACGAAGATTGGCAGCCACATGCTCCATGGGATAATCAGTAGAGTTGACACGGTCGCGGAGGGCATTGATGGCCTCGACAGCCGAGTAAGACGGACAATATGTAGGTCTGTCGTTCAGCTCACTGGCACTTGTGGCGATGGCAGCCCTCGCTTCGGCATACATCAGATAGACATCGGCCAGTCGCATGTAAGGCAGATAACTCTCAAAGTTATACTCCCAATCGTACCATTTGTCACCCTCATTACACTGGTGAGGTGTCAGTTTCTGAATGAAATAGCCTGTGCTGCTGGCATCGGCAACAGAACGCATGGCACCACCTGTGTAAAGGGTGCAATAATCATGTTTCTTCTGCTCCGCAGTCAAAGCATCTGTGCTGAGCACATAGTGGAAACCGTCGAAAATAATGTCATGATAGAATCGAGGATCACGATCCTTGTAAGGATGTTCAGGATCCCATCCTGATTCCGGGTTCAGCACCAGTTCACCGTTCCGCACCAGATAGATAGGCTGTCCATTAGCCATTCCATACTGGTCGATGAGGTTTGCGGTGGGGTGGTGAATGATTTTGTCATGAGCCACAAGACCGGCAACCTTCGGGCCAAAGATCTTGGCATGGTTCCAGTTGGCGGTGTTGGCACCGGAACAGATACCACGGAAGATAGCCTCTGTAGAACCAGGCACGTTCCAATTCTGCTTGACCGTATAGAAGATATCCGAGTAGTTGGTCTCGGCATTCTCATCACGCTCGTGATCGTAGAGGTTGGAATACTTGAACTCTGCAAGTTTGTACGATACAGATCCTTTCTTGACAAGATCAAGGGCCTTGCCAAGAGCCTCAGCAGCCTTCTTACAGTAATTCACATCATAATCGTAGGTCTTACCATTGGAACTGGCACCCAACAGCTGAACAGCACCTCCGTCCTTAGCCTTCTCCATCTCCTTCATCAGTGGAGAGCCTGCCCAGAGGTAGCATTTACCAAGGTAGCAGAGTGCCATGAACTTGTTGATACGCAGGTCGTTCTTTCCCGAAGTCTGCATACCGGCAAGAGTCTCATCCCATCCCTGAGGATCCATCGGAAGGAGATCGTATGCACGTTCAAAGTCTTCTGCACAGCGATCAGCACACTCCTGGAAGGAAAGACGGGGAAGCTCAGGAATCTGTGTAGCCTCGAAAGCCTCGTCAATATAGGGAAGGCCACCGAAAAAGCACATCAGCTCGAAATGCCACCAAGCACGGAAGAAATACAACTGTCCGAGCAAGAGATCTCGTTCCTCGTCTGTTCCAACGAGCGACTTGATATTGGCAATACCCAAGTTACACTTACGGATACAATACCATGAACTTCTCCAAAGCGAGTAACGGTCACCATTCAGCCAGAACTGAGTATTGTTAAACCAGTCACGATAGTTACCAAGGTCCACCTGATGGTCTATGTGGCCATATCCTTCAGGGTTGTGCACGGCATCATCACCCATATTCCATCCGGAACAATAGTTAACCTTCTCTATATCAGGAACCAAGTTGTAGATTTCCTCAATATATCCCTGGAAGTTGCGGTAGTTCTTGAAAGCCTCATCCTCTGCCACAATAGACTCCGGATCCTTATCGAGCCAGTCGGTACAAGAGAAGAGAGTACCACCTGCCAGAAGGAGAAGCGAACCACACAAAAGGGTTTTTATGTTATTATAATATTTCATCATTGTTGTAGCCATTAAATGTTAAGCTTAATTCCGAAGTTATAACGTCTTACTGTAGGATAAGCACCGCCACTACCACTCCATCC
>Ga0310694_10004220_pt1 | contig 13948 bp, 16 predicted proteins | sample 174DNAGHGhighgp2_FD_203884 | JGI IMG/M metagenome (GOLD analysis project Ga0310694, IMG submission 203884) | Sheep rumen microbial communities from Palmerston North, Manawatu-Wanganui, New Zealand - 1742 DNA GHGhigh gp2 (v2) (version 2) | ecosystem: Host-associated > Mammals > Digestive system... | reverse complement strand
CTGGTGCTATTGAGGCTGTATTTGCAATTAAGGCATTAACAACAAACAAGGTTCCTGCAACATTAGGCTATGATGCTGATGATTTAGAAAGATTAAAGGAAAAAGCAGGTAAGATTGATTTTATTCCTAACAAGTCTAAGGATAAGAATTTAAATACAGTTATGTCTAATTCGTTTGCCTTTGGTGGAAATAATGCAAGTATTATTTTCTCTAAGGGAAAGGGAAATGTTAAGACATCTAATGATAATGGTAAGGTTTATGTTACAGGCTTAGGTATTGTAACTCCATTTGGTAATGGTGTTGATACTTATATTAGCAATATCAATAATAATGTTAAGCCAGAGGCTAATAGTATTTCATCTAAGGTAGTAGCTGATGAATATGCTAAATATGGTCAAAAGCCAACATACCGTAAGCATGATAATTTATCACAATTACAGGTATTAAGTGGTATGCAAGCATTAGAAAATGCTAATATCACTGTAACAGATGAAAATGCAACATCAATTGGTATTGTAGAGGGTACAGCTGATGGTGCTATGGGTACATGCCTTCAATTTACAGAAAATATTGTAGAGAAGGGCTGTGCTAATGGTTCAGCATTTAAATTCCCTAATACTGTATATAATGCAGCTGGTGGCTATTTATCAATTTGTACTGGTATTAAAGGATATAATGTTACAGTTACAAATGGTAGCCAATCAGGCTTACAATCAGTAGCTTATGGTACTAACATTATCCGTCAAGGTAAGGAAAAGTGCATTTTAGCTACAGGTACTGATGAAAATATTGAAGCTATTAATGAAGTATATAATAAGCTAAATGTTATTTCTTCTGATGTTGCTTTACCATTTGAAAATAAGAATGGATTTACATTATCAGATGGTTCAGTAACTATCGTATTAGAAAATGATAAGGATGCTAATGCACGTGGCGCTAAAAAGTATGCTGAGGTATTAGGCTATGGTATGGCAACAGCTCCAGTTGAATTTGGTAAGGTTAAGGGTTCTGATAAGGGCTTAGATCAAGCTATTAAGCTAGCATTAGCTGATAGTAATTTAACTATTGATGATATTGATACAATTTCAGGATTTGCTTGTGGTTTAAAGACAATTGATGATATTGAATTAAATTCATATAAGAGAATCTTTGGTAAATCTTTAGAAAATAAGAAGCTATTAGAGGTTAAGGATCATGTTGGTGAGGCTAGAGCCGCTGCGGCATCTTTAAGCTTAGCTCATGCAGCTTTAATGTTAGCTGGTGATATTAAATCTGATAATGGCTATAAGGTATTAAATGATAAGGTTTCAAAGGTTACTATTGAAGCTAAGGATATGAAGAACGTATTATGCTGTTCATATGCTGCAGGTGGTACATATACTGCAGTTGTAATTACAAAGTAGGAGGATAGAAAAATGGTTGCTATCGTAACAGGAGCCTCAAGAGGTATTGGTAAGGCATGTGCTATTAGACTTGCAAAGGATGGATACACAGTAGTTATCAATTATTCACATAATGAGGCAAAGGCACAAGAGACATTAGATGAAATAAAGTCATTTGGTGGTAATGGTATTATTTATAAAGCAAATGTTGCTAACCGTGATGAGGTTAACAAAATGGTTAGAGATGTTGCTAAGGAATTAGGCTCTATTGATGTATTAGTTAATAATGCAGGTGTAGTTAGAGATCAATTCCTATTAATGATGACAGAAGAGAATTTAAATGAATGCTTCGATTTAAATGTTAAGGGCTATTTCTATATGGCTCAGGCTGTAGCTTTAAAAATGTTTAAAAAGAAGAAGGGTGTTATCATTAATATGTCATCAGTAAGTGGTAAATATTCACTTCCTGGTCAAAGTGTTTATGGTGCTACTAAGGGTGCTGTTAATCAAATGACAGCTACATTAGCTAAGGAATTAGCACCATATGGAATTAGAGTTAATGCTGTAGCTCCAGGCTTTATTGAAACAGAAATGCTAGATGCTATTCCTGAGGATAAGAAGGAAGATTATCTAAAGGTTATACCACAGCATAAGCTAGGAAGAACTGAGGATATCGCTAATTTAGTATCTTTCTTAGCTAGTGACCAATCTTCATATATTACTGGTCAGGTTATTACAATTGATGGAGGATTATCTCTATGATCCTAATTAATGAGATTAATGAAAAGATTAAGCAACGTCCACCATTTCAAATGATTGATAGAGTATTAGAAATCAATCCAAATGAAAGTGCAGTTGGTATTAAATGTGTTTCAGTAAATGAGCCATATTTCATGGGTCATTTCCCTGGTGCTCCTATTATGCCAGGTGTATTAATTATTGAAAGCTGTGCTCAGCTATGCTCATTAGTATTTGAGGCTGATGGTACAGATACTGATAATATTTATGTATTATTAAAGGTTGATGGCTTTAAGTTTATTAAGGCAGTTATTCCTGGTGATGTATTAAATATTAATGTTACTAAAACAAAGGTTTTAGGTCCTATTACAACTTTTGATTGTAAGGTAATCGTTGATGGTAATATCTATTCTAAGGGTACATTATCATTTACAAAGGTTCCGAAGGATACTATTTATACTAGATAATAAAGGTGATTTTATGTGGGATAAAGACAAGAAGAAAAAGGTTCTTGTAATTAATGGAAGCCCAAAACTAAATAGAAGTACAACAATGTCTATAACTAATGCCTTTATAGAAGGCTTAAAGGAAGAAAATGATTGTGATGTTGAAATTATTAATGTTCAATCACTTAATTTTAAGCCTTGTACAGGATGCTTATCATGCTGGGGAAAAACTGAAGGTGAATGTGTAATTAAAAATGATGATATAAGCATTGTAAAGGAAAAAATATTAAATGCTGATATCATCATTGAAAGTTTTCCTTTATTTTTCTTTGGAATGCCAGGTATTTTAAAGCTATTTACAGATAGATTATTATCAATGATGAATACTTATCGTGGTCATAAACCACCAGAGGGTAATGAATCATTTCATGGTTTAAGATATCCAAATAGTGATAAAAGATTTGTTGTTATATCAAGCTGTGCCTATACTGAGGTTGATAGAGTTTATGATTCAGTAAAGGCTCAATTTGATTTCATTTGTGGTAAGGGCTGCTATACTGGTATTTATGTTCCACAAATTAAAACACTTGTTGATATTAATAATGAGAATAAATTAAATAGATTCTTAAAAAAATATATTGATGCAGGTAAAGCATTCGCTATAAATGGCTTTTTAGATGAAGAAACCATAAAGGCATTATCTAAGCCACCATTTAGTGAGGGTGCTTATAAAATATTTTTAGATCAGTTTTGGCAGGAGGAGAAAAATGGCAAATAAGACAGTTGACTTTGAAGAAATTAAAAAAATGATTATCGAATGTGCAAATGTTAGTACTGAAATAAGACCTGACTCCGTTTTAAAAACTGATTTAGGATTTGATAGTATTTATGCCGTAGAAATGATTCTAGAATTAGAGGAGCATTTTGGCATAAAGATTGAAATAAATGAAATGGATACAATGATGACAGTAGCTGATGTTGTTAGCATTGTTGAAAAGAAATTAAGAGGTTAATCTTATGAATTTAGAAGAAATTGAAAAGCTAATGAAGCTTCTAGAGAATTCTTCACTTTCTTATTTAGAGGTTGAAGAAAATGGTTTAAAGATTAAATTAGATAAAAATAGTGGAAATAGAGAAAATATTGTTACTAATAATAATTCTAATGTTGAAGCTTCAAATTCAGAGCCTAAAATTGAAGAAGTAAAGGGTAATGTTGTTACAGCACCACTTGTTGGTACTTACCATCAAGCACCTTATAAGGATGCTAAGCCATTCGTATCTGTAGGCTCTCATGTTAAAAAGGGTGATAAGCTTTGTATTATTGAAGCTATGAAGGTAATGAATGAAATTACTTCACCTTATGATGGTACTGTTAAAGAAATATTAGTAAATGATAATGATGTAGTTGATTTTGGTAAGAAATTATTTGTAATTGGAGATTAATTATGTTTAAGAAGATTTTAATTGCAAATCGTGGCGAAATTGCTGTAAGAATTATTAGAGCATGTAAGGAACTAGGTATTACTACAGTTGCTGTATATTCAAAGGCTGATGAGGATGCTCTTCATAAGGAATTAGCTAATGAGGCGATTTGTATTGGTGATGCCCTACCTAAGGATTCTTATTTAAATATTGAAAATATTATAAGTGCCGCATGTCTTTCAGGCTGTGATGCTATCCATCCTGGCTTTGGCTTTTTATCTGAAAATCCTCAATTTGCTAGAATGGTTGAAAAGTGCGGATTAACATTTATCGGACCTAATGCTGAAACTATGGAAAAGATGGGTAATAAGACAGAGGCAGTTCAATTAATGATTGATTCTGGTGTACCTGTTGTACCTGGCTCTCATAAGGATGTAAATCTAGAAGAGGGCTTAGCCTGTGCTGAAGAAATTGGCTATCCTGTTTTAATTAAGGCAGCTGCTGGTGGAGGCGGAAAGGGAATTCGTTTAGTAGAGGATAAGGAATCATTTACTAGATTATTTAATGAGGCAAAGGAAGAAGCTTTAAAATTCTTCTCTAATGATGAATTATATATTGAAAAATATATTAAGCATCCTAAGCATATAGAGGTTCAGGTAATGTGTGATAAGCATGGTAATGCTATCCATTTATTTGAAAGAAATTGCTCACTTCAAAGAAGAAATCAAAAGATGGTTGAAGAAGCACCTTGTATCAGTATTTCAGCTGATTTAAAGGCTAAATTATATGATTCAGCTTTAAAGGCTTGTAAGGCTGCTAAATATGATTCAGTAGGTACTATTGAATTCTTAGTTGATGGTTCAGAAAATTATTATTTTATTGAAATGAATACTAGAATTCAAGTAGAACACTGTGTTACTGAATCAGTTACTAATATTGATTTAGTAAAGAATATGATTAAAATTGCTTATGGCTTACCGCTTCAATATAAGCAATCTGATATTAAATTATATGGTCATGCGATTGAATGTCGTATTAACGCAGAGGATACAGAAAATGATTTTAGACCTAACCCTGGTAAGATAACATTTATTAATACTCCAGGCGGAATGGGTGTAAGAATCGATTCTGCAGTATATCCTGGATATACTATTCCACCATATTATGATTCAATGATTTTAAAGGTTATTTGTTTTGCTAAAACAAGACTTGAATGTATTAGAAAGATGAGACAGGCATTAGAGGAATTAATAGTTGATGGTGTTAAAACAACTGTAGAATTCAATTATGTTCTATTACATCATCCTGATTTTATATTAGGTCATTATGATACTTCATTCATTGAAGGATTTATAGGAGAACTAAAGGAAAATGCAAAACTCGTTCAATAAAAGAAAAGAAAAAATCCTTGAATTTAATACTGCGATGGAGGAGCTTAATTTAAGAAAAAGAATTACAGCGTCTATCCCTAAAGAAATTCCAGAGGATTTAATTGTAAAATGTCCAAGCTGCCAAAGATTCATTATTAAGGATAATTATATTTTAGATCATAAGGTTTGTCCTTATTGTAATCATCATGGAAGACTTACATCTAAGGAAAGAATTATTGATGTAATGGATTTAGGATATACTGAGCTTTTTACAAATATAAAAGAAAAATATTTAGATTTCCCTGATTATGAGGCAAAGCTTGAAAAGGCTAAGAAGGATACTGGTGAGGATGAATCAGTAATGTGTGTTGAGGGAAAGATTGATGGAATTAAGTGCCTAGTTGGTGTAATGGATTCATTCTTTATGATGGGCTCTATGGGCTCTGTTTGTGGAGAAAGAATTACAAGATTAATTGAAAAGGCAACAGAAGAAAAGCTTCCATTAATTTTATTTACAACATCAGGTGGAGCTAGAATGCAAGAGGGAGTTATTAGCCTTTTCCAAATGGCTAAAACATCTCAGGCTCTAGCTAAATATAGAGAAAATGGCTTATATATTGCTGTATTAACAGACCCTACAACTGGTGGTGTTTCAGCATCATTTGCTAGTCTTGCAGATATAACAATTTCAGAGCCTAATGCTTTAATTGGCTTTGCAGGAAAAAGAGTTATCGAAAGAACTATTAAAGAAACCCTACCTAAGGAATTCCAAACTGCTGAATTCTTATTAGATAAGGGCTATATTGATATGATTTCTGATAGAAAGGATTTAAAGAAGACTTTAGCATTATTACTAAGACTTCATAATTATAGATAATATGATATTAGAAGAAAATGAAAAAAAGATTAGTCTTCTTGAACAAGAGCTTTTAGCGCTAGATTCAGAAAATCCTAAATACAAGGAATTAAAAAAGCAATTAGATGTTTTAAAAAATGAAACATATTCTAATTTAAGTGCTTGGGATAGAGTATTAATCGCAAGATCAGAAAAAAGAATAAAGGCTAAGGCTTTAATAGATAAGCTAATTACTGATTTTATTGAATTACATGGTGATCAATATTTTTCTGATGACCAATCAATTATTTCAGGTATTGGCTTTTTAGGTGATTTACCTGTAACTATTTTAGCTCAGGCTAAGGGTGATAATTTAAATGAAAATTTAAAGCGTAATTTTGGTATGACATCTCCTGAGGGCTTTAGAAAAACTTTAAGATTAGCTAAAGAGGCAGAAAAATTTAAAAGACCAATTATTACTATTGTAGATACATCAGGAGCTTATCCTGGTAAAGGAGCTGAAGAACGTGGTCAAGCACGTGCTATAGCTCAAAATTTATATGAATTTTCAAAATTAAAAACACCAGTAGTAGCTATTATATTATCTGAGGGTGGTTCTGGTGGTGCTTTAGCATTAACAGTATCAGATTATATTTTTATGTTTGAAAATGCTGTATATTCAGTATTATCACCTGAAGGATTCACATCAATCTTATTTAAGGATAAGGTACCTGTAAGTGAAGTTGCTGATGTAATGAAATTAACATCTAAGGATTTAATTAATTATGGTATCGTAGATGAAATAATTGCTGAGCCACTTGGTGGTATAAGATATGTATCTGATGAATTTGCTAATAATTTAAAGGAAAGATTAATTAAGAAAATAAAAGAATTAATGAATGAAAAAGAAGACGAATTATTAAATAATAGATACAATAAATTTAGAAGAATCGGAAGTGAAAAATAATGAAGCTAGCATTTTTATTTGCAGGGCAGGGAGCTCAAGCAAAGGGGATGGGAAAGGATATTTATGACAATGTTCCTCTAGCAAAGGAAATTTATGATAAATACCCATCTTTAAGAGATTTATGCTTTGTTGATTCAAATGATGTTATAAATCAAACTAAATATGCACAGCCTGCAATGCTACTTACAAGCTATGTATTTGCTAAAGCATTAGAAGAAAATGGCATTAAGCCTGAATATGCTTGTGGCTTATCACTTGGTGAATATTCAGCATTAGCCTTTTCAGATACATGGAATTTAGATGATGCCTTAGATATCATTTCAAATCGTGGTGATATTATGCAAAATGCCTTACCTTTAGGTACAACTAAAATGGCAGCTATCATAGGCTTAGATAGAGAAAAGGTATTAGAAGGCGTTAAAACAAGTGAAGGTGTATGTGAGGTAGCTAATTATAATTGCCCTGGTCAAATTGTTATTACAGGAGATAATAAGGGTGTTGATTTAGCAATGGAAAACATGAAAAATTTAGGTGCCCTAAAGGTAGTTGAATTAAATGTTTCTGGTGCTTTCCATTCATCATTTTTAACTGATGCATCTAAGAAATTAAGAAAAGTATTAGATAAATATTCACCTAATACTCCAAAATATAAAATTATTTATAATGTATCAGGAAAAGAAGAAAATAGAAATATAAATGATATATTAGAAGAACAAATTCATTCATCTGTATATTTTGAGGATTCTATTCGCTATTTAATCGCTAATGGCGTAGATACATTTGTTGAAATTGGACCTGGTAAATCATTACAAGGCTTTGTAAAAAGAATTGATAGAAAGATTCCATGTTACAACGTATCAGATTTAGAATCTTTAAATAAAACAATAGAAGCATTAAAGGCATAATATGATTACAAAAATAAACTGGAAATTCAAAACTAAATATCAGTATTATTTAGTTGATACTATTCCTTCAACTAATACCTATTTAAAGGATAATTTTAATGAATATCCAGATAAAACTATTCTAATAGCCCTAGAACAAACAAATGGTAGAGGAAGATATGATAGAAAATGGAGAAGTGATAAAGATATTATGTTTTCCATTTTATTAAAGAATAATGGTAATTATGAAATCATTACACCACTTGCAATTTGTCTTGCATTAGATAGTTATGGCTTTAAATGTGGCATAAAATGGCCTAATGATGTTTATTTAAATGATAAGAAATTATCAGGTATTCTAATTGAGGATGTTTTCCAATTAAAATTTGAAGCATCAATAATTGGGATAGGAATAAATATGACAGATAAGGAATCTGTCATGGGAATAGGATTAAATAAGGATATTGATAAATATGATTTAATTAATTCTATTATGAACAATTTTGATAATTTAAATAAATTAAGCCATGATGAATTAATTAATCTATATAGAGAAAGAAGTATTGTTTATAATAGAAAGGTTTATTATAAGGATAAAATCTATATAGCTAAGGATATTGATATTTTAGGTCATTTAATATTAGATGATGGAAATGAATCTATTGTAGTTTCTAGTGATGAGATAAATATTAAGGAGTCATTGATATGAAAATCAAGGATTTAACTATAATGGCTATATGCTTATCAATTCTAATTATTTGCTCAAAAATATCATTTAATATAGGAATAATATCATTAACACTTCAAACATTCGCGGTTGTAATAATTAGCTTATTATTAAAATGGAAGAAGGCATCAATTATATTTCTTACATATATAATAATGGGATTAATTGGTATTCCTGTATTTTCAAATGGTGGAGGATTCCATTATATATTCGCTCCATCATTTGGATTTATAATTGGTTTTTTTGTGTCATCATTTATTATTGGTAGCAATATAGGAAATTCTAAATGGTTAAAAATAATAAAAGGAATTATAGGATTATTAGTATTAGATATTATTGGTATGATTTATATGTATCTAATATTAAAGTTCTATTTAGATAGCCCTAAGGCTACAGTTACATATGTAATAGAGGCTGGCTTCTTACCTTTCATTTTAAAAGATTTAGTAAGTACAGTATTAGCAGGATTAATTGCTATAAGATTAGAACCAGTTCTATTTAATAACGATGTAAAGAATAAAAATTATATATTTGAAAATGAAAAATAGGTTATCAGCTCGATAACCTATTTTCTTAAGATTTACATCCTTCAATTATTATTAATATTCCCGCTATAGGGCATGCAAATAATAATACTAATGCTCCTCCAAATACGCCATGCTTTTCCTTTAAACAATAAATGATAAATGCAATTAATGAATTAAAGGAATATAATAAGACGATTGCACCAAAGATTATAGTAAATAATATTCCGAATGCTCCAACTATTCCCCCTGCAAGTGCACCACCTATTACACTTCCGCCTTCAGCGCCTTGACTTGCTGTTTGCTGAGCAGCATCCTGACTTGCTGATACACCTGAAATTAGTATCCATATTCCGAAAGCAATAGTTAATATTAAATTTAATAATAAAACTATTTTTATTGCAAATTGTAACTTCTTCATAATAGCCTCCTATTATATTAATATTATATTTCATTTTTTGAATTAAGTATAGTAATATATATTTGTGGTGTTTTATGAAAAAGAAGATTTTTGGTTTATTTATTTTATTATTTATTTACATTATTTCATATTTAGTTGGTATATTTTCATTTATATTAATTCCTGATTCAATTAATATTTTATTAAAAATATTTATTGCAGATACAGTAGCAACTGTTATTATATGGATAGCAGGTATTTTTTTAAAGACTGCGTCAATTTATGATCCATATTGGTCTATTCAAACTCCAGCTATTTATTTAACATTATTAATATATTATGGGAATTATAATATAGGAAATATTTTATTCTTCATATTTATAATGCTATGGGCTATAAGATTAACTATTAATTTTATAATTACATTTAATGATATAACTTATATTGATTGGAGATATTCTGATATTAAAAATAAAACTAATAAATTATATCAAATTGTAAATTTATTAGGTATCCACTTGATGCCAACAATATTAGTGTTTGTAGCATCTATTCCAGCATTTTCATATATCATTGATGGATATGATTTTATAGCTCTAGATATTATAGGATATGTGATTATTATATTAGCAGTATTCTTTGAGCTAATATCTGATATTAATATTCATGTATATAAGAAGAATAGAACTGATAGAAGTGAAATTATTAATGTTGGATTTTGGAAATATTCAAGACATCCTAATTATTTAGGAGAAATATTATTTTGGTATGGTGTATTAGCTATATTCTTAGTTCATGATTTTAGTAATTGGTATTTTATGGTAGGAGCTATATTAATTAATTTATTATTCCTATTTATTTCTATTCCACTTGAGGAGAAGAAGCTAATTACATATAAGGAAGGATATTTAGAATATAAGAAGAAAACTAGAATGCTAATACCATTACCATTTAAACTATTGAAATAATGTCAGTGATGCTGGCATTTATTTTTTTGTTTATCGTTAATTTTAAAAGTTAATTCCGCTGCTAAAGGTTGTAAAAAGTAAAATAATAGTTTTATGGTTAGATTCCGCCATTTCTTAATGGTTGATTCTAACCTTTTGTTTTTCTTTTTTAAAATGTGTTATATAATAAATTTGGGTAAAAAAAACGAAAAAAAATAACCTAGTCATATCTTTGATAGGACTCAGAATCTTTTTTTGGACTTGAATTCCGCTAGTGTTTTCATTTACCCGGTTGTCAGATAATTTTATTTTAAATTAGCCTATTTCAATAACTCAGGGGAAAGAATAACTGAATTAGGCTCAATAAGTGAGATATGTAATTTTTCTAATATCTCATGACCGAAAAAGGCATAGAATAATTCTATTGGAGTAGAATAATCTGTGCTTTTTCTTTTTAATGAATTAACATGTGATGTAATCAAATTGAAATCATTTTGATTTAAATCATTAAATGATGTTCCTTTAGGTAAAATGTATCTAAATAATTCATGATTTCTTTCACATGATCCTTTTTCACCACTACATTGTGGATGACAAAAATATAAATCAGTTCTCAATTCGCCTGTGATAGAATCATAAATAATACCATCTATATCAGTAAATTCACTTCCGTTATCTGTTAATATAACCCCAAAAATTTTTCTATAGTTTTCGATTCCTATAATTTCTTGAATTTTATTTAATGTACTAACTATAGTAGATGCGGTTTTATCATCAATTATAAAGTAAAATTGAAGCTGTAATTTTACTATTTTTAAAGAAAGACATGCTTTGCCGCCCTTTACTCCGTCAACTGTATCCATTTCTGAATAAGTTAAATCTGGATTTTTAGCTAATAAGTTTAGAAAATCTTCATAATGTCTTCCAACCTTTTTATTCTTTAATATTTTAGAATTATGAGGCTTATGCCCGTCTAATCCCTTTAAATAAGTCATTCTATGTGTATCTAACACATCTGCGTTAAAATATCCTTTATGGAGATAGTTATAAGCAGTTGTGACACAAATAGGAATATCATTAGAATGCAGTATATGCTCAAGACTTTGTCTTTTCTTTAATCCTTCAGATATTACAGTATTTATTTTCTCGAACTCCTTTTGAGTCATATATACACCTTGCCTTGAATCAACCAATGTATATTTGTAGGATTCATTAGCTGGTATAGGATTATAATAACTTTTGGTTGATGTACAATGCCCACGCTTATGGCATCCATTACATACCCATGGAAATCTAAGAAGATGCTTACAAATGTATTTTTCGTAATGATTACACTGGTATGATATAGTGTTATTATTTTGTTTAAAATTACAAGTAGAATTCTTTTTACATGTTGAACATATTTGAAACATATATTTGTAATTTGGTTGTTTCATATCTATTTGCGTTCTTCTGGATTTCACTTCTTTAGAAATAGTAGTAGGATCTTTTTCTAGCATGTCACCAATGCTATTTAAAGTTATACTCATTGAACCATCTATATTTCTATTTGTTTTGATTATACTTTCTATATTAACCCTATCTTGAAGTGTTAAAGCTTTTCCATACTTATCACTATCTAGATGCTTTTTATTTGTTGCCATAATAGCCTCCTACCTATCTGACTAAACGGGTATATCTATTATAGCGGAATTTTCATTTGAAATGAAAGAATATAAGTTACAACCTTTAGCAGCGGAATTAACTTTTAAAATTAACTTAATAAATTTAGATATTAAATTTACGATTACATAGTTTACAAACATAAAATTATATATTATAATGAAGCTGTCGAAAGACAAAATGAGCTGAATAAAAAAGGAAAAGAGGATGTGGCAACATCCTCTTTTCGCATTTGAAGAATAAAACGAGCTGAATAGTATCATTTAATCTAGAATCAATGATACCTCCCGAAGGTAGGGCCCGATTTAGCTATTCCTATGCTTTCTTATTAAGCATAATAGTTATTATAACTAATATAACAACTAGAATAACTAAATATTCCATGTTATCCTCCGTCACACAGCCGTTTTACCACGAATCTGTGAAAGTCTCATCTATTCCTCCTAATGCAGCACTATTGTGCCCAAAACAAGTATATAATAACAATTTTTAAATATCAAATCACCATCCGTTTTCTCACAAAATCCTTTGAGAAAAAAGATATTCAATTTAATAGAAAATAATATCTAATTAAACGAAAAAATATCTAATTTACTGGTTTTAATATACATTTTTCTAAAAAAGTCTTTAAAAATGATACTAAAACATTTTCATAAAAAAATTAAAAATGACCATCATTTAATGGTCAAATTTACAATATTTTTTTAATTTACAATCACTACAGCTTGGATTAATAGCCTTACAATGATATCTACCAAATAATAAGAATAGATGATGAGCTATAATCCAATCATCCTTCTTGATATATCTTTTATAATCCTTCTCAACAATTAATGGATCATTAGATTTAGAATATCCTAATCTAGTTGCCATTCTAATTAAATGAGTATCTATAGGAAAAGCAGGAATATTAAATCCAACTGCTAAAACAACTGAAGCTGTCTTTCTTCCTACACCATTTAATTTAGTTAATTCTTCTATGGTATTAGGTACTATATCATTATAAATATTATGAATATCATGTGCTATAGAAATAATATTTTTAGCCTTTGAATTAGCTAATCCTAATGGCTTTATTATTTCATATATTGAATCAAAGCTCGCATTTGATAATGCTTTAGCATCAGGATATTTCATAAATAATATTTTAGTTATTTCATTTACTCTTTTATCTGTTGTTTGAGCAGATAACGTAACTGCGATAACTAATTCAAATGGATTTTTGAAATCTAATTCACATTTTGGATTTTGAATTATTAATTTTAATTCATTTAATATTTCTTCTGATTTTTTATTATTCATTATTTAATATTATTTACAAAATCTAAGAATCCTTGAGGAACATTCTTTTCCTTAGCCTTTGTAGTTGTTTTTCTTCCCTTTTCTAATTCAGATACTAATGTTTTAATATTAACAACATTTTTATCCTTTAATTTATTAAATGCTTTTTCAAAATCATTCTTTGAATACATATCATCATTTACTAATGATTTAACAACCTCTATTTCAGTTGCTGTTAAAATTTTATTAAGATTAATAGAAACTAATCTTAAAATCTCCTGAAATTCACCTTGATCATTAACATTAGTAGATGATAATAAAACCTCGCATCTATCAAAGAACCCTTCAATTGAAATAGCTTAT
>Ga0310694_10004218_pt1 | contig 13953 bp, 7 predicted proteins | sample 174DNAGHGhighgp2_FD_203884 | JGI IMG/M metagenome (GOLD analysis project Ga0310694, IMG submission 203884) | Sheep rumen microbial communities from Palmerston North, Manawatu-Wanganui, New Zealand - 1742 DNA GHGhigh gp2 (v2) (version 2) | ecosystem: Host-associated > Mammals > Digestive system >... | reverse complement strand
CTGGGCACGGGCATTTTCAAACTCCTCGACCCGGGTCTCGAGCGTGTAGGCATGGCGGTCATCGGTATCGTCGTCATACCAGATGTCACCGTTAGGATTATTGAGCCCAGCGGCACCGTTACGGCATTTCCACAGGTAGCCGTTGTTGGAGCCGAAACGGTCTTTCCTGTCCTTCAGGTAACGCTTGTCGATGGGCTCCAGCAACTCATAGATGCCGTAGTAGGCCTCCTGGCTGTCACCTTCGACATGAATCCACAGGCGGCAGTAAATATCGCGTACCGCTGTCCACACACCTGCCCTCTTGAACAAATCGTAGCAGAATTTCTCACGCACATAGGCGGGGTCATCCTTGAACCACTTGAGGTGCAGTTTGCGCACACCCTGGATGGTGTGGATGTCGTCGTCGACATACTTGCGCAAGTTCACCCCGAAATGGGCATGATGCCAGTCGGTGTTATTGCGCTGATGCGTCTCGCCGTACCAATTCTCCGGGCGGCGGCGCGATGTGTTGCCCTTGAGGCGCAACCCCACGTCGTCGATGACAGTGGTCTCGCCGTCCTTTTGAAATGTGATGTTTGCCTTGACATACTGGGTCGTGAAGGCATTGGCGTCATACAGTGCCAGCAGCCTGTTCCACTCGTCGAGGCTCACATTGATATGAATCTCGGGGATGACATCGTCGTCCCACACATAGTCATATCCTTCTTTGATGCGTTCGGGAAACTGTCCGCCTAACAGGAAGTTGATCAACAGGTTGATGTCGCTGATGTTGATCTCTTCGTCATAGTTCACGTCGCTGCGTTGACGCGTGTCATAGTTGGCAAAGCTGCCCAGCAGAATGTTGACCAACGCATTGACATCCGAAATGTTGATTTCGCCGTCACCGTTCACGTCGCCTATTTGCAGCGAGAAGGGGTCGGGCAGGGGAGGCTCCTCATATTCCTTGATGCTGAATGTGAGGTTGTTGAGGTTGAACGTGAACGTGTAGTCCATGCCGCCACCCGTGAACTTGTAGGAGTGGTTGTTGTTACTCTTTTGGGTCGTGTAGGACGGCCCCACGGTCACCTCTTGGCTGCCATTGCCATCAGGACCGTAGCGGTAGCTGGCGTTGAAGACGTTCCAATCACTGCTCTGGCCATCGGCGAACACAAACCACACTGTCCCGCTGATGTTGACCGTCAGCGAGTAAATGCCGTTGCCCTTGTCGGTCATCTCGACGCCATCGCCAGGATTCCAGTCGCCAAATGGGTGGTTTCCAACCATATAGATGGAGGCCCGTGCCGGCACGACAGCCAGCACGAGCAGCAGCCACGTTAATTGTAAATACTTTATCATCCTGAATTTTGGTTATGCTTATAAAGTATCTAGAAACTAGAAACTAGGGACTAGGGACTATAAACTATAAACTACTCCTCGTCATACCATGTTGAGTACATCAGGTAGTTCTTGGCGATTTTCACATTGATTTCGCTGGCCTGTTTGGGGTCAACCATCTTCTTGAACTTCGCCGGACTGCCAGCCCACAATTCGTGGGGGCCTACTTTGGTGCCGCCCAGCACGACACTGCCGGCGGCGATGATGGCACCCTCACCGATTTCGGCATGATCCAGGATGATGCTGCCCATGCCGATAAGGGCCATATCGCAGATTTTGGCACCGTGCACGACCACGTTGTGGCCGATGGACACATCATTGCCGATTTCAGTCACCGATTTCTCGTACAGGGTGTGTATTACTGCATTGTCCTGGATGTTGACGCGGTTGCCGATGGTGATGGTGTTCACGTCGCCACGCAGCACGGCATTGAACCAGATGCTGCAATCCCGGCCCATGGTAACGTCGCCCACAACGACGGCGTTGTCGGCCAGGAAGCAATTCTCTCCGATTTTGGGCTCAAAGCCCCTTACTTTCTTGATGATAGCCATTATAGTTAACAGTTAACAGAGAACAGTTAATAGATTATTGTAGTACTATTGGTTTGATTTTTAGTTGATTTCCTTGGTCTTGGCGGCGAGCCAGGCGGCTTCGTCGGCATTCAGCAGCGGAGTGATGCGCTCGCGCACCATGCGGTGATAGTCGTTGATCTGAGCCACTTCCTCGGCCGTGAGCATCGTGCGGTCGATCAGTTGCAGGTCGTAGGGGAAGAGCGTCAGCGGCTCAAAGGCGAGGAAATCGCCGAATTCCTCGGTCTTCTCGGCCTCGACACACAGCAGCAGATTCTCGGTGCGGATGCCGTATTCGCCGGTCTTGTACAGGCCGGGCTCGTTGCTGGTGACCATGCCGGGTTGCAGGGCGACGTTGACGAAATTGGTGCGAATGCTCTGCGGACCCTCGTGACAACCCAGGAAATGGCCCACGCCGTGGCCCGTACCGTGTCCGTAGGTCATGGCCTCTTGCCACAGTGGTAGTCGTGCCAGCACGTCAAGCTGGCAACCTGTGGTGCCCACGGGGAACTTGGCGCGTTGCAGGGCCAGATGTCCCTTGAGCACAAGCGTGAAATCGTGCTTCTCCTGTGCCGTGGGGTTGCCCAGGGTGACGGTGCGGGTGATGTCGGTGGTGCCGTCCATGTACTGGCCGCCGCTGTCCACGAGCAGGATGCCCTCGCCATGCAGCGTCGAGGCACTCTCGTCGGTGGCCTCATAGTGGACGATGGCGCCGTGTTCCTTGTAGCCGCAGATCATGGCGAAGCTGTCCTCATGATACAAGTCGCCCATGGCACGGAATTCCTTGCCCTTGTTCCACACGTCCACCTCGTTGATGGACCCCTTGGGGGCTTCTTCCTCGATCCACTTGAACAAGCGCACGAGGGCTGCACCGTCGCGTTCCATCGCGTGACGGAAACCGTCGATCTGCACCTCGTTCTTGATGCACTTGAGGTCGGTGATGGGGGAACGGAAGTAAACCTTCTGGCAGGGCAGGGCGTTAGCCAGGGTATCGCTCACGCGGTTGGGGTCGATGAGCACCACCTCGTGCTCGCTCACGCGCTCCAGGAAACGGACGATGTCGTCATAGTCGCGCACCCTCACGCCACATGCCTTGAGGTGCTGGCGCACCTCGTCGGTCACTTTATTCTCGTCGATGAAGAGTTCCTTGTTGTTCTCTGAAATGTAGGCAAAGGCAATGGCGACAGGCGTGAAATCCACGTCGTTGCCGCGCAGGTTCAGCAACCAGGCGATGTCGTCGAGGGCCGTTACCAGCATTGCGGTGGCGTCATTGTCCTCGAGCACCTTGAGCAGACGCTCTATTTTCACGCTGGCCTCTTCGCCAGCATACTGCACGTCGTGGACGAAGGCCGGTTCGCTGGGTCGCGCGGGACGGTCGGTCCAGATTTTGTCGGCAGGATAGAACTCGGTAGCAAGCATGAAGCCGTTTTCGCCACAGAAGCGCTCCAGCTGGTTGGTGTCCTGTGCGCTATACAGGCGTCCGTCGATGGCGATGACCGAATCCTCCTCGAGGACTTGGAGCAGCCACTCGTGGATAGTGGGGTCATTGCCCATATTCTCCTTCATCATCACGAAGCCACTGTCGGCCAACTCGATATCGGCCTGCAGGAAATAGCGGGAATCGGTCCACAGGGCGGCCTGGTCAAGGGTCACCACAGCGGTGCCGTTGCTGCCCGTGAAGCCACATATCCAGTCGCGGAATTTCCAGTGGTCACAGATGTATTCACTCTGGTGCGGGTCGGTGCCGGGGATGATGACGGCATCGACATTCAGGCGGCGCATCTCCTCGCGCAACGCTTCAAGATGAGGATAAGTCTCTCTACTCATTGTTATTATTTATTTTTGTTGGTTTTCAAATTATTGAATCGCAAAGATACACTTTTCTCGTTAATGAAGACGTTATTTCCCCTGTTTTTCATCCGATGTTTTTTATTATTACCGGGTGTATTAAGAAAATCAGTGCCGGCGCGGGGGATGCGTCGGCACTGATTGATCAGTTTGTTTCAGTTGTCAACAGGTTGTGTCTGTTGTCTGAAAATCACGGTTTTTTAATCGGCGGGGGTGATGACACCGTCGCGAACGGCCTTGTTGTAGTCGGTCTCGCGGGTCGGGATCACATAACGCCACTCGTTCTTCTCCTCGGGCTTGATGGTTACAGCCAGCGTAGCCAGGAAGTTGCCGCCGTCCTCGTAGGTGTGACGGACGAGGGTGTCTTTCCAGCGCTTCAGGTCAAACCAGTCGAAGCCTTCGCCCCACAGCTCAATGCGGCGATAGAGCTTGATCTCGTTGAGCAGATCGGCACCGGTCTTGTTGCAGCTGTACTCGGGGTCGCGGCCCGAAGTCTTGTTCAGGGCAACGAGTGCGGCCTGTGCAGCACTGGCGTTGTTGAGCATGTACTCGGCCTCGGCCTCGATGAGCAGCATCTCGCTAGAGCGGAAGTTGTTCAGCTCACCAACACCCGGGGTGTCGTTGCAACGTACCTTGAACTGCATGTAGGCATAGACGGTGGCATTGCTCAGCAGGTCGGGATAATTGGCGCGGGTATCCTTAGCCAGCTGGGTGCTGTTGGCAGCCACACCAGTCGTGGTGGTGTAGGTGTAGCCCGTGGGATCGAGCCACCACTGGCGACGAACGTCGGTTACGGGAATCTTCTCAAACAACTCCCTGTTGATGCACTTGGGATAGTTGCGCACGTTACCGGCGTTACTGTTATAGGCAATGTAAGCATGGTAGCTGTAGTAGTACAGCGTCTGGTCGCTAGCGCTGTAGCCGCCCCAGATCCACTCGCTGTTGTGAGTGCAGAAACCGTCGCTCAGCAACTCGGTGGTGCTCATCAGCGGGTAATTGGCGCGAGCCAGCTTGGCATACTTGGAAGCGTTGCTCCAGTCACAGCGGTTGAGGGCTGCACGGGCATAGGTTGCATAGGCTACCTCGATGTCGGGCAGGAAGAACTCGTCGGCACCACGGTTACGGCCGGATTCCTGATAGAGCTTGATGGCCTCATCAAGGTCGGCATAGATCTGTGCATAGGCATCGGCCAGCGATGTCAGCGGCAGGTCGCCCACGCTCTCGTCCAGACGGAGTACAAGACCAGGGCAGTTGCCATTGTCGGAATCCACCCAACGCTTGCAATAAATCTGAGCCAGCATCATGTAGGCATAGGCACGGAAAGTCAAGCCCTGAGCTTTGAGGAACTGCTTGTCGGCCTCGATGCCTTCGGCGTCGTCAACGTGCAGGATGACACTGTTGGCGTTGCTGATGAGCTTGTAGTAGTAGAACCAGGGATAGTAGGTGTAGAGGCTGTTGGGCGTGTCGTGCACGTTTTGGTTGATCAGCGATGCCCAACCGGGGAGGTTCACAAAGAAGTCCTGACCGGGATAATTGCCGTACCACATCTTGATGCAACCCTCGCCGCACATACCCTGCGTGCTCAGGTACTGGTTCATCATCACACGGGCGCAGCCATTGATGGCCAGCTTAACGTTTTCGGTTGTCTCGAATGCGGTTGCAGTACCGGTCTCGGCAGTAGGCGCGGTGTCCAGATAGTCTTTAGTACATGAGGACAAGCCCAGCGCAACAATACCTGCAATCAGGAAATATTTTAAAATCTTCATAATATTATCTGTTTTAATGTATGTAACGATTGTTAAGTAGGTAAGCTGAGCGATTAGAAGCCAAACTTCAAACCGAACGAGAATACGCGCGGAGTTACCATGTAGTCACCCACGTAACCGCTGAAGTTCTGCTGTGCGTTCATACCCTTGCGGGCAGTCTTGGTGTACAGGTTCTCGACGGTGGCCGAGAGCGAGATGTTGGTGAAGCCAATCTTGTTCAAGATGAAACGCGGCAGGCGGTAGGTGACACCGATATTCTTAACGATGAAGTAGTTCGACGAGGTGATGTAGCGATCGCTGGTTGCGCTGTTATAGCTGTTGTCACCCGAGAACACTGCGGGAGTGCCATTGGGATCGAGGCGGCTGGCGGGATAGTTCACGTAGGCATTATCACCAGTACCCACGGTCATGGACTTGAGCTGGTCTTCGGTGTAAGTAACAACCTTGCCGTCGAGGTCCTTGGTCCAGGCATTGGTCAGGTCGGCGTGAAGTGCGCTGGGAGTGCCACCCATCGAGGTCAAGCTCTGGTAGGTCCAGTCGACACACTTGCCACCCAACTGGAATGAGAAGATAGCGGCCAGCGTGAAGTCCTTGATGTCAATCGTGGGATTGAAGCTACCATACAACTTGGGCACTGCAGAGCCGTGCCACTCGCGCTTACCATAGGTAGCGGGCTTGTAAACATAGGGAACGCCGTCGATTACAACATACTCTTCGGCGGGAATTGCCTCGCGATTAGTGATGTCCTCACCGTCTTTCACCATGCCAGGTACATAGAAGTCATGATCGTTGAAGGTGTAGAGAGCCCTACCGGTCATGTCATCGATGCCCTTATAGGTATAGGTGTAGAAGGAGTACATCGAGTGGCCCTTGCGGTAGTTGTACTGACCGCTCTGCAAACCTGCAGTGTACTCATCCTTTTCGTCACCAACGTTGTAGATGTCCGGCATCTTGGTGATCTTGTTCTTCAGGTAGGTCAGGTTCAGACCCAGGTTGAAGCGGAAGTCCCTGGTCTTGACAATGTCGGCATCGGCCGAGAACTCAAAACCGCGGTTCACCATGTTACCCAGGTTCACCTGTACCTGCGATACTGCACTGCTGGTGCTGGTAGCACCGGCCGACAGCGGCTGGTTGAGGCTGAAGATCAGGTCGTGCGAGCCCTTGGAGAAGTACTCAATGCTGAAGTTCAGACGGTTGAACAGACGGCCCTCAAGACCGACGCTCAGGTTCCTTACCGACTCCCAGCTGAGGAGCTCGTTGGTCAACTGGCTCTTTACCAGAGCACCCATACCACCATTGACGGTGATGTCATACAGTGCCATGTAGCTGTAATAGTCAGCGGCACGGTCGTTAGCGGCCTCACCATAGGCGGCGCGGAACTTCAGGTTGTTGATCCAGTCATACTTGCGGATGAACTCCTCGCGGCTCAGGATCCAGCTGGCACCGATGCTGTAGAAGTTACCCCAGCGGTGGTCGGGGTGGAAGCGTGAGCTACCGTCACGACGGAAGGTACCCTCAACTGAATACTTGTTGTCCAAGACATAGCGCACACGGCCCAGGTAGCTCTCCCTGCGGTCGTTGTTCTCGTAGTCATACAGGTTCTGGATGTCCGAGAAGTTGATCATGTCGATGTGGCCGGCCAGGGTCTCGTTAGCCTTGAAACCATACAGGTAGTTGTACTTGTAGTAGTAGTTCTCATGACCCAGCAGCACCTCAAATGCATGGCGATCGGCATAGGTCTGGTTCCAGTTCAACAATTGCTGGAGGGTGAAGTTCTTGTAACGATAGATGGTGCGCTTGGTGCGGGCATTGTTACCCATACCGTCACCGATGATGGCATTGTCATACTCGCGGTTCTCGGTGTTGCTCACATTCAAGTCGGCATTCAATGTGAGATCGAATCCGTAAGGCAGCACGAAGGTGAAATAGCCCTGACCATCCAAGGTGTTACGGTAGGTCTTGTCCATATCCAGGTCGGTCTCCCACAGGTAGTGGCGGCCAGGATACTGGGGACGGGTATATTCTTCACCGCTGTCATAGATCTTCTTGCCCTCCTCGTCCAGGACGTAGTCACCATTGGGTGAGCTCAAGTCGTGCAGATAGACAGGGTAGATGGGTGCGATGTTGCGGCAGTAGCTGAAGGCGTTCTTGTAGCTGTTCTCGCTGTCGCTGTGGAAGTTGGTGAGCTGGTGAGAACCGGCAAGGTTCAAACCGATCTTGAACCAGGTCTTGGGCTCCAGGTTGACGCGTGCGCGACCACTGATGCGCTCAAAGCCAGACTCCTTGGTGTAACCATCCTCCTTGGTGTAACCTACACCCAGGTAGTAGTTGGCGTTCTTAGTGCCACCATCGCCACTGATGTTATACTCCTGGCGGAAACCGCTGCGGATAGCAGCCTTGTACCAGTCAAGGTCACCGGCAATCTCGCTCTTGATCTTTGCATCACTCCTTAGCTTGTAGCCATTGAACAGGTTCTCGCCGGGCTGATCGAAGATGTTGTAGTGCAGATAGGAACCGATAATCTCCTGATTAGCTTTGCTCATGGCTTGCTCCCAACTGAGTGTATTGCCACCGCTGATGCCGGCGGTGTAGAACTCGCGCACGTAGCTCTGCATCATGGCGTTCATCCACTGGTAGGCGTCCATGCGGTCATACTCGGGGATACCACGGTTGTAGGTACCCATCATGACCGATGCGTTGATGCGGGCCTTGTCGTTGCGGCCTTTCTTGGTGTTGATCATGATAACACCATTACCGGCACGGTTACCGTACAGGGCTGCCGAAGTTGCATCCTTCAACACGGTGATGCTCTCGATATCGGCGCTGTTCAAGTCACTGATGTTGCCACCGAAGGGTACACCGTCGATGACATACAGGGGCTCGTTGCTACCGTTGATCGAGGCAAAACCACGGATGCGGATCGAGGCGTCGCTACCGGGCTGGCCGTAGGTCGAGTTGACCACCAGACCGGTCGTGGTGCCCTCCAGTGCCGAGGTGACACTGGTCACGGGGCGGGCCTCAATCTGTTGAGACGTCACCTGTGACACAGCACCGGTGAGCTCGCTCTTCTTGGCAGTACCATAGGCAACTACCACCACCTCGTCGAGGTCCTGGGTGTTGCTGTAAAGTTCCACTGTCATACCGTTCTCGGCCTTCACTGTGGCGGGAGCCATACCGATGAACGTGATGTACAGTTGACTGTTTGCATTAGGCACAGTTACAGTAAAGTGGCCGTCCAAATCGGTGGCCGTCACTGTCTTGGTGCCCACAACGGTGACAGTCGCACCGATAATAGGCTCGTTGTCGCTGGCAGCGACAACGGTGCCGTGGACAGTGACCTGTGCAAGTGCCGCTGTGGATATCAGCAGCAAACCTGCAAGCAATGAATAGAATCTTTTCATACGCATAGGTTTTTAGTTAATATTGTGATAATAAATTAGTTATTTGAGCAGATACAATACAAAAAATACGTCCATGGTAATTGTCATGGCACTTGTGAAGAGAGGGTTTATACCAAGAATGCTACAAAATTACTACATTTTTTTAAAATTGTAAACAATAATTGCAAAAAATGTGTTTTATTGTAATTTTTTTCGCATTTATTCAAAAATCGGATTGCCGATGCAGCCGTTCGGAGCCTGGATATGAAGCATGGCACACACGGTGGCGGCGATGTCGGTCATGTGGGTGAGGCGGCTCGTTTCTCCGGGGGTGATGTGCCATCCCATGAAGATGAGCGGGATGTGGCTATCGCTCTGGCTCCAGGTGCCGTGGTTGGAGCCTGCTTCATCGGTGCTGCCGGAATAGAATCCCGTGCGGGGCACGACGTAAATCTCGCCGCTGCGTTCAGGGAAATAACCCAGCTTGATGCGCTCCTTGAGGATGGTGGGCACGGGGTAACTGTCGATGTTGAGGACATCTACGGCCCATTCAATTTCGTCTAACTTCATCAGGGCTTTGCAGGCGGCACGCGTTACTGTTCCATGGTCAAGGCCGGCGTTGTCGAGGACCTCGGTGTTGATATAGTAAGTGAATCCCAGGCTCTGTTTGATCAGTTTGGATACACCAAACTGTTTCTCGAGCTCGACATTGGCGGCATTGACAAAGGCGGAGTTGCTCACGCAGCCACTGGGCAGACCGTGTTCGGTCATGCGGGGATAACTGTGTGTGCCACCATGGTCGGCGGTGATGAACAGCAGATAGTTGTCACGCCCGATGCGTTCATCCAGCAGTTGGATAAAGTGTGCGAGTTCCTTGTCAAGCTGATGGTAGATGGCGTCAACTTTGGGTGAATGACTGCCGTAGGTATGGGCACACATGTCGGTGTTGGAGACGCTCAGTGTGAGCATGTCGGTGGTCTCGCCCTGTCCCAGGTTCTCGTTGATGATGGCCTGCTCGGCCAGGGCAAATGTCAACGTTGTACCCAAGGGCAGATAGCTGAGATCCATCGAGAGCTCATCGCGGTGCTTCTTGTTGAAGTCAGCGACCCATTTGGGCAATTTGTCCATATAGTAGGTGCTGGTGACAAACGTCTTGCTGTCCCTGTCAAGCCAGTAAGCGCCAATGGGGTTGTGGCCCGAGGGCAGGATGGAGGCGCGGTCCTTGAGGGCGATGCCCACGGTGCGGCTCTTGAAGTCGGTGGCCAGGTACAGCTGGTCGGCCATGTTGGTGGTGATGAGGTTGCGAGGTGACTTGCCGCGGGTCTTGTCGTTGCCGCCGACGCCACGCTCGGTATCGTCCGTCACACTTGTCACGTTCTTGCCGTCAAGCATGAAATTGTTGCCGGCAATGCCGTGAAAGGCGGGTGTCGTGCCCGAGAAGATGCTCGCATGGCCACAGGCGGTGACAGTGGGCACATAGTCGATGATGGTGTTGTTACACCGATAACCGTCGGTGAGCAAGGTCTTGAAACCTCCCTCGCCCCACTGGTAGGTATAGAGGTAGTCCCACCTCATCTGATCCACTACCAGGCCCACAACCAATTTAGGCCTGTCCACTTGGCCGCTGGCACACAGCGCCACAACTGCCATCACAACAACTAAAAATTTCTTCATTCTCTCCATATTTAAAAGACTATAAATCTGTTTGTTAAATACTTGTTCAAAAAAGGAAAACAATAAGTACAATAAATAGAATATTTATTATCGGTATCTATGCACACTGCGCCCATCTACAGTCAAGATGTTATGCGTTTGGTCATCATAGAAATATCTTTCAACATCAGCTTTCTTTCCGGCAAAGTTTACAATAATGCCACATGGGCATTTGAGTAAACGCATATAGTTGTACAATTGTGCCCTCATGTCTCCATTAAGTTCATCAACCGACTTGCATTCTACAACAATGTCACCCTTGCACAAGAAATCAACGCGATACACCGCTTCCATCTCTTTTCCATGGTAAGAAGGATGAAAGGTTAGTTCCTTTTGATATGAAATTCCTTGTTCTTCAAATTGTAAACGTAACCCTTCCTGATAGCAGTATTCGTTTAGACCAGGTCCCAGTTCGGTGTGAACTTCATACGAAGCTCCCACTATATCAAAAATGTGGTCCTTTAAAGAGTCTAGATCTATCATTGTTAGCTAGTTATAATTTGTATTTATTGTATTTATTGTTTTCTTTTTTTATTGTTTTGATTTTAAAAAATTGTTTTGTGGTGGGGGTTAGGGGTGGCGGGTGGTGCCGCGAATGACTAGGCGGGTTTTGACGATGCGTTTCTCGGCGTGGTCGGCGGGTAGGGTGCCTTCGACCAGGCCGATGAGGATGTCGGCGGCCTCCTTGCCCACTTGGGAGCCGCGTTGCTCGACGGTGGTGAGCATCGGGTCACACACGGTGGCCCTGAAACCGTTGGTGAAGCCGCAGATGCTTACGTCGTCGGGGACGGCGAAGCCCAAGCGCTTCACTACCGACAGGATGCCGATGGCCGTCTCGTCATTGACGGCAAAGAAGGCGTCGGGGCGGTTCTCGGTGCGCATCATCGCTGGGGTGATGCGCTCGGCGTCGGCGCGGTTGTCACAGATGCGCACCAGCGATTCGTCCAGCTCGAGCCCGTGCTTGTACAGAGCGTCGCGGTAGCCGTTGAAGCGGTTCTTGCCGATGATCATGTTCATCGATGTGCCGAAGAAGGCAATCCGCTTGCAACCCGTTTCAATGAGATGTGACACGGCGTTCATCGTGCCCATGTAGTCGTCGACGACCACGCGGCTGGCATTCAGGGCGGGGCAGATGCGGTCATAGAAAACCAGCGGCACGCCGGCGGCCTCCAAGTGCTTGAAGTGGTCATATTGCTCGGTGTCCTTGGCCTGTGAGACAATGATGCCGCACACCTTATTCTTAAGCATCGATTCGCAGATCTGCACCTCGCGGGCATAGCTCTCGTTGCTCTTGGCAACGATGAGGTGGTAGCCGCGTGCCGATGCTTCGGTCTCGATGCCGTCGAGAATAGACGAGAAATAGTAGTGCACCATTTCGGGCATGATCACGCCGATGGCGCGCGACGGATTGCGGCGGCTGTGCCGCAACTGCTCGGCAATCACGTTGGGGAAATAATTGTGCTCCCTGGCATACTGCTGAATGGCTTGTCGGCGTTCCCGCGAGATGCTGGGACTGTCGCTCAAGGCACGTGACACGGTGGCCACCGATACGCCCAGTTCGCGAGCGATATCTTTCATCGTCATCTGTCGTTTGTCATCCATTGTCGGTTCTGGTCTTTACTTGAGTTGGTTAATGTTGAATAAGTGTCACATTATTCTTTCGACGGCGAAGATACGTTGAAAAATCGGATTACGCAAACGATTGCATTTAATTAATTAAAAAATTAACATTATAAAAAAAGAAAAAAAGATATAAAAACTATATTTTTGCCTTGTTTTAATTGCGGTAACATCGCCAATTAGGACCTGAGGGTTTTCACCTTGAAAAGCTGCTGCACTAACCAAAATGAAATAATTTTTTGATTACCAACATAATATTAACTTTAAAAATTTAAAAATGAAGCAGGTAAACATCAGAATTCCGTTTAGGATTCTTACCCTCGTGATGGGACTTTTCCTGTCACTGGGAGCCTATGCACAGATTACTGTGAACGGCATTGTTAAGGATGCTACCGGCGAGCCTGTCATCGGCGCGAGTGTTCGTGTCGTTGGCACCCAGCAGGGTACGGTGACCGACTTTGACGGTCTCTTTACTCTTGAAGGTGTGCCCCAGGGCGCCAAGCTCCAGATCACGTCGATCGGCTATGAGGACCATGAGGTCACTGCCGGCACCGACTTAGTAATCACCTTGGCCGAGAGCACCCAGATGCTTGAAAATCTGGTGGTCATCGGTTATGGTGTAGTAAAGAAAAACGACTTGACCGGTTCGGTAGCGGCACTCAAGCCCGATGCCAAGAACAAGGGTGTCGTTGTCAGTGCTCAGGACATGCTCGGCGGTAAGGTTGCCGGTGTGAGCGTGACCAGCAACAGTGGTGAGCCCGGTGGCGGTGCAACCATCCGCGTGCGTGGTGGTTCGTCACTGAACGCCAGCAACAACCCCCTCATCGTTATCGATGGTATCGCCATGGATAACAATGGTGTGAGCGGTATCTCCAACCCCCTGTCACTGGTTAACCCTCAGGACATCGAGAGTTTCAACGTGCTGAAGGACGCATCGGCAACCGCCATCTATGGTAGCCGTGGTTCTAACGGTGTCATCATCATCACCACCAAGAAGGGTCGTCGCGGCCAGACTCCTCAAGTGAGCTACAATGGTAGTGTAACCTGGAGTATGAAGAAGAAGACCATCGACGTGATGAGCGGCGATGAGTACCGTGAGTTCGTAGCCAAGATTTTTGAGGGCAATACTCGTGCAGGCAATGTCATGGGATATGCATGGCGCAACGCTACTGATGCAGATGGTAAAGCTCAGCGTGTCGATATGATCAATACCGTGAACAACGGCAAGTTGACTCGCTACGGTGTAGCTGATATCGCACTGCCCGCTGGCTGGTCTTGGGTAGAGGGTGAAGGCAACTCAGGTGTTGTTAATCCTCTGCTTGGCGATGCCAACACCGATTGGCAGAACGAGATCTACCGCACAGCCCTGAGCCATGACCACAACCTGACCGTGGCCGGTTCTGTAGGCCAGATTCTGCCTTATCGTCTGTCGGCAGGCTACACCGACCAGGAAGGTATCCTCAAGACCTCAGACTTCAAGCGCTACACCGTGGCCTTGAACCTGAACCCCTCGTTGTTTGACGATCATCTGACCTTCAACCTCAACGGTAAGTTGGCTTGGACCAAGTCACGTTGGGCCGACACCGGTGCTGTGGGTAATGCCGTTCGCATGGACCCGACGCAGCCTGTCTATAGTGGCGACCCGATGTATGACGGTGTGGGTGGCTACTTCGAGTGGATGCA
>Ga0310694_10004217_pt1 | contig 13953 bp, 10 predicted proteins | sample 174DNAGHGhighgp2_FD_203884 | JGI IMG/M metagenome (GOLD analysis project Ga0310694, IMG submission 203884) | Sheep rumen microbial communities from Palmerston North, Manawatu-Wanganui, New Zealand - 1742 DNA GHGhigh gp2 (v2) (version 2) | ecosystem: Host-associated > Mammals > Digestive system... | reverse complement strand
TTACAAGCGAAGATAGGCAGGTAAAAGTAGACACATGTCCCTTTAACTCCTCTTCAACTTCCTTTTAACTCCCTTTTAACTCCAATAAAGAAAGGACTCACGTGCATATCGTCATCGCAGGCAACATCGGTAGTGGGAAGACCACGCTCACGAAACTCCTCGCCAAGCACTATGGATGGATTTCCAAGTTTGAGGCTGTGGAGTACAACCCCTATCTGGAGGACTACTACAAGGACATCCCGCGGTGGTCGTTCGCCCTCGAGGTGTATTTCCTCAAGCAGCGCTTCAAGGACATCCTCGACATCGCCCACGCCCGGCAGACGGTGATCCAGGACCGCAGCATCTTCGAAGGCGTGCATGTCTTCACGGCCAACAACTACGCGATGGGCAATCTCGACGAGCGCGATTACAAATGCTATATGGAACTGTTTGAGTCGATGATGTCGGCCGTCCATGTGCCCGACCTGATGATTTACCTCCGCGCCTCCATTCCCCACTTGGTGGAGAACATCCAGAAGCGCGGTCGCGGCTATGAGCAGCAGATGCAACTTGACTACCTGAAAAACCTCAACCGCCTCTACGACGAGTTCATCTACGAGAAATACCCCGGCAAGGTGCTCACCGTGGAAGTGGACAACCTTGACTTCCTCAATCGCAAAGCCGACCTGGCATCGATCACCGACCGTATCGACGCCATACTCTTCGGCCTTTTCCCACAAACATAAACCATAGAAAGCCATGCATATTGCAATAGCAGGAAACATAGGCAGCGGAAAGACCACGCTGACCAGGATGCTCGCCAAACGCTACGGATGGGAGCCACGTTTCGAACCTGTAGACAACAATCCCTACCTCGACGACTTCTACGCCGACATGGAGAGATGGTCCTTCAACCTGCAGATTTACTTCCTCAACAAACGCTTCAAGGAAGTGGTGGAAATATCGAAGAGCAAGCAATATATCATACAGGACCGCACCATCTTCGAGGATGCCCGCATCTTCGCCCCCAACCTCCACGACATGGGCATGATGAGCGACCGTGACTTCGCCAACTACAGCGACCTCTTCGACCTGATGATTTCCCTCGTCGGACTCCCCGACCTGATGATTTACATCCGTTCCACCATTCCCAACCTTGTGGCTCAGATTTCCAAGCGAGGGAGGGAGTTTGAGAAGTCCATCCGCATCGACTACCTCCAAGGACTCAACGAGCGCTACGAGGAATGGATAGCAGGCTACAAGGGGCAGCTCATCATCATCGATGGAGACACGTGCAAGTTTGAGAGCAACCCCGCCGACTTCGAGCGCATCACCGACCAGGTGGATTCAAGGCTCTACGGCCTCTTCCCCTTTGGGGAATAGGCAGGGCTGGATTTTCTGGATTTCTAGATTTTCTAGTTTTCCTAGTGACTCTGGTATTCCTAGGAAAACTAGAACGTTTTTTCTTGATAAAAATATCCCTAAAAGGGGTTTTAGCTTGCTAAAATGATAAAAAAACGCCTTCTGTCGAAAACTTTTTGAGAAAAAATAGGTGATTTGAAAATTTTTCCATAATTTTGCACATTGATTGATAGGCATGTCGAAAGAGGCGGCAAAGGCTTCTTTATCTGTAGTAGGAAATGGGCCTTGAAAGCTGCTTGCCACGCGCATAGATTTTGAGACACTTATACATAACCATTACAATGATTGATTGAAGGCAACCTGACGTCAAGTGTTGTATAATTTTTTTAAATGCAAAAGAAATTCATCACCCTGCTTCTTGCATTGCTTGGCTTCTCCATGGTAATCGAGGCCAAGTCAATCAACACGTATGGCTTCACCATCGGTGCCGGCCAGACAAGAGAGTTCTACATCTACATGAACACCACGCTAGACAACCTGGTGTCTTTCCAAATCGACTTGATCATGCCCGAGGGGCTGAAGGTCAATGTTGACCAATGCACGCTTCCCGCCCGGGTGAAGGACAAGGAGCAGATGTTGTTTGTTGGCAAGTTGGATGGCAACAAATACCGTTTCGTCTCCACATCCTACAGCCTCACGGCCCTTTCCAAGGAAGACGCCCCTCTGCTGAAGGTGTCGGTCACCGCCGACGATGATTTCCAGGGTGGAAAAGTGGATCTTGTCGACATGTTCGCTGTCAGTTCTGTCGGAAGGAAGGTTGAATGGATCAGCGATGCTTTCGATGTGGCCACCACCAAGGTGGTAAGGGGCGACACCAACTATGACAGCGAGGTTACCGTCTCCGATGTGATGACCGTGGTCAACTACATGTTGGGCAAGGAAACCCTCTTCTCCAGCACCTACGACCTTGATTCCAACAACGTGGTGGACATTGTCGATGTGATGACTTGCTCCAACCTCTTGTTGGAAAGCATCAAAGTGGACGATTAAAAAGATAAAAACAGAATAAAAACAATCAATAATTCATTCATTACATTATGAAAAAGTATTTACTTGGATTCGCCATGTTGCTTGCAGCTGGCACCACGTTTGCACAGGAAGAGTTCCTGTCAGTGTCGCCTTCCACTATTTCGCTCAAGCCAGGTGAGACGCAGGATGTCGTCATCACTTATCACGGACCGGTTGAGAACGGATATCTTTACAATGCTTTCCAGTTGGTGATAGACATGCCTGAAGGTGTTGAGCCGACTTGGATTGTGAAAAAAGGAAAAGTAACCAGTAACGTACAATTGCTTAATTCTCTCGCAGACCAGAATATGACATTTGCAGAGAATTTCGTAAGCTTCGACGATCCTGAAAACACCACAGGCATTAGCAGCTATCGCCTTGGGTTCCTTTTCACCCAGGACGGGTACGCCATTCCTTATGGCCCAGATGACGGAGAGGAATGGGAAAACATCGAAGAGGACCTCTTCAAAATCCGTGTGAAAGCCACCGACAAGGTGCAGACGGGAGAATTTAACTTGTCTGTCAACGGTATCAAGTTCACTTATCCTGACGAGGTGGGTGGTGAGACCACCCAGATCGGCGTGCCTTTGGAGGACGTTCCACTTGACTATCAGCTCGGCATCAACTTTGAGATTGGCCCCACCGGTTACGCCACACTCTGCTGGCCCACCGCTCTTGACTTCTCGAGCATCACGGGTGAAGACTTCCAGGCCAACATCGGCGTGGGTGTGACAGGCACCACTTACATGTCCCTCTCCGAGGTGGAGAAAGTGCCCGCCAACACTCCGTTGGTCATCAAGGGTACTCCGGGTGTCTACAGCCTCACCACCACCAAGGGCGACGTAGAGGATGTGTCGGAAAGCATCCTTAGCGGCACACCTGCTGGAACATTGAAGGTGGAGGAAGGCGCCAACATCTTTGCTTTGGCCAACAAGGCCGAGGGCATTGGCTTCTACCGTTGCCTGCCCGACGTGGTCATCCCGCAATACAAGGCATACTTCGCTCCCGAGGCAGCTTCCGCCGAAGCATACCTCTTCGAGGAAACCACAGGCATCAACCAGGCCACCGTGGAAAACTCTGATGCAGACATCTACACCATCTCTGGTGTGAAAGTGGCCAATGCATCCCAAAAGGGTGTCTATATCGTCAACGGAAAGAAAGTCGTTGTCAAGTAAGCGACGACCATCCTTTCATACCCCAGAAGACCCCCATGGACAGGAGGCTTGACTAAGGGTTGATCCCGAATTGCGGAACGATGACCTTCGTTCCACAATTCGGGATTAAAAAAAGCCAAGCATCACTTTCTCCTATTGTTCCATTTATATATAATAAGGTATAGGTGAGAAAGCGATTTTTGGTATGTTACCGAATATTTACAAATCAAACTATTGATATGAGACATTTACGATTATTGTTAACTTTCATGTCAGTCTGTGCCGTGACGATGGTCTCAGCAGTCACTTTTTCCTTCGAAGGAATGAGATACACTGTGACCTCAAGTTCTGAGCGCACCGTCGCCCTCATAGGCTGGGATAAGAATTCAAGCCAAGCCTCTCCCGCCACACCACCGGTGGGAAGTTACAAGGCTGCCACCGACGGCCCTGTCGACCCCGAAATCCCGTCGAGGGTGCAGTACAATGGCATTTATTACAAAGTGACTTCCATCGACGAACATGCGTTTTCCGATTGCATCTCACTGCAACAAATCTCCATCCCCAATTCCGTGGAGAGCATTGGCGACTTCGCCTTCCAGGGATGCTACAACCTTCAGATTGTCAAGGTGCAATGGACCATACCCATCAGCATCAGTGAAAGCGTGTTTGACGGAGTAGACCTTCCTGCTGCCACACTCGTCGTCCTTCCGGGCTACAAGTCAGCCTTCCAAGAGGCCGACGTGTGGATGGATTTCGGCACCATCAACACCTATAATTACCAAGAAGTCCTGGATTTCAACATGTGGTTCAAGGACCCGCATGTGAAGGACATTTGCGTCTCCAATTGGGATACGGATGGCGATGGAGAGCTCACCTATCGTGAAGCCCAGGCTGTCACCGACCTTGGAGCGGCATTCATGGGTGACACCGAGATGACGAGCTTCACAGAGTTGCGCTCTTTCTCCGGCCTCACAGAACTCCCCGCTTCCTCCTTCAAGGGATGCTCCAACCTCACCGAGATTTTCATGGCACCCACCATCACCACCATCGGGCAAGAGGCTTTCGTAGGTTGCGAGAAGCTGGATACCATCATCTTCCAGTCGACAACCTCGGCAAAACTCAACACCATCGGCCATTCCGCATTTGCGGGCTGTGCCAAGTTGGGCAATTTCGTCCTTCCCAGCAGCCTCGTCACCATTGAAGAGCATGCTTTCGACGGATGCAAAAGCATCACCGCTGTCAACATTCCCTCCAAGGTGACCTCCATTGGCGACGGCGCTTTCGCCAACTGCTCCTCACTCGCCACCTTCACGGTGAACAGCAGCAACAAGAACTATGCACACAGCTCGGGAAAGACCTACATCACCAACAAGGGTGAGAAGAACATCCTCTATTGCTTTGCACCGGGGGCATCGCAGAAGACCATCAACATCCCCACAAGCATAACGGAAATCAAACCCTATGCCTTCCAAGGGGCGAAAAACATGGAATACCTCAATCTCAACAAGGTGTACCAAGTGGGCAATGAGGCCTTCGCAGACTGCTCCAATCTCTACACCGTGTTGATGGGCGACACACTCGCATTCATCGGCACCAACGCCTTCAAGGGCATTGCCAAGGGCGTACGCGTGCAAGTGCTATGGGACACCCCGCTCGACATCAGCGCCGGAACCTTCAGCACCAACGTCACCGTGCCTGTTGGAGAAATCAACGGCCGCCTCTTCGTGCCCGTCGGCACAAAGTCCGACTATCAGTCCTCCACGGGATGGGACTGGTTCACCTTCATCGAGGAAGGCACCATTGCCGACTATGCCAACAAGATCATCACCTTCGCCGACGAGAGGACACGCGACCTCTGTGTCGATGCTTTCGACACTGACAACGACGGATACCTCACCACCGACGAAGCCGCTGCCGTCACCTACATCGGCAACATCTTCCAAAACTCCGACATCGGCAGTTTCAACGAGCTGAAGTATTTCACCTCGCTCACCACCATTGATGACAATGCTTTCGATGGAAGCACCGTCACATCCATCATCCTGCCGGAGAGTCTCACCACGATAGGCGACAATGCCTTCGCTTTCTGCAACAACCTCACCACCATCACCATACCCAAGAATGTGGAATTCATCGGTGTGGGACCATTCAAGGCTTGTGAGAGACTCAAGACCATCACTGTGGATACAGAGAACTCGGCCTACACCAGTTCCAGCGGGACGCTCTTCAGCTATGACCGTTCCACCGTGGTGCAGTTTGTCGCAAACAACTCCTTGACAAAGATCTCCATCCCCAAGGCAGTGACCACCATCGCCCCCGAGGCCTTCTACGGAGCCACCAAACTCGTCTCCGTCAACCTTTCCACCAGCGCAGTCTCCTCCATCGGCGAGGAAGCCTTTGGCGGATGCACCTCACTTAACAATGTCACCGTGGGATGGGCTACACCGCTCAACGTGCCTGAGAACGTGTTCGACGGTGTCAACCTTGCCAACGCCACGCTGAACGTCCCCAACGGGGTCGACAATCTTTACAAGGAAGCAGCAGTGTGGAAGGACTTCGGCAAATTCGTCACCTTCAAGTCCTTCGTCATCTTTGCCGACGAGAAAGTGGAGCGCATCTGCGTGCAGAAGTGGGACACCAACCACGACGGCAAACTCGGTTACGATGAGGCAGCAGCCGTCACCACCATTGGCAACATTTTCGAGGGCAACACCGACATCACTTCCTTCGAAGAGTTGGTGGAATTCACCGGTGTCACCAGCATTCCCGAGAATGCCTTCAAGGGTTGCTCCTCCTTGGCCAAGCTGACCTTGCCCACCAAGGTGACCACCATCGGTGCTGAAGCCTTCGAGGGCTGTACCGCTCTTGGCAATGTCACCCTTCCCACCCCCCTCGTCACCATTGGCGACAAGGCATTCTATGGTTGTGATGCCTTCACCACCTGCACCATCCCCGCCAATGTGGAAGCCGTAGGCAAGGGAGCATTCGGCAGTTGCTCGTCGCTCAAGTCGTTCTCGGTCAGTTCCAAGAACACCCATTACCGTGCCATCGGCAACATCCTCTTCACACGTGACTCCACCACCGTCGTGCAGTTCCCTGCAGCCATCAGCCGCACCAACTTCGAGGTGTCGAGCAGCGTGTTCAAGCACATCTATCCATACGCATTCAGTGGTGCGACAAAGTTGAAGACCGTAGTGTTCAACTCTTGCGAGACCATCGGCGAATACGCCTTTGAGAAGTGCGAAGGCCTCACCAACCTCACCATCGGCAACAATGTGAAGACCATCGGCGACTGCGCATTCATCGACTGCCAGAACCTGCAGGCCATCACCATTCCCACCAATGTGCAAAGCATCGGTGCGAAAGCCTTCAACGGCATGCCGGCAGGCGTAAGATGCCAGGTGGCATGGACCACGCCACCAGCCATCCCCGCCAACACCTTCTCCAATTTCGAAGCCTTGGCCCAGGGTCAGATCAGCGGCATCCTCTTCGTTCCCACAGGTGCGAAGGCAGCCTTTGAGACTGCCCAGGGATGGAACTTCTTCAACATCGTCTACGAGGGCAACATGGCCGACTATGACGCCACCCTCATCACCTTCACCGACCCGTTGGTGAAGCAGCTTGCCGTGGCCGCTTGGGACACCGACGGCGACAACCAACTCAGCTACACCGAGGCGGAGGCTGTCAAGACCCTGGGTACAGTGTTCGCAGGCAAGGATATCACCAAGTTCAACGAGTTCAAGTACTTCACATCGGTAACCGAAGTGAATGCCAACGCGTTCAAGGGCTGTTCCGCCCTTACCAAAGTGACATTCCCGGCGAATGTGACCACCATCGGTGCACAAGCCTTCGAGGGCTGCTCCACGCTCGCCAATGTCAGCTTGCCCACTACACTTGCCACCATCGGCGACAAGGCCTTCTATGGTTGTGATGCGTTCACCACCTGTGAAATCCCCGCCAATGTGTCGGCTGTAGGCAAAGGCGCATTTGGCAGTTGCATGTCTCTCAAGTCATTCACCGTCAATTCCGGCAACACCCGTTACCGCGCCATCGGGTCCATCCTCTTCACACGCGACTCCACGACAGTCGTGCAGTTCCCGGCGGCTCTCAACCGTTCTAATTTCGAGGTGTCGAGCAGCAAGTTCAAGAACATCTATCCCTATGCCTTCAGTGGAGCAATCAACTTGAAGACCGTTGTGTTGAACTCCGTGGAGACCATCGGTGAATATGCCTTCGAGAAATGCGGGGAATTCAAGTCCATCAACATCCCCTTCACTGTGAATTCCATAGGGAATTATGCCTTCCTTGAGTGTGCACAACTCGACTCGGTCACCGTGGAATGGCGCACACCACTTGCCGTGCCAGCCAACACCTTCGAGGGTGTCGACGTGGCCAATGCTACACTCAGTGTGCCCAAGGGCACCGACGGGCTCTACAAGAGTGCAAGTGTATGGAAGGACTTCGGCAAAATCGTCGTCTATCTTGACGACATCTCCACCATCGACTTCGAAGACCCATTGGTCAAGGCCATCTGTGTCGCCAACTGGGATAAGGATGGTGATGGAGAACTCACAGTGGGAGAGGCCAAGACCGTCAAGAGCCTTGGAACATACTTCAAGGGTACGGAAATCAAGTCGTTCGACGAACTGAAATATTTCACCGCCCTCACCTCCATCCCGTCAAGAGCTTTCGACGGCTGCTCACAACTGAAGTCCGTCACCCTGCCTAAGAGCATCAAGAAGATTGACTCTTATGCCTTCCAAGACTGTTCAAGCCTGAATGCCATCGAGATTCCAAGTGGTGTCACCGACATCTTGTATGCTGCATTCAACAACTGCTCCAGCCTGAAGGTCATCGACATCCCGGCTTCCGTCACCAACATCTATGTGAACGGAGTGTTCACCAACTGCTCCTCACTTGAAGAATTCAAGGTGGCAGAAGGCAACACCCGCTACACTGCTGTGGACGGCGTCCTCTTCAATTTGGCCAAGACCATCCTCGTGGCCTATCCTGGAGGCAAAGCAGGCGAATACATCGTTCCCGACGGTGTCACCACCATGCGACAGTATGCCTTCTGCGGTGCCACCAAACTCACCAAGTGCCACCTGCCCAAGACGCTCACCGCCATTCCTTATGGTGCTTTTGCAAAGTGCTCGTCGATGACCTATGTCAACATCCCGGCATCGGTGCAGAGTGTAGACCAGTTCGCATTCACTCAGTGTACGAAACTCGCTGTGATGAAACTGGGTTGGAAGACTCCGCTTGCAGAGCCGAACATCACAGGCAACGCCTTCCAGAACACGCTGACAGAAGACATCCGTCTCTATGTGCCGGCAGGTACGAAGTATGACTATATGGAAGCACCCATCTGGGAGAACTTCAAGGAGTTCATCGAGTACACCAACTGCGATGTCAACCTTGACGGCTTTGCCGACATGCTCGACGCCGTGGATGTTGTCAAGTATGTTGTAGGCACACCAGCCATCACCATCGACCCCTTCCTTGCCGACTTCGACGATGACGACTTCGTCACTGTTGCCGACGCCGTCATGCTGGTGAACATGATTGCCAATGGAGAGGCTGCTCCCAACATCAACGCCGCACCGGCACACTTCGACGAAGAAGAGGAACTCACCGTCACCATGTCGTCAAACAATGTCTTGTCGCTAGACCTCTGCAGCCCCGTCAGGTACACTGCATTCCAGTTCGACCTCACATTGCCTGACATCAGCGAAGTGGAGCTAGCGCAACTCTCTCAGAGAGCCACTCGCGGACATCAGTTGGTCTACAACAAGATTGGTGAGAACACCTACCGTTTCGCATCCATCTCCTTCAACAACGCACCTTTCGGTGGGTTCGAGGGGACTATCATCAACATCCAGACAGGAGCTGCCGCCCTCGATGACATCGTGGTCAGCAACATCAAGTTCGTCTCCCTGGATGGTGCCATCCATTCCTTCGACAATGTCGACCATGCCTTGCCTACCGGCATCGTGGAGATGCAGCAGGAAGGCCGCTCCGCCGCTTTCGAGGATGGAGTATACTACAACCTCAACGGCGTGAAGGTGGAGAAGCCTGGAAAGGGTGTCTACATCGTCAACGGCAAGAAAGTAATCATCAAATAAGCATCGAGACAATGAGAAAGAACATCATATTCCTGGTCATCGCTTTTCTGAGCATCGCCAGTTTCTCCAAGGCAGACAATGTGAGCATCGATGATTTCAGCATCAAGCAGGGTGACACCATACAGGTGCCCCTGAAACTCACCAACACCCACTACAACCTCACGGCATTCAGCATGACGATGACCTTGCCGAAGGGCTTGAAAATACTGGAGGGAGAAGCCACCAGTCGCTTTGCAGGTGTTATCGAGGTGGGGTCGCCCGACCCAAGTGCTAATATATATAATGTATGCGGCATCGACCTCGCCTCCGGCGTCATCAGCGGGTCGTCGGGCGACCTCGTACTCCTCACCTTCGTCGCAAGCCAAGACTTCATGGGGGGAGACGCCACCATCACCGAGGTGGATTTCATCACCAGCGACCGCAAGCATGTCAGATGCAGCGACACTTCGTTCAGGGTCGACTACGAGCCATCGAGCAATGTCAGAATGGGTGATGTCGACAACAACGGCGTCATCGACATTTCCGACGTGATGACTGCGGTCAACAAGATGTTGGGCAAGAAAGTGTCGCCATTCGTCTTTGCCAATGCCGACACCGACGGCAATGGTGAAATCGACATCGTCGATGTGATGAACATCGTCAACATCATGCTGGGCAAGTAAAGACTCCAAGGACTTTAAAGGCCTTAAGGACCTTAAAGACCCTCAATCCAATAATCCCGCCATCCGGTCTTCCGGGTGGCGGGATTTTGCATGGTTTGGCTTGGTGCTGGCCAGGCATTCCCGTTTTTCCAGCCCCCTTGGCCTCGCCTATATTAAAATGACATCCCTTCCGGCTTTTCCTATGCTATCTTTGCAGCGAGATAGTTCACATTATTCATTTTCAATCAAAACACATGAGAAAAGTCAAGCAATTGAAAGACCTGCTGCCCCTCGCGGTGAAGGGCATCGCCCTTGCCGCCGCTGGTGTGGACGCCGGCACGTTGATGGCCGCCGCCGCCGACCTTCCCGATGCAGGGAAGACACGCTCGGGCAACGAATTGTACAAGGGCACCACGGAGCACCACACCACAGCCGGCGCCGCTGCAGCGCACCCACAGAACCCCGAAGGCATCCTCACCGAGACATTCTCGCGCGTCGACGGCGATGACGAGATGTACCAGAAAGACATCGACGAGCGCATCACACGCATCAGGCCCATGGCAACCCCCATCGACCAGATTTCGCGTTACGCCACTGCACAGAGAGCCAAGTCGTTCGAGGTGAAATACTACAGCGTGGGGACACGTCCGGTGAAGACCACCCTCACCGCCGCCGTCACCGCATCGAACAATGTCTCCACCGCCATCCAGGTGGCCGACCCCGACATGTTCACCCTCGACGACACCATCCGCGTCGTAGGTGTCAAAGCCCTTTTCAACTACAAGGGGACGGCCTACAATGGCAGCGACGCCGCCACACCCGACCTCGTGCTCTGTGTCTGCGGAAAGACCTCCAGCGGACAGCCCATCGTCTATGCCGTCAACGGAACGCTCGTCGGCGGACAGCCCATCGGACTCCCCGCCATCGATGTCAACACCACCCTTATCAGGATGGGAAAGTCATGCGGGGAACTAGACGTGCAGACAGGACGCTTCAACAACATCCCCACTTCCGAACTCCAATACTGCCAGAATTTCATGGCACAAATCGAGCAGTCTACCTTGGACAAGATAGCTGCCAAGGAGGTGAACTGGGGCTTCTCCGACCTGGAGGAAGACAGCATCTACGACATGCGCCTCGCCATGGAGAATTCCTTCCTTTTCGGCGACATGAACATGATCAACCACAGCGTGAAGGATGGCATGTCACAGTGGTTCACCAAGGGCATCTGGTGGCAGGCAGGAAAGGACATCGAAGTAGGCTCGTATGATGCCACCAAGCATGTCGCCGTCATCTCCGACAACGACCTGGTGGACATCTCCAAGGACCTCTTCGTCGGCACCGGCATCGGCAACAAGCGCAAGGTGCTGCTCTGTGGAAGCGACTTCCTCGCCGCACTCTCCAAAATCGACAGCGACAAGTTCAGACTCAAGGACACCGTAGAAATCTGGAATCTCAAATTCAAGTCATGGGAGACCGACTTCGGCGAAATCCTCGCCATGCACGACGAACTCTTCGACCTCAACGGCATGGCAGACTGCGCCTTCGCACTCGACCCGGAATTCCTCACCAAGAAAACCTACCTCAGCTGGAGCCGTAACATCCTCGACCTCAAGAAGGCCGGCGTGCGCAACACCGACGCCGTCGTCATTCAGGAAATCAGCTGCCTCTATCTCAGATACCGCAAGGCACATGCGCGGCTCCAACTCGCACAAGCTTCCAACTGACCAATCCAACTACCACCATGCTGAAAACTTATTCCGCCGAAACGGAAGTCAGCATCAACGTGCTCATGGGAGGGGCGTACCGGCACCTCGCCTTCATCCCACGCACGTTGGGTGGGTCGTCGTTCGCCACCGACGACCCCATGCTGCAAAAGGCCATCGAGCAACACCGTTTCTTCGGCACACGCATCACACTCGCCAACACCTTGGACGACAACCACCAAAAACGCCCTGACACGGATGCGGAACAGACCAGGAAAACCGTGAACCTCACCTTCTCTTCCATTTCAGATGCAAAAGACTATTGTGCCGACAACTTCGGCATATCAAGGACGCGACTGAAAAGTTTTGAACAAATCAAGGCCATTGCCGAAGACAACGGCGTGGTCATCAACCTCAAATGAAAGACATATGACTGTTTGGAAAAACAACAAGGAGAAACACACCCCTTTCGCGGCAAGAGGAAACGGAAGGATGCGAGAGGTGGAGGAAAAACTGAAATTTCTTGAGGAACAACTCGGCAACCAACTGAAACTGCTCGTGGTGGAAGAACCACCGGAAACCTGCGAACCCAACACCATCTACCTCGTATGCAAGGACATGGACGACTAACAACCACCCATCATGAAATATCCCGTCAGGAAAATCATACGCGACACAAGGGTGTCGCTTGACTTCAACCAAGAAGAAACACCACTCTTCGAAACCTGTGGGGCAGGCAACCTCACACTCGACGACATCATCAGGTCGAAGGTGGAAATGGCAACACGAAACGTCGTGCAACACCTCGACAACCTCTTGCTCGCACCGGGAACACCCATAAGAACCACACTCGCATGGCCGGGAGGGACACCGGGCGTGGGGATGGCGGTCATGCCACTGCCACTGGACTGCATGAGACTCCTATGTGTACAACTGTCAGACTGGAACAGGCCTGCACGCATCATCACCGAAGACGACCCTGAATACCAATGGCAGCACACACCATTCCCCGGGGTGGGAGGCAACCCGGACAGGCCCGTTGCCGTCATCTGCCAAAGACCAACGGGATGGGTGGCAGAACTGTTCTCTTCCACCGCGGGGAGGGGGGTGGTCATCGAAAAGGCGCAATACCATCCCATTCCACGCATCACAGAAGACGACTGCATCAACATCCCCTCGATGGCTTACGACGACGTGGTGAGACAACTCGCTTCGCTCACAGCAGAGACACTGGGATACAATACGGAAAAACAGTAAAAGTGAACATTTGAGCTTCGCTCGATTGTCGGTTGCGTCTCGGCAGAGCAAGCAAGCTTGACTTTGCACTCGACTATCACGACAATTGTCCCTTTAACTCCTGAAAAAGCAGATATACTCCCCTTTAACTCCTGAAAAAATGAGAACCATCCATCAAAAGAAAAACGACCTCGGCCGTTTCGACTCCCTCGAACACCTGTGGAGATGCGTGCCTAACGGAGCATCATCAGGCGACTATGCACATATCGGAAACGAGATCTTCATTTGGGACGAACACCAGCAAAATTGGATGCTCGACACCCTTGTCAACACCGACTCCTATTTGTTGTTGGAGCAATCCGGCGACCTCGACCTCTTTGGTGACCTGCGCGTGGGAGGCAGGATGATAGCATGGCATCGAGCCCGTTTCAAGGGTGATGTCACCATTGAGGGAAAACTCGTATGCAGACATATCAAACAACATGACAGGGGATTCTTCCCCGATGCTGAAACATTGATGCACACCGTGCCCTCGCCGATGAGAGGTGACTGGGCGCTCGTGGGTACCAATGAGAGACCCCAGTTGTGGCAATGCACGACCCATGGCGAATGGGAGAGGGTGGGAGAGACCAACCTTGAAAACGCCTTCAACCTGGAGGCATACAACAATGTTCGCGACATC
>Ga0310694_10004216_pt1 | contig 13960 bp, 10 predicted proteins | sample 174DNAGHGhighgp2_FD_203884 | JGI IMG/M metagenome (GOLD analysis project Ga0310694, IMG submission 203884) | Sheep rumen microbial communities from Palmerston North, Manawatu-Wanganui, New Zealand - 1742 DNA GHGhigh gp2 (v2) (version 2) | ecosystem: Host-associated > Mammals > Digestive system... | reverse complement strand
ATAAAAGTCGGATCGAATAGTGCCTAACAACAAAGTATCGTAATAGAAGAAAAAATGAGTGTTACTTGATACAAAACTTGATACAAAATTTACTGTTTTTAATCAATTTCTGTTCTTTATAGTTGTCATTTGAAGAAAAGTGGCTATATTTGCGAGAAAAGAAAAATAACAACAATTTAATAACTCTAAAAAGTTTATTATGGGAACTACAGAGAACAACAAGACATTAAGCATTGTGTTAAAAGCCTTGGGTATCATGATTGTTCTAGGTTTTTTTATTCTTGCCCTTATAGCCGCCTGCACTACACAATGGGAAATCCCTTCTTATAATGGAAATCGTCATTGGTTTAATCTGAGTTTATTAGTTGGTCTGAACCTTTGGCTTTTAGGCGCCATTTATCGTCGGTCATACAATTTGAATGATAAAGGAAAGAGGGGCCTGCGGTATCAAACTGGCTTTTTAATCATTTTTATTCTCGTATGCTTGGTAGAGGTGTTTTGGGCAAACCCAGTGATTCCTAGCCTTGACCTCAGTTTGAGTGAAATCACCCCGGGGTTGCTTGGTGGATTATTTGGAACTGGGATTGGCTTGTATTTCCGTTCAAAAAACAAAGAATTATCAGAATAGCATCTGAGGCTCCTTTTCAAGATCTAATCGGTTGAATTACCTTTGTGGCAATTCAACCGCTTTTTTTTATGGCACTTACTGTCAACGGAAAAACAGGCAGCACTAAAGAAGGAATCTAGGATGCATGTCTTTTAATGATTTACAGCAATGGAGTCATATAGACAGGTAAGAGGGTTGTTGTTCCATCCTTATTGAAATCCTTAGTGTAAATCAAGTAGCTCTTGTCGATGACCTTAGAAAACTTTTGGCAGAAAGCATCAAGCGAGGCATGAGTGTTGTAGCCCGACGACTTTACTTCGATGGGTTCCAACTTGGTGCCTCTCGATAGGAGGAAATCAATCTCATAATTATGCTTGTCATCTTTGGGCCAACTGTAATAAAACAATTTGTTTCCTGCTGCGGTAAGCATTTGAGCAACGAGGTTCTCGTACACATATCCCAGATTTGCACTCAGTTTGTCACTCAACAACTTCTGATAAATAATATTCTCAGTAAAATCTTTATCCCAAAATGCGAGTGTGACAAATAGGCCTGTGTCCGATATCCCCAAAATTTTTTCTTTGAAAATATCCGATACCCCCGAAATTTTTTAAAGAAAAATATCCGATATCCCCTGAAACTTTTTACTTCGTGGCGAGGTTGCGGGCGTAGTCTTCCCACTTGGTGATGAGGGCGGCCATGTCGGGCGGGAGGTCGCTGTCGAAGTCCATCTGCTGGCCGGTCTCGGGGTGGACGAAGCCGAGGGTCTTGGCGTGCAGGGCCTGACGGGGACACAGTTCGAAGCAGTTGTGGATGAACTGGGCGTAGCTGGATGAACGGTTGCCGCGCAGGATCTGGTCGCCGCCGTAACGGGCATCGTTGAACAGGGGATGCCCGATGTACTTCATGTGCACGCGTATCTGGTGGGTGCGGCCTGTCTCAAGCTGGCACTGCACCACGGCCACGTGGGCGAGGTTCTCGAGGGTGTGCCAATGGGTGACAGCGTGCTTGCCCTGGTCGCCGTCGGGGAATACCTTCATCAGCACGCGGTCGCGCGGGTCGCGCCCGATGTTGCCCATGACGGTGCCGTCCAGTTCTTTCATCTCACCCCACACCACAGCGATGTACTGACGTTTGGTGCTCTTCTTGAAGAACTGGGCACCCAGTGAGGTCTTGGCGTTGGGGGTCTTGGCAATGACGAGCAGTCCGCTGGTGTCCTTGTCGATGCGGTGCACAAGGCCCAGGCGTGGGTCGGTCACGTCATAGTCGGGGTTGTCCTTGAAGTGCCATGCCAGGGCGTTGACCAGCGTGCCGTCGAAGTTGCCGTGGCCGGGGTGCACCACCATGCCGGCGGGCTTGTTGACCACCATCAGGCTGGCGTCCTCATAGACGATGTTCAGGGGGATGTCCTGGGCGACGATTTCGCACTCATAGCGCGGCCTGTCCATCACGACGCTGATCACGTCGCCGGGATGCACGCGGTAGTTGCTCTTGACGGGGCGCCCATTCACTCGGATGCACTGCGCCTCGGCAGCGTTCTGGACACGGTTGCGGCTGGTTCCCTTGATGCGCTCTACCAGATACTTGTCGATGCGCAGCAACACCTGACCGGGCTCCACCACATAGTGGTAGTGCTCCCAGTAGTCGCGCCCGTCCTCGGTGAAGTCGGGCTCACTGTATTCATATTGTATCTCGTCCTTGCTGCCAGTCTCCAGGTCATCGTCCAGCAGTTCGTCGTCCAGTGCCATTTTCTGATATCAGTTATAGGGCCTCGCCTTGGCGTGGCATTCAGTTGTCTGTTCTCAGTTGGCAGATGCCACCTTTAATCATTATCCCTTATCCATTATGCACGGCGGCAGCCGTTTTTATCCCTAAAACCTATTTGAGCATTATGGTCAGGTCACTCTCTTCTAAAAGAGTATAGGTGAAAGTCTTTCCCTTTTTGTTTGCCACTTGCAATTCACAAAATTCCATAAAAGATTTAAATGAATTAGGATTAGCAAACACTTGACATCCAGCAGAAAACTTATTAACAAAGGCACTTGACGAGAATTCAGCGGACCGGTGAATATTGATTCCAAACACGCCTACCTCTGTTTTCTCAGGTTTTAAATCATACGTCATGTCCTTGTTGTTATCTCTATAAACAAAGACTGCTTTCTTTTGCACCAAAGCTTTATATTTGCCGTTATGCTTTCCTATTTCCCAGCAACTTCTATATTGGCCAGGGACAAGAATAGCCGTGCCTTTTTCATTCATCGGATGAAGCATATAGTGAGAGCCAGGCTCTGTAGTAATACGATAGACATGCCTCTTAAGTATTCTCTTTTGTTTAGTATAATAGATGAGTACAAGAGCATCATCAAAGATATTAGTCACTTTTTTCTCTTGATTAGATCTCACACCAATGATATTCAGGTTATAAGCACCATTAGTGAAATAGGCATAGCCTTTATTCGCCAAAATTTTTTCAAAATCGGCCTTTTCACATTTAGTAAAAAAATCCATTTCTGCCATATCGATTTAGTTTTAAAACTTATGTTATGTTAGCTTTCTTCTATTCCAAGTCACAATCTCCCATCAGGGGAAAGAGCATGATCACTCAGATTTTTTATTCTTTCCCTTGTCCTGCTCTTTTTTCTTGTCTTTGTTCTTGTCTTTGTTCTTGTCTTTATCCTTGTCCTTCTTTTCCTCGGTGGACTGCTGGCTCTTGCGCTCCTGCTCGGCACGAGCCTGGGCAGCCTTCAATTCCTCCTCATAATTCTTCTGGGCATCCTGGTAATTGGCCTCGTCGATGGAATCCAACAACTCGGGATCAAGAATCTGCTCGGGGTTGAGGTCTACGATGGAGCCGTCACCCACGGTGATCTTGATCTGGCTGTTGACGCTCACGGGATTGCCCGGCGCCACGTTGTGCCCATCTACCGTAACCTGCAGGATGAGACCGCCCATCTCGCTGGCAACGCTATCCATGGTCACATGCTTGAAGCCCATGGCCTTGAGGGTAGCCATACCTTGTCGTCCAGGCAGGTCAACCAGTTTGGGAAGCGGGATGATGGGTGCATGCATCGCGTTCACGCTCAGGTAGATGATACGTATTTTCTTGATATAGGACTTGGCCTTGGGATCCTGGTCAATGACCGCTCCCGGCTGGTAGTTCTCATAGAACGTCGTCGAGTCGCTGATTTCCCAACGCAGACCCGCATCATCGAGAATCTCGATGGCCTTCTCCAGCGGCATGTTGCGCACGTCAGGCACCTGTACCTGCTGGCCGTGGGAAGTGAAAACGTCGATAAACAGCAGGGCGATGTAGCCCAGAGCCACGAGGGCAAGCGCCATCAGCGCCGAGTTCACGAGAATCGGGTGACGGTCACGGAAGCTGTTAAAGCCTCCATTATTCTTGTCATTGTTATTGCTCACGGTAATCCAATTATTAGTTATAATCTGCAAAGGTAGTGTAAATTTCTGATTGAAAAACACCCCTAAGGGATATTTCTCACAAAACCTTTTTCTGCGGCCCGCCGTGGACAATAATCAACAACCCTGATGGCGCGTGACCATCAGGGTTGTCGGTATGCTATTGTTCTGAATCTACGACCCGTATCAATCGCGGTTGCCGAAGATTCTCAACAGATAGATGAACAGGTTGATGAAGTCCAGATAGAGGTTCAAGGCTCCCATTGTGGCGACTTTTCCCACCATCGAGGGATCGGCTGCGGCACACATGCGCTTGATGGCTTGAGTGTCCCATGCGGTGAGTCCCACAAAGATGAGCACACCAGCACAGCTGATAATCATGTCCATCATCGCACTCTTCATGAACAGGTTAATCACTATGCACAGGATCAAGCCGAGCAGGCCCATGAAGAGAATCGAGCCGAACTTGCTCAAATCCTTGTTGGTGATGTATCCGCCAATGGTCATGAGGCCAAAGGTTCCTGCCGTGAGCGCAAATGTCATGGCAATGCTTGCCCCTGTGTAAATCAGGAAGATAGGAGCCAGCGCAACGCCGTTCAACGCGCTATAGGCATAGAACAATGCCGTTGCCGTTCCGGTGCTCAATTTCTCGATGCGTGCACTCAGGTAGATGACCAGACCCAGTTCGAGCGCGAACAGGATCCAGATTGTTGCCATCGAGCTGAATAAAAAGCTCATCACAGCAGGAGTCGTCACCACCAGATAGGAAGTGAGGGCGGTGAGCAACAAGCCCAGTGTCATCTTGCCATATACCCTACGCATCACGGCAGCCACATAGCGCTGCAGCGTGGCTTCGTTCTCGGCCTGAATGGCGGTCGAGAAGCCGTTCTCATAATTGTTATTCCAGTCGTTCATAATCTCAGTTTTCAGTTTTCAGTTTAAAGCAGCAAAAAGCGTGCCAACTTAATTACTACATGCGGTTGGGCATCTCGATACCCAGCAGCGACATGCCACGCTTGATCACATCGGCAACGGTCTCGCTCAGCAGCTGGCGGAAGCAGCGCACAGCGGTGTCCTGTTCCTTGAGGATACTGCAGTCGTGGTAGAACTGGTTGTATTCCTTGGCAAGGTCATAGACGTAGTTGGCGATGAGGGCAGGGCTATAGTTGCGGCCAGCATCGGCGACAACGGTCGTGAAGTCGGCCAGGCGCTGGATGAGTGATGTTTCCTTCTCGTTGGGAGCCACGGCGCTGATATCCACAGCCTTATAGTCCTCACAGCACTTGCGCAGGACGGACTGGATGCGGGCATAGGTATATTGGATGAAAGGTCCCGTGTTGCCGTTGAAGTCGATGGACTCGCTGGGGTCGAACAGCATGGTCTTCCTCGGATCCACCTTGAGGATGAAGTACTTGAGGGCTCCCAGGCCGATCATGCGGAGCACGTCGTCACGCTCGTCCTCGGGGACGCCCTGCAGACGGCCAGGCTCGTTGGCCATGTCGGTAGCCGTAGCAATCATTTCGTCCATGAGTTCGTCGGCATCGACAACGGTACCCTCGCGGGATTTCATCTTGCCGTTGGGCAGCTCGACCATACCATATGAGAAGTGCACCAGGTCCTTACCCCACTTGAAGCCCAGTTTGTCGAGCAGCAGCGAGAGCACCTGGAAGTGGTAATTCTGCTCGTTGCCCACCACATAGATCATGCGGTCGATGGGAAAGTCCTTGTAACGCAACTGGGCGGTACCGATGTCCTGCGTCATATAGACCGAGGTGCCGTCGCTGCGCAGCAGCAGTTTGTGGTCCAGGCCATCAGGCGTGAGGTCGGCCCACACGCTATTGTCCTCCTTGCGGTAGAAGATGCCCTTGTCAAGGCCCTCGAGCACGGTGTCGCGGCCCACGAGATAGGTGTCGCTCTCGTAGTAAATCTTGTCGAACGAGACGCCCATGCGGCGGTAGGTTTCGTCAAAGCCGGCATACACCCAATTGTTCATCTTCTCCCACAGGGCACGAACCTCGGGGTCGCCAGCCTCCCAGCGGCGCAGCATGTCGTGTGCCTCCTGGATGAGCGGAGCCTGCTTCTCGGCCTCCTCAGGGCTCATGCCCTTCTCGACGAGTTCCTTGATTTCGGCCTTGTAGTGCTTGTCGAACAGCACATAGAAATCGCCGATCAGGTGGTCACCCTTCTTGCCGGTGGACTCGGGCGTAGCGCCGTTGCCCCACTTGAGCCAAGCAAGCATCGACTTGCAGATGTGGATACCGCGGTCGTTGACGATGTTGGTCTTGACCACCTTGTAGCCGTTGGCCTCCATGATGCACGACAGGCTGTAGCCCAGCAGGTTATTGCGCACGTGGCCCAGGTGCAGCGGCTTGTTGGTGTTGGGCGACGAGTACTCGATCATCACCAGCTGGCTGTCGTCGGTAGCAGCCTTGAAGCCATAGTTGGGCGTTTCAGCCACATGCTTCAAGATGCCAGTCCAGAACGACGGCTTGATGGTGATATTCAGGAAGCCCTTGATGACGTTGAACTTCTCTACTGCCTCGCAGTGAGCCAGCATGTGCTCGCCAATCTCCTGCGCCGTCACGTCGGGCGCCTTGTGCGACGCCTTCAGGAACGGGAACACCACAATCGTCTCATTGCCCTCAAACTCCTTCTTGGTCGTCTGGGGAACAATCTTCTCGGCGGGGAAATCCACGCCATACAACTCCTTCACCGCAGCAGCGGTAGCCTGTGCAAGTATATTATCAATCGACATAATCTTTTATTTTTAGTCACTAGTCTTCAGTAACTAGTCAATTCAAACTGCAAAGGTAGTCATTTTAAAAGACAACTCACACAACTTAAACAACAATATTTCAAAACAACAAAAAATACAATCAATACAAAACCATTCGCATCCATTCTTTCAAACAACTGATTCATCTGATTATTCTGAGCACAACCGTTCTTCATGCACAACAAATACACCGTCAGTTGCATCTTTCCATCAAACAACTGAGAAAAACAATATACCATTTACGTAATCATCAATTACGATTTCAATTATATAAATCAGTTAATCAAAATATCTTTAATCAGTTAGGATTACATCTGCCCAGTTTTCACTACTCTCTGAATATTATACATTTATTATCAAAACTCCACAACATACTCTTTGGGCCGTTTCTTAACATTCTCTAGATTAACAGGTTCATGACTTATCGCTCCATCAACGTCATACACCCTTAATAATATATATTGTTTTCCTTTCTCTTCGTAAGTCTTCCATTCATTCTCTGTCATATAAAAAAGATTCGATTCTTTTGAACGTTTCTGCAAAACAGTTGATTTTACCTCTATAAAAATCTCTTTTCTATTTTCGTCAAGAGATAATATATCATAACCACAACTATCATCATCAAGTGAAACTTGCATTGGGTATTTCTCAAAAACATTCATTCTCTCCAGCTTTTCTCTCTCGACTTGCATGATATACTCTTCGCCTTTTTTCCCGATTCTATCAAACATATCCAATTGCCTTTTTCTTGTTTCAATGCTAATATGGTATTTTCTTCTTTTAGGTATTATATTAGAATCAATTATACTAAGTAAAAAGCCTATTTGATAATAATAGTTTTTAAAAGTATCAACTGTTATAACATTATGTTCAGACAGAGTTATCGGTGCGGTAATGTGAGCACCTACCGGATTCTTCACGACACTACTCAACCAACTCATTGGATCTTGCTTATTACCATTAGAATAAAATACAAAACCCAGATTCTCTAAGATTAAGAACTGTTCAGATAACTCATAGTTTGACTTAATATTATTCTTGAGGTTTTGAGCCATTCGTTCCATGTTTTTTAGTTCCTTTTCTATATCCGCTTTTTTCATATTCCGGCAAGAAGCTTCACCAAAGAAGAACCCTACTTTCATACACTTTTGTTTCGGTTCAAAAATGATGCTTATTTGGGCTCCAAATTGCTTATTACTTCCTCTATACACACATGACCATGGCCATTTAAGGTTTCCAGCTCTATTTATTGGATTACGAGAACTCCCATCACATTTAAGACTATTATCCGAATCGAAAAAGTCTTCCCAGAAAAGACGACTAATTCTTTTTAGAGTGTATTGTATTTCAAGATATCTATTATGTTCTGTATTCGATGCATTTGACAACATTGAATTGCTTGTATACTCTCTAGCGCATAACTCTTCTAAAAAACTGTAGTCTTCAAATGAAATCTTTAATTCATCATTATTCATAACAATACATTTTAAATCTACATCCTCTTCAATACAAAGCTAGGCTAATAAACAAATACCTCCAAGGAATATCACTCTGTCTCCTTTTCTTGGCGGAGGGTGGTGAGGGTTTTTCCGTTGTAGGAGAAGTATTTGGCGCCTTGGTACGCTCCGGATTGGTTGCGCATTTCTTCGGGCAGGAAGGTGCCGGTGAAGGGGGAGAGTTTGTAGATGCGGCCGTTGTATTCGACGGAATCGTCGGTAGCGACTTTGACTTGGATGCCTGTCGGGTCAAAGGTTACAAACTCACCTATCTTGATGCCGCACATGCTGAATTTGAAGCGGGCGCGCTTGGGTTCATGCTTTGTTGTGGACTTTTCCTCCTCATTTTTAACGTCCACAACTGGTTTATTGTCCTCGTAGATAGTTACCTCAGCGTCATCTATAGTGATAGCGATGTCACGGAAGATGTCAAGGGCGACTTGAGGCGGTACATTGAAGAACTCGCGGTTTTGACGGATGCGCAAGTCGGTCAGTCGGTCGATGGTCTTGTGAACCAACTTCTCCACCTCATTATACTTCACTGTTTTTATCGTGGCAAATATCTCGAAAGGCAACGGCACAGCCGTGTTGTCCAATTCTTTGGATCGGACATTCACTGGTCGGGCACTCTTGCCGATTTTCACCCAATCTTCTCGAAAACTTGGGTTGGTTAAAATATATACATATCCTGGTTCGGAATTCTTCATCATCAATGGTCACTATTGGTTAACGTCACAAAGGTAATTAATCTTTGGGGATTTTGCAAATTATCTACTAGGTAATGCCAAGAGTGGCGGGGGTGGTGCATCATTGGGACGGGTCTTTGTGATGGCGTCGCTTCGCTTTGGCCATCAAAAGAACGCGTCCCAACTGATGGCACCCGTAATCCCATGCGAGAAGGGATATACAGGTGCTGAATGCTGTGTCGTTTGATAAAAAGATTGCGGATGTCTTCAGAAATCTCAGACTAATCAGTTGTTAAAGAACTGTTGTTCCTGTAACTTAGTTATCCGTGTTGGGGAGGATGTGGCCGTGCTCGTCGAGGATGAGGTGGAGGGTGGTGTACCAGAGGCGGCCGGCGATGGGGGTGCCGGGGAAGATGGTGTGCAGGTGGTTGATGTATGCCTGCATCTGGGGCAGGTTTTCCCTGTCATTGCGCCTGCCACTCTTGTAGTCGATGACAAGGATGGTGCCGTCGGGACGCTTGATGATGCGGTCGGGACGGTGGTTCGTGATGCCGTCGGCATCAAACAGGTCATGGCTTGCGGTGGTGATGGTGCGCTCGGTATATACCTTGTTGGCGGGGTCGAACCATGCCGAGACGCGACAGTTCTCGTCCATGATGGGGCCACGCACGTACTTGTTTACGTTGTCGATATTGCAAGGATCGTCGGGGTCATCGGTGATGATGCCTCGCTTGAGCGCCTGGGCAATGACACGGTCCACGTCGTTACGGTCACGGATCCGGCTTAAGATGCTGTGCAGCCTGATGCCTGCCTTGGCACGGGCGTTTGACGCATTATCAATCCTGACGCGCAAATCGATGGGGATATCGGCCACGGTATAATGGGTGATGTCGCTCTTGAGGGCTGTGACTTCCTCAACGACGCGCTTGGCGTCAATCTCGCTGCGCGGGGAGAGGGTGCCGTGCTCAAACCATGACGTGGAACTGCCGTCCTTCGTCACGATGGGCGACATCTTCTCCTTAGCGTAGCTTGTCATCACTTCGGTCAGGGTGATATTGCCAGAGGTGTTGGCCTTGGCATTCTTGGGGACACGGTCCACGCGGCAAAAGATATGCAACTCGTTGCGCGGCCTGGTGAAAGCGACATAGGTCTTGTTGAGGTTGTCGATGAGCACATCGGCCTGCTGCTTGGCGACAAAGGCACTGGCCTCGCCCTGCAACAGATGCTGGATAGACTCCACACTGGACTTGCTCACACTGGTGAGCGGAGGAATCACGTCCACATCCCAACCGCCGTCACGGGGAGATACCGCATTGAGGGCATCGGCCATGGCGTTGCGCGGCATCCAGTACTCCTTCTCGTTTGAATTGAAATTGAGCTGCCAGTTAGCATAAGGGATGATGACGCACTCAAACTCCAGCCCCTTGGCCTTGTGGATGGTCATGATATTGATGGCGTCGCCCGTGGGCGAACTGTTCACGGCGAGCGAACCTTTCTTCTCGTCCCAGAACTTAAGGAACTCCCTGACACTGCCACCGTTGCGCTGCGCACTGAACTGCATGACCGTGTCCTGGAAGGCGAGCAGGAAGGCCACCTCGCGGTCCACATCGGCCGCCTGGGCCGGGTCCTTCTTGAAGTTGGCGATGATCGACTCGACGATGCTCACCAGTGTCGTGAGTTCGCCTTGAGCGGGTAGCAATCGAGCGAGCATTTCGGCAAACTGCTGCTCGTCACCGTCGCTATTGGCATCGAAGACACTTGCCAAGACGGCTCCATTATCAGAAGCCGCGGCATCCTCGCGTGCGGCAACAGCCTGGATAAAGCTGTCCAGACCCGAGTACATGCGCTGCTCGCTCAGGCGCTTGCGCTGCATGGAACGCATCATCCTAGCGATATCGGTGTCAGGTTGGGCATCCTCGTCGGCGTCCTCATCGGCTGGCGTAAACTGACTGATATCGATGAACCTGAGCATGGAGATAATGCGCCTGATGACCGGCGAATTGACCAGCAGGAGCGACTCGCCCGAGATGATGCTGATGGGTTCGCCCGTTGTGTGCTGGTTGTAGTTGAGAATGGTCTCCACAATCCTGTCACCCTGACGATGAGAGTTCACAAGTATGCCCATACGGCCCCAGTCATAGCGCTCATGGAGTCGCAGCAGATAACCCGGCAGCGCCGCTAGCACCGGCACATCGCCATCGGCATCGACAGGCACGCCTGCCGCTGCAGCGGCCGTGGCGATGAGTTCGTCGTCGAGCAGTCCTCGGTAGTTGCCTGTGTGCACCCTGACGTAACCCGGCACTTTTTTCTCGTCTATGGCCGGTGAGAAGCCCTGCTCGACATCGCGATAGGTCATCTCGACGACCGGCTGGTCGCTGAAGCCACGCATGACGTCCTCAAAGAAGTCGTTGTTGAACTCGATGATGTGGCGTGAGCTGCGGAAGTTGACCGATGAAGGGCCACCATCACGGACCTCGCCGGCACGGCCATCCTCATGATGGGTGATGTCGTTGCCGAAGTCCTTGTCCACCCGCTCACGGAAGACTGTGGGGTCGGCGTTGCGAAAGCGGTAAATCGACTGCTTGGCATCTCCGATAAGCATATTGAAGTTGCCGTTTGCCAGACTCTCCCTGATGAGTCCGCCGAAGTTCTCGTACTGCTTGGTACTCGTATCCTGGAACTCGTCGATCATGAAATGGGAAATCAGCGAGCCCACACGTTCATACACAAATTCGGAGCCGCTGTCAAGCACTGTGCCTATCAGTTCGTTGGTATCGCTCAACAGAATGGAGTTGTTCTCACGGCGGTAATCAGCCAGATGCAGGTCAATCATGGCAAGCAGTCCCAACAGCCCCAGGTGATTCTCAATATAGGACAGGAAATTCTTGGTGCCCAAGTCAGCGAAATAGCCGTTCACAAGTTGCGTGAGTCGTGTGACAGTGGCATCATCGGGGCGCCCTGCCTTCTTGAACTGCGAGATGATGTATTCCTCATCGGCATCCTGTAGGGAGGGTGACAACGGCTGTTCCCCACCCTTTGCCAACCAGGGCCCGAGCGACTTGTTCCCGCTGAGCACCCCGTCAAAGGGCAACAGCGCTTCACGCAACTCGGCAAGCGTGTCCACCTGCTTGTTCTCCAGCTGCTCGACCGCGTCATGGACCTGCTTCTTGAAGGCACGAATGCGGGAGAAATCGCTACGGTAAACGCCCGTATCATCCACGGCCCCGAGGTAGTCCCTCACATCGTCCATGCTCTTGCGGAACAACTCAGAGCTAATGTCCTTGGCCAGGTTGTACAGATCGCCGCCATCCTCAAAGAATTTCCATTTCTTTTTATCGGCGCCGCTGCGCAGCAGGTGCCGCTGGTACTCCTTGACCCAATTGTCCACCTGAGTAGGCTTCCCCATGCGCCCCAACGAAAGCATGAAATTGTGTATCGCCACCTTGACGGCATACTTGTCATCAAGCTGGATGTCATAGTTGTAGTCACGGTCGAGTTCGCGTGCGAAGTTGCGCAAAATCGTCTGGAAGAACGAGTCAATGGTGCTCACGTTGAAGTTGCTGTAGTCGAACAGCAACTCGTCGAGGGCCTGACGCGCCATCGTGCGGATGCGCCCTTCGGTGAGTCCCGAGCGTTCCATGAACGATTCCAGATAGTCGCTCTTCATGCCAGGCGTTGTGAGGCGATAAAGCTCATTGACAATGCGGCTCTTCATCTCGTCGGTCGCCTTGTTGGTAAAAGTGATGGCCAGCAGCTGGCGGTGCGTGTTGAGCAGGCGCGTGTCATGCGCTCCGCGACGGGGCACCGGCTTTCCCGAGCCATCGTCGGACGTTGTGAACAGGAGGTGCCAGATGTACTGTTTAGCCAACGTATAGGTCTTTCCCGACCCTGCCGAGGCCTTGATGACGAGCAGATTGCGTGGTGTCTTGCCGTTCATGTCGCTCATGGTGATGAATCCCTTTATATTTTATATAATGTAATACTTACATGTCAAATAATGCGGGCCTTAAAGCCCATCGCCGTGAGTTTGTCAAGGACTCGTTGGCGGAAGTCACCCTGAATAAGTATCTCGCCCCCACGGGCACTGCCGCCGACACCCAGCGAACGCTTAAGGTCGGACGCCACCTGCTTGAGCGCCTCATCGTCACAAACGAAACCGGTGACAATCGTCGCCTGCTTGCCCGCGCGTCCCTTGCGTTCAAGAATTATGTCGAGCCGGGTCTTCCCTTGCTGAGCAAGGGGGTCGGCTGCGGATTGCTTCACCTCGTCGGGTTCCGGGGTCTCCTCATTGGCGGGCAGGTCAAAAGCCTTGCCCAGCGCTTCTTTCCAATCTATCGGATTCATCTTTTCAAAAAAATTTCACAAGTAGTTTAAACTTTTCTGTTTCCTGTTCATCAAAGGTACAAAAATTCCGTGAGAAATGAACGTCAAACCACAAAAAACGTATCTCGAAAAATAAAAAACGCCAAAAAAGTGCTATTGATTCAAATAAAAGTACTACTTTTGTCGAACTGTTTACTATTTTATATTAATCATTAATTCACTTAAATTCTAGATTTAATATGGCTTACGTGATTTCTGATAGCTGCGTGGCATGTGGAACTTGCCAGTCAGTATGTCCCGCCGATGCAATTAAGGAAGGCGACATCTATTCGATCGATCCCGACACCTGCTTGGACTGCGGCACTTGTGCTGACGCTTGCCCCACTGGTGCAATTGCTCCGGGCGAATAATCCAAAACCGAAAACAGTCGTTGCGGCTACATCACCCTCGTGGTGAAGTGGTCGCAATTCTGTTTTTATGAAACGCGCTATAATGACGTCGCGCGGGAATGCCAATGAATGCATTCCCGCGCGAAGCGTTTATAGTATGTCTGTTACGTGCCGATGATTACTCGCCAGCGGTCTTGACGGGGTCAAGGACGATGAGCTTGTTGATGGGCGTGCCACCATAGTTGGCGCCGTCGTTGTAGGTACCG
>Ga0310694_10004215_pt1 | contig 13960 bp, 9 predicted proteins | sample 174DNAGHGhighgp2_FD_203884 | JGI IMG/M metagenome (GOLD analysis project Ga0310694, IMG submission 203884) | Sheep rumen microbial communities from Palmerston North, Manawatu-Wanganui, New Zealand - 1742 DNA GHGhigh gp2 (v2) (version 2) | ecosystem: Host-associated > Mammals > Digestive system >... | reverse complement strand
TATTACCTTCAACAATTTCTCTCGATCATACTGTGGTCGACCTTTTATGTTCTCCTCTTTAACACAATATTTTCTTAAGTCGATATGATCAATTACCTCGTTGAATGTATACACCTCATCAGTTATGTTTACCATTTTTTCAATTTCTACTGGAATTCTCAACTGAATTGGTGTAAAATCCTTTTCGATGGATTTTGTGTTTTTGTTCATACTTACATTATACCATCATTGGCTGATTGGCGCTCGCTTTTCAGCCTTTTTTTTTGCTTTTTTTAAGGAGAAGCTCGCGCTTCTCCTTATCTTGGACTTTTTTTACAGCCCCTTTTCCTTTATATTACAAGCGTTTTCCCGCTTTTTGCAAATCCCCTGCAGAGTCGATATCAAGGTGTGTTTTTTGCACCGTTTTGCCTCTGAAAAAGGGTTGGTGCAAAATTTGGTGCAAACGAAACCAAAAATGGTACGCAGGAAGAGTAGAGGCCACGAGTTTGAAGCACTGAAAAAAGGACTGTGAGAGCATTGCTGAATGGCAAAAATCGTCCATTCTTAAGGAGAATTAGAACAATGGCAAGCATCACGAAGAAACCAAACGGCAGCTACGTTATCCGCATTCAGACCGGCAAAAAAATCACAGGTGGATATTCATCCATATCGAAAGTTTTCTGGCCGTCCAAACCCAATCTCAGCTACGCTGGATATTCCGGTGCGGCAGAGCAGCAGGCTCATCAGAAGGCGGAATATTCAAAAGGAATTGAATGATCTGATTCTGAAACTGATTGACATATTGGAAAAGTCATAATCAGTTTAATTGCATCATTTGAACGTATTCTGCACATAATCAAATCGGATATATGCAGAATACGTCCTTTTTCTATTGACTTTCTGCACATATTGTGCTAATATATATGCAGTAAAGGAGTGAGAATAATGAGAAAGTTTGATTACGGTTTTTTGGATAACGGTCTGTTGCCCGCCAATCTGGTTGACATAACCGGCGGTATTTATTCTCTTCGAACTGCTGCCGGGATAAGGAAGGCTGAATTCCGCACAGTCTTTTCAGAATTGGAATCGGTTGCAAAAGTTCAGTCCGTTAAAAGCTCAAATGCCATAGAAGGAATCATTACAAGCGATAAACGTATTGCCGAAATAGTCAATCACAGCAGTGCGCCGCTTAATCACGATGAGGCTGAAATTGCCGGATACCGCGATGCTTTGAATATGATTCATACCGGCTATGATCATATCTCATTCAGAACTCAGGATATCCTTCTCTTGCATGAGGCTATGATGTCTCCGTCTGGCGATAATCTTGCAGGCAAATATAAAGTTACAGATAACGTAATTGTAGAAATCGACATGGAAGGAAACCGGCGCGTCCGTTTTCGCCCGGTCCCCGCAAACGAGACGGAAGCCGCCATGGAGCAACTGGAACTGGCGTATCTCGACGCTTGCTCAAATTCAAATATCAATCAACTTCTGCTTATCCCGTGCGTGATACTGGACTTTTTGTGTATTCATCCTTTCCGTGACGGGAACGGGAGAATGTCAAGATTGCTGTCACTCCTGCTTCTATACAAAAACGGTTTCGACGCCGGAAAATATATTTCATTTGAGGAACAAATCAACAAATACAAAGATCTTTACTATGATGCTTTGCAAAGTTCTTCGTCCGGCTGGGAATCAAACAAAAACGACTACTATCCGTTTATACAGAATTTCCTGTCAACTCTGTATATGTGCTACAAAGAACTCGATAAGCGTTTCGCTGTTGTTAACGGTAAAAGAGTAACTAAAACAGCGCGAATCGAGGCTACGGTTCTCGGAAGTCTGCTCCCCATCTCAAAATCAGAGATATGCGCAATACACCCGGATATCAGCCCGACAACCGTTGAGGCGGTCCTTGGAAAAATGATCAAAAACGGGCAGATAAAGCGAATCGGTTCCTCAAAAGGGGCAAGGTATATCCAAAAAGAACAATTATAATAAAGAGAATGACATTTATCAATGCCTTTCAAGTTCAAAATCAGTGCAAAAAAACATTGCAAAAAATCGTTGCAAACTCAGCATTTTTTGTAACGCTTAGCCCGTTGCAAAAAAAATGCACCTATTTGTGGTGCATTTGCACTTGCAGAAGATATTGCAAGATAGCAGGAAGATATTGAAAGATACAGGGAAAATATCGTACGATAGCTGCCAAAACACACCATTTCCAAGCCAGTTGGGGTGGTAGAGGCCGCTGGTTCAAGTCCAGTCACTCAGACCAAAAAAGTTCGATAAACACTATGTTTTCGGACTTTTTTGTTTTGCGTTTTTTGTCTGTATACCGACGTCCTGAACAGCGCGGCACAGTGAGGCTTGACGCAACAGGTATATTCTTCGCATTTTGCTACATCCTTCTTTAACCAAAGATCATGCACCGTAACACATCCGTCAAAACAGATCTTTTGCTGGCTTTCATCTTCAGACATATTAAATATTGCATACGCCGTATCGCCGTTTTCAAGCTTACGCTTGTATACAAGCACGTCTTTTGTTTCATTTTCCATTATTCTTTCGGGGAAAATCGACAGCGCATCTTGATTTATCCCGATAACCTCGTCGTTTGTATAAAGATCAAATTCAAACTCGCTCATAGCTTGAAGATCACAACTCAGCTGAATGGGCGATTGGAAAAATGCGCGCATAGAAAAAGCAAAAAGCGCTTCTTCCTCGGTTATTCTTGTCTTTCCTTCGTTCCACACCGTAGCGCCAGTTTCCATCATATCGAGGTCAAAATAATGCCCTCCGCACACCGCCGGTTTCCATACATCGATACCGTCTAAAAACGCCTTTATCTTATCCCATCTATCGAGAGAGTCGCCATTGCATCTCCACGATGTACAATTCTTTCTCCAATATTCCCAATACCACTCTTTTGCGTTTACCGTTACGCACATTGCAAAATCACGCTTGGCTTTGAGAAGTTCTCTTTTCATTCTATCCGCGTGAGTCGGGTCGCACGGAGTCCAATCATATTTCAAATAATCAAAACCCCATTCGTCCCATTGTATTACGTTATTCTTTTCGAGCTTCTCAACTCCTATCGGCCATCTGCACGCATAAAGCGGATCGGGTTCTCCTCTCGTACAACCCGGTATATACTCATACTCTTCGGGACACCCCCATGCTTTCAGCATTGGCGTTGAATAAATTCCGCATTTAAGTCCCATTGAATGTATCTTTTCACAAAAGTTCTTCATATCCGGAAATTTCGGATTGGGCATTACGGCATCAAATTCACCGCCATATTTGTATTGCCAACCGGAATCTATGTTTACATAGCTGTATCCATAATCGGCAAGTCCGCTTTCAATAAGCGTAAGCGCCGTTTCTTCCATAATGCTCTGCGAAACTTTACTGCCGAACGCATTCCAGCTTGTAAAACCCATAAGTGGAGTAAGAAGACGTGTGTCCGCTGCTATTATGAATTTTATTCTTTTCGTCGTCAAGCCTTGTGAGTTTTTTGCCGTAATATAAACAAAAAAACTCGCGTCGGTTTTTACTGTCCCGGATATTATCCCGTCTTTTATCACAAGCCCGTCAACAAGTCCTTTTGCCGTTATATTGATCGGACGTATTCCCGTCACCGGTATACGATACAATATCGGTTTACCGGTAGTCGCGCCGAATATAGACGGAGTATTGATTGAAGGCTTCCCTGCAAATGGACTTGAATGAGCTATTTTCATATTATTCCTCTTTTCGCATATATTGATCCATTATATATTTTCCCGGCAAATTCTAATTTGTTGAAATAATCATTCGTCATATTCCCCATACTCACAGCCTATGTGTGTCGCTTCGATCTCATCGACAAGTTTGAGCTTTCCGTCGACTTTGTCATACAGTTTGACCGTACCGACGCCGTTGCCTCCGTTCCACAAGCGGTAGTGCTTCTTTGAGCCGTCCGGCGCTTCGTAATTGCCGAACCCGGCATGATTGCCTCCCTCAATTACGCATACCGTAGCACCTTCGGGTAAATACTGCCGGCCGGCCTCCAGTTTTTCCATGTTCAAGACGCCATCGTTGGAGCCGTAAATCGATATGACCTTTAACCCCTTTGCCAAAGGCTTGGTCGGATAGGCAGCCAGAAGGACGAGACCATTCAACTTCTCATTGTGCTTTGATGCATAGTTGGCAGCCATGGCACCGCCGAGCGAGTGCCCGCCGATATACCACTCATCGTACTCGTATTCCGAGATCAGATCGCTTGCTTTATCAGCCCCGAAAAATGCAAGTCTGAAAGGCATCTTTACAAGAAAAACGTCCACGCCTTCCGCAGCTATTTGGTGAAGCAGCGGAGAATAAGCCGTTTCTTCGACCTTGGCTCCCGGATAGAATATCAGTGCTTTGTCTTGAGAAGGACCATCAAACAGCCACCCTGAACCGGTCTGCGTGACAGTCACTGTATCATCAGATTCCAGAGAGGAAAGCGCAGTTGATTGGGCATGGTAATACTGCCCTGTATAGATAAAGAATATTCCCACAAGCAGGACGATTACTAATACCGGAACGATCCAGATCCATTTTTTATTTGTTATCTTGCTCATGCTTCCTCCTTTCTCTATAGATTTGTTTGTTAGTTATATTTTACATAATATGCATATTTTGTTCAACAAATTCTATTAGGAAAAGAGTAGATTATTTCAAAAAACAAAAATTGTTGCCTTTCATCCCACGACTCTCTGAAGTCACGGGTGTTCCCGGCAATCATAAACATAAATTACATATTTTTAGGGTTTCTTTTCAATACTTTTTGCATATTTTTAGGGTGTCTGTTTAAAACTTTTTGCATATTTTTCGGAATTATAGCATCATTTTTGTCAAGAAAAGTAGACACAAAAACTGGTATGCATACGGGATCATTTCCCACTAATAAAAAGCATACCAGTCCAAAAAACTGATCTCTTGTGATTATTTTACAAACTTCTACATGAATAAGGGCGAAATGAGAGTTTTCACTATTGATTTGAATAATTACATGTGCCAAAATAATAGATGAAAATATATGAGGGAGGACTCCAGAAATGAGACTCGGAATAGGCCTGTATCGTCACATGCTCAAACCGGATTATTATCAGTTCGCAAAGCAATGCGGTTGTACTCATCTTATCATACATCTTGCAAATTACTATAGCAGCGATGACAACGTAGTAACTGCAACTGATGAAAAAAGCAATTACGGAAACTCATTTGAACACGACAGAATCTGGGAGCTTGACAGTCTATTATCCATAAAGAAAGAAGCATCTGAGTACGGACTTGAAATATATGGAATTGAAAATTTCAGCCCCGCAGACTGGTATGATGTACTGCTTGCCGGCCCAAAACGCGATGAACAATTAGAGAATTTAAAAAGAATAATAACGAATGTCGGAAAAGCAGGAATAAAATCCTTTGGTTACAACTTCAGCCTGGCAGGCGTTTGGGGACACCAGAAAAAACGAGCTGCAAGAGGAAATGCAGTAAGCACATGTTTTGACGCCTCACTGCTTGATATTGACTCACCAATACCTAATGGTCAGGTTTGGAACATGACATATGCTCCTTCTGACGGAGGCTTCATGGCTCCTGTCACTCATGAGGAGATATGGAACAGACTGAAGTACTTCCTTGACAGAATCCTTCCCTCAGCTGAAGAAGCCGGTGTTGAAATGGCCTTGCACCCCGATGATCCTCCCATGCCGACGTTGCGTGGAACACCAAGAGTCGTCTACAGACCGGAATTTTATCAAAAACTCATAGATCTGAATCCAAGTCAGTCCAACAAACTGGAATTGTGTCTTGGAAGTCTGCAGGAGATGGAATCGGATAAACCGATATATGACTATCTGGAACAATATCTTGCCCAGGACAAAGTAAGCTACATTCACTTCCGCAATGTCAAAGGAAAAGTGCCATGTTACGATGAAGTTTTTGTGGATGAAGGAGACATAGATATGTTCCGGGTACTGAAAATACTGAAAAATCACAATTATGACGGTGTTCTTATTCCCGATCACACTCCTCTCATGACTTGCGGCGCTCCTTGGCACGCAGGAATGGCTTATGCACTTGGATTCATGAAAGCGGCAATCGGAATGCTGGAAAAAAACAACAATCAATAATAGGAGATTTTCATGAACGATTTTTTTAAGAATGCATTTGATCTTTCAAATCAGGTGGCATTGGTTACAGGCGGAGGAAGCGGACTTGGCTACTCCATAGCAAAATGCCTTTCATCTGCAGGAGCAAAGGTTATAATCACGGGAAGGCGTGAAGATGTTCTGAAACAGGCGTGTGATGAACTCGGAAACGGCGTCACCTATATGGTTTACGATGTGACTGATACAGACAACGCCAAAGGATTCATAGATAGAATAGTATCCGAATACGGCAGCATTGACATACTGATCAACAATGCCGGGCGTCATTGCAAAAAACAAGTGGATGACATGACTGTTCAGGATTTCAGAGACATTATGGATGTTCACCTTTATGGTTCTTTTGCCCTGTCACAGGCAGCAATACCATATATGCGTCAGAAAAAGAGCGGAAGCATTGTCTTCATTTCCTCAATGTCTGCTTTTCTCGGTATGACACAGGTAAGCGCATATGGTTCTGCCAAATCAGCCCTTCTGGGACTTACAAGATGCCTGGCCGGAGACATTTCAAAAGATGGAATACGAGTAAATGCCATAGCCCCCGGATTCATAGACACACCAATGTTCCACAAGGCTGTTGACTCGGATCTTCCCCGCCAGCAGAAAATACTCGGTCACACTCCTATGAATCGTTACGGATCCCCGGATGACATAGGATGGGCAACTGTTTATCTTTGTTCTCCTGCGGCAGGTTTTGTCAATGGAACATGCATAACTGTTGATGGCGGATGCTCTATAGGATTCTGATCGGACTGGAGGAATTATTGTATATGGAACTTTGGAATAGTGATTATGAAATGTTTAAATTGATGAAGGAAAAACTGTACACCCCTGTTGTCGGAGATATTCTGGACAGGATGGGGTATGCTCACCAGTTTCTTCCCGCAGAAATCCGCCCATTGGCATCAATGGTGCCTGTGAGCGCATATGCAAACGGGACTGAACCGGACAACAGATTGAAACTTGCAGGATTTGCTTGTCCTGTTCTCGAAAATGATATTTATGAGGCTCCGGAAAAACCCTTTGGATTATTGACCGAAGCCCTTGATCAACTGCTTCCAAACGATGTTTTCCTGGCAACCGGTGCTCACAACAGTGCTCTGTGGGGCGAACTTTTGACCACTACTGCAAAAGTAAGAAAAGCAGCAGGTGCTGTACTCGACGGATACACAAGAGACACTCCTCAGGTAATCGGATTGAACTGGCCGGTATTTGCACGGGCTTGCTGGGCGCAGGATTCAAGCATAAGGACTTATGTATGCGATTATCGCTGTACCATTGAAATCGGACAAGTTACAATTCACAACGGAGATATCGTTTTCGGAGATATAGACGGAGTATTGATTATACCCAGAGAAATACACAAAGAAGTTCTTGAAAATGCTTTGGAAAAAGCAATGGGAGAGAAAAAAGTCCGCAAAGCCATTGAAGAGGGTATGTCTTCAACTGACGCTTTTGCCAAATTTGGCATTCTTTGAAACATAATAAGCAATTGAAATCGGAGAAAACAAATGAGTATTAAAACAGGATATATGACAATTCCGGGTGTCAGACCGAACCTGACGGATCCCCTTCCCAAGTTCATGAGGATGAGCGGATTCAAAATGTTTAATACAAAAGGTAATTTTCCGGATGAAGTAAAGAAAGATCTGGGCGCATGTACACGCACTTTGCCATACAGGGTTCAGGACAGATATACTTCCGATAGAAAACCGATAAAAATCAAGACCGTTACACTCGAAAATGAGTACCTCAAAGCGGTATTTACACCGGAGTACGGAGGAAAGCTTTGGTCGCTTTACGACAAAGTGAACAATCGTGATCTGCTTATGGCAAATCCGGTTTTGCAGCCTCGTAATCTGGCCATAAGAAATGCATGGACATCAGGCGGCATTGAGTGGAACTTCGGTTCTCTTGGCCACACATATTTCACATGTGACGATGTGTTCTGTGCAGTCATGGAGCACAATGGGGAAAAATTCATCCGCATTTACGAATTTGAGCGCGCAAAAGAATGCGTTTTCCAGATAGATTTCATCCTTCCGGAAAAATCCCACTGCCTCTACTCTCATGTAAAGGTCACAAACCCGAACAATGTCGATACTACCACTTACTGGTGGACAAACGTTGCGGTCCCGGAGGACGGAAAAACGCGTGTTCTGTCGTCGTCTGAAAAAGTAATTGCAGTTTGCGGAGGAGATCTCACATATGAAAAACTTCCATATCTGTCAATTATGGAAGGAGATCTTTCATATCCAATAAATGCAACACGCAGTTTTGACTACTTCTTCCAACCCGAAGAAAATGTCATAACTACATGGGAGGGTGCTGTTGACAAAGACGGATATGCTTTTTATGACAGATCCACAAATCCGCTTATTTATCACAAAATGTTCTGCTGGGGCAACCATAGAGGCGGCAAGCGCTGGCAGGAGTATCTCTCCGACGACGTGCACGGAGACTATATTGAACTGCAAGCCGGTTTTGCAAGGAGCCAGATGCATGACAAGCTGTTCCCTGCCAATTCATCGATTGAATGGACGCAGTGTTTCGGAGGCACACATGTTTTGCCTGAGTCAGTTCACGATGTCAATCTGCACAATGCAAACATCACATTCGGCAATCATGTGGATGAACTCATACCGGAAGACGAATTGCTGAAAGCCGATGAAAAACTCAAATTACTTTCACTTGAGAAAACAAAGGAGAGCGACATCGTTCATTACGGAAGCGGATGGGGCGCACTTGAAATAATTCGTGAAGAAAAGGTTAAAGACATAAAACTGCCTGAGAATCTCTGCTTTCCTGCAAGTTCTTTATCTGATGAACAAAAGCCATGGCTTGAACTACTTGAAAAAGGATACATGACCCAGGACGAACCGGGTGTTATTCCGCCATCATGGATGACTTCGGAAAAATGGATGTCGTTGATTGAAAAAAGTCTTGAGAATAAAGATGCTGACAACTGGCTGACATATCTTCACTACGGCAACATGCTGTTTGAATACTGGGACAACACAGACACAGCTGAAAAAGTCATTGACTGGAAGAAGGCAGATGAGTATGAAACACGCGCAGAAAAAGCCTGGATTCATTCCGATGAACTTTGTCCCAATGTCTTTGCAAAGCGCAACCTTGCAGTCTTGTATAAGCTGAAAGGTGACTGCGACAAAGCAGAAAAATACTATGATGAACTGTTTGAATTGCCTGAATCGGTTTCAGACTTTGCTTTTGCTGCTGAATACCTTGCATTTTTAAACGGAAACAAAAAATATGAAAAGGCTTTGTCTCTGTACAAAAAGCTCCCGAAAGATATTCAGAGCTGTGACAGGGTGACATTGTGCTATGCACTGAGTTCTTTGAAGCTTAACATGCCTGAACAAATATCCTATATATTTGACAGGGACTTTGCAGCTATAAGAGAAGGCGAAACGAGTTTGTCCGATTACTGGTTTGAGTACCACGCAAGACTTCTTGCAAAAGAGCGCAGAATTGTTTATGAAGAGCACGAGAAGGAACTGATCGGAGAAGCAGAAGACAAATTCCCGCCGCCGCACAAAATAGATTTCAGAATGAGCTACAACAAAAATCTGAAATACAGGACAACAGAATAACGAAAAACAGGCCGCTCAGAACCTCTGCAAATGAGGCGATAAACGGCCTGTTATCTTACATGTTCATTTTTATTTCTGTTTACAAAAGATTATATCAAACCTGAACAGAAAAAGGCAGCAAACAGCGCCTGCGTTTTTACACATTTGGCTGTTTACTGCCGGATTCTCTGACATATTCTTATGTGACTTTGCTTTTGTCTGATTGCTTAAGTTGTTGTCTTTTTCTTTTTGGATATGATTACCACCACAACAACAATTGCTGCGACAACGACAACACCAATCACTATCCAGAGCCAGAGCAGGCTTCCTTTTCCTTCTTCACCTTTTTCACCTGTCTCAGTCGTCTTACCCGGAGCCGTTTCTGTGACTTCAGCGCTGTCCGCTTTTTTCACTCCACACACTGAACAAACACCGTCTTCTCCGAATTTGTGTTCTTCTTTGTCGATGATGTCTCCGCAGATACACTCTTTCCAGTGATATTTCTCGTTATATTTTTCTGTATATGAATGAGTATGTTCACCCGGAAGAGCATCTATTTTATCTGAATGGATATATCCGCACACTTCGCATTCTCTTTCCCTTCTGCCTTCCAGACCAGGCTGTGGTTCCATAACGACGTGCCATTCTCCGAATCTGTGTGATTCAACGTCCAGCTTTTCTCCGCATTCACAAAGTGTGAAATGTGAATTTTCATCGCATGAAATCTGACCGCCTACGTGGTTATGCGGATCGAGCGGGAGTTCGAGTTTTTCTTTTGTAGTCTCGTTATATTCTGCATCGAAATATTTGCCGCAGACATGACATTCATAGTGCGCTGCCATTCCATGGTCAACACATGTTGAATCAGTCATATCATATACTCCGAACATATGGCCTTCTGCAGGCAGTGACATACTTTCGACTTTTCCGCAAATTGAGCATGTGCGCTCAGCTGCGCCTTCTGCTTCACATGTCGGTTCGACTTTTGTTACCCAGTCGGAGAATGAATGTTCAAGGATTTCACTTTCCAGAATAACTGTTGCCATACCGTCACTTACTAACAGGTCAGCTTCAACACCATTGACGATTGCCACAGTGTTCTCTGTAAATCTGTATCCGTCTACAGGTCTGACTTCGGCGGTGAACACATAAGAATTACCGCATGTGTATCTTCCCGTTTCACTCCAGTAGGACGAAATCAGTCCTATTCTCTCTTCGTCATACAGACTGCAGCTGTTGTCCGGAGTTTCTCCTGCCACAGGCATTCTGACGGCTCTGATTTCAACCAGGTTAATCTCATCTGTATCAGAAACGATTGTGGCTTTTGCATTGCCCCATGCATCGCTTGAATCAGTAGTGTAACCAATCATGTAAGATTTTGAATCCACACTTATTTTTTCAGGATCGACATAGAATTTTCCTGCTGAAAACTCGAATTCTATTTCATATTCGGTATTTGGAACAATTTTCTTTGCGAGTATCTGATCAACTGTTTCAGAACCGCCCATGACAGACCATTTTCCGTCGAATGTGCGCTTTATAATATAGCTGTTGCCGGCATATTTCACATAATAATTTACATTGATTCTGCCGTCTCCTGAACGGGTTACCGTTGATTCCTTCAATACATCTCCAAGCGTCTTGTTGGGTGTAAGAGCGGGAATTGTAACTTTTCCGTCAGCTTCTTCAGAACAGTATACATAAACTGTACCAATGATTGAGTCTTCATATACCGTAGCTCCCGCTTTTGTTCCGTGAGCATGAGTTACGAATGCATTATCCGGGAAGTAGTAGTTTTTGTATGCAACGAATGTGGCTTTTAGAGTATACCATCCTTCTTCTGCAACTGAACCGCTTTCCACCAGATCTGTTGTTCCCTTGCCTTTGTACCACTGATAACTTGCAAGCGTAGCTTTACCATTAAACTCATCAGCAAGAGTCGGAGCATCCAGTTTTTCTCCGACCACCAAGGCTTTCATATCAATTAAAAGTGCTTTTATTGCTTCCCTGTTGTCTGTAACTTCCTTCTGATATCCGCATACAGTACATGTATATGTGGTTGTTTTGCCGCTGGTGGATGTCTTTGTAAAATTGTGCTCTGCTGCGTCAAACATGATGTCGCAGATTGAACATTTTCTGTAATGAACTAATCCATTATGCAACCATGGCTCACTGCTGTTTTCATGATCACATTCTCTGTCTATTACAGGAGTGTAGAACTGTATTGATTTTCCACCAACTGCCACGAGGTATGGTTTGATGGAAACTCCATTTATGTCTACGACTGTATTTTGTGAAAACACATAGCCTTCTTTGGCTGTAACTTTAACTGCCGCCATGTATTTTCCGCTGGTGGCTTGTATCGTGCCGCCTTCATATTCCCCGTTTCTGCTCCAAGCGGAAGTAACGTAATTTACTCCCTGAGTCGAACTTGTAAGCATGTCTTGAGTCAATATGCGTTTTTCCGGATCAAAGCCATCTATTGTAACTTTGTCTATAACCTTATCTTTGGAAACAGTAAAGTACAGAGGTGTTGCTGTTTTCTTTGTAATCTGATATGAGTGGGATTCCGAACTCCATGTCTCGACTGTTTTCATCTGCAGTCTGTATCTGGTTCCCGCTTTCCATTTGTCAGTGAGATTGTCCAGAATAAATGACTTTTCAGTCTCTACCCAACCATTTGATGCGCTTTCCCATTTTCCTTCACTGTTCTGATACATAAGACTGACATAGTAGTCACTTCTCTGACCACGTTCAAGCGCACCTTCGGGGAAATATTTTTCCGGTGGAGTAAAATGCACAAATTCATTACTTCCTATTGCATATGATTTCTCCCTGCTTGATCCGTCAGCCCATCTGAGAGAACCTCCGGTGAATCCTGATTCTGCAGGAAAAACTACCGTCTTATGGTCATATGATTTTATTGATGTTCCGTCATGAGTAGTTGCACCGCTTATTGACGTGCTTCCGGGTTCAATGGCAACTGCTTTATAGTTGCTGTAATTAGCAAGTCCGCCAAAGACGCTGGACCTTTGGGTATACGGCCAAAGAAATTTGTCTGGTGCTTCGGCAGAAAATTCACCTGCATATATGTCAACATTTGCATATTCATTACGGATGTATATTGCATTTGCGCCTGAATAACCTATGACTTTTGCATCGCGGATGGAAAGATCTCCCCCATATGCAAGCAAAGTTGATTGTCTGTAAACTTGTGCAGAAGAAGTGTTCGGTCCTCCTGTATAACCGTAACCATGGCCAATGAATGTGCCTCCATTAATTGTGACTTTTCCGCCATACTGCGCCAGCGCGTCGCCATTAATTGTGTATTCACCATAGCCAAAAAACACTTTCAGATCTTCTCCTGTAAGACTCCCGGGCAGCAAATCCCATCTCCAGTCCTTGGTAAAGCATTCGGCATTGGCCACATATATGTCTTTTCTTCTGCCGGCCTGATATGTTCCACCCTCAATGTTGAGGTTGCCTCCGAGCACACAGAAAACATCTCTCTCCATGGTTATCTGATTGTCGTATATCTGGTTGCGTGACGGAATCTGTGCGGTCATACTCATGCCGCCACCTTTTCCGTATATGTTCAGTGTAGTGCCTTCCTGTATTCTGAAGAGTGCTGCATTCTGAATATACAACCCTTTTACAAGTGTTTTGACAGCTTCCTCTTTTCCTGTTTCCGTGTTATATCTCTTGACTTCTTTGTATTCCGCCGTTGTTACGAAATCATCATCGATGTCTACATTATGACCTTGCAGATAGAGTTTTTTTGTTCCTTTTCCTACAGTTACCCAGAAAAAAGTGTCGAATAATTCATTATATCCGTCCCACTTGAAATCATTCGGGAGTTTGTATTTTGTGATATCTGCAGTCAGTTCGATTACCATATCACCGTCTTTTTTCAGTGCTGCACGGAGTTCATCCGCTGTTTTTACCTTTACACTTTCTGCCGCTGCTGCGGGAAGTGTAAACAATGGCATCATCAAAAAGACGAATGCTGCCGCAAGAATTAAAGAAAGGATTCTCTTTTTCATGTTTTTTTCAGCTCAACACTTGACCAAAATTGCCCTAGGAGAGCCTTACCTCCTGTTTTTTCTTGAGATTATTCGATGATTGAAATAACAAGATGCAAATGTATGGTTTTTATCAAATCATCAATAGTGAACAAATTCTATTTAG
>Ga0310694_10004214_pt1 | contig 13962 bp, 26 predicted proteins | sample 174DNAGHGhighgp2_FD_203884 | JGI IMG/M metagenome (GOLD analysis project Ga0310694, IMG submission 203884) | Sheep rumen microbial communities from Palmerston North, Manawatu-Wanganui, New Zealand - 1742 DNA GHGhigh gp2 (v2) (version 2) | ecosystem: Host-associated > Mammals > Digestive system... | reverse complement strand
ATTCTTCAAAACCCGCTTCGCCTCAATTAAATCCATTTGAAACTCCTAATTAAAAACGGGTAATATATTTGGTCATTGTTGGATTTTCAGCAACAACTTGTTTAAATTCTTCTTCGTGTTCTGCAACAAAATCCAAAACAGCATCTGGACCAGGTTCATATGTAAGACGCCCCAGGAAACCTTTAGCAGTAAATACGTTTTCAATTTTACTAATAGTCTGGTCTATTTCGTAATCATTTTCCCTATATATATCTTCCGGAATTTGTTTATAAAGCTTATCTATAAATGCATAAATTGCTTTAGAGCCCTCATCAATTCTTGCCGCATAGGTTAAAAAATCACCATCAAGGTCTAAATTATTACCAGATTCATTAATTAATCTAAATCCGTTATTCTTCAGTAATTGTTTAGCTTCATTTAAATCCATTCGAAACTCCTATTTTTATTATTTATAAGGATTTACCGATTCGTAATGAATTCAATTATGTCTTCCTTGGTAGCTTTCGGATAGTCGCCTTCGCCGTTAAGGTAAAGAATATACTGCGGCGGAACGGCATGCAACGTATAAACCCAGTCAAGCTGGTCATCCGGTTCATCCGGGTATACCCCTTCCGGATCATTTTTTATTGGAAAATTTTTTGGCAATTTAACCAGATACCAATATTCTGCCAAAATACCGTTATCATAGCTTTTCATGATTCTATCTGCCAATTCATCTATAGAAATATCGTCAGATATATCTTTCCATTTATCCATGCTGGACAAATATACTCTGCGTTCAGGACCTTCTACACCAGCGAAACCGTAGCATTCTTTCGGTCGTAATCCAGTTTTCTTTATTATATCAGGCGAACCGTGACTTCCATGGAAAAATAGTCGGAAATTATGTATAGGCTTATAGATTCTTTCTGGTTCTCTTGACGAACTGCTATCCAGGCATAAAGTCATATTCGGTTGAGGCAGGTTATCGTTATAGGCGCCTTCATATCCTTTTATGAATCTGGCATGCATATGGTAAATATTCGCGATTTTTTCAATTTTATTACATAACGCTTTATCAAACTTATCGACATCTGTTGTCAAGAATGTCGGACGGTCGTCATGTATTCTTTTAAAATCCGTACCGCATTCTTTGTTAATACGGACAAGAACTTTATCGTAATTTAACATTCTGGTATCTTGTAGGAACTCTGCAAGGTAATTATTATTACTTAAAACGACTAATGCTTCTTTTAGATTCATGCATTATTTATAAGAAAACCGGCAATCATTGATTACCGGTCTCGTATTAAAGAGTTTCATATTTATATAGTATTATAAATAATACATGGTAAGATTCAAAAAAGGACATAGAAACAGCAAGGGCGAGAAAGCCGAATGGTGCATAGTCTCGCATAAGACCGGACGGGTAATCAGCTCGCACAAGTCGAAATCCGCGGCAGAAAAACATTTAGGAGAAATTCAGATGTTCAAACACATGAAGAACGAAGCGATGAACCTGGACGAAGCGAAACAGATTTTGAAGAATAACGGTTTTCTTGTAGAAGACTTCGAAGAAGATGTAGCGAGAAAAAGACTAAATGAACTTGAAGGTACATTTGACATTCAAGGCGACGAAGCGAACTTCTTCGATACCGGTTTTCCGTTCGCTAAGGTAGAGCATGGAAGATTGATGCTCTATAGACCGGTTTCCGTAGAAAGTTTACTCGGTGAGAATGTAACAAAATTGAGCATTCCTTACAAATGGATAGACGTCACCGAATATGACGAAGAATCCTGGACTAAAGCATGTGATTTCGTTGATGCGTTCAGAAGAGGAGTTGATAGTTTCGAGATTAGTCTACAGATGAACAAAACAGAATTAGAAAAGAGACTGAAAGCGATTAACAAGTACTCTAAGATTTAGTAAATCTATTGAAGAATGTGATAATGAAATAATTTTGACAATAAAATAAAAAGACCTATTTACAGGTCTTTTTTAGTTTAATACACTTTTCCAATTCTGCATTTCTAAGTTTAAATTTTTCTAGTGAATCCAATAAATTTTGTATTGTATTTTGTTGAGCATTTAATGTATCAGTTAATTCATTTCTCATTTCCTGTTTTCCTTGGTCATATCTTATATCTAATTTTTGATTTGTGTCACTATAAATAGCTGCAATCCACACGCCGAATCCAGTTATTAAAAGTCCTATAATAGTTAACCAATGCCCTGTATTTAACTTTGGTTTCTTATTAGTTTCAACAGCTTTCTTAGAGTAATTTTCTTTTTCATCAGCGTTTATTTCTGCTAAAATATCTTCACAAATACCTTTAATTTTTTGCATATTAGTTTCACCTATTTCAGAAAATTTATTAAAATAGCCATTATATTTGAAATCATTTTCAGTAAACTTAATATCAATCCATTTTTCTTGTAAATCGTTTTTAAGTGTATTCCAATCATCTTTAATACTATTATATTCGCTTTTGAGATTATCTGATGGACCAGAATAGTTTATAATCATTTCTGTATTTTTAACAATTCTTTCAAGTTTAGACTTTGTTGCAGGTGTATATTTTTCCATATTTTCCTTTTGTTAAAATTTCTCTATAAAATATAACAAAAGGATTAACTTTTGTCAACCCAGACTTTTGTAAAATTTTGTTTACAATACTAATCATTGCAAGTTATAAATAATAGTGAATATGGAACAAGAAGATTATAGTAAAATTTACGAATATGAATCTATGGGCAAAGAATATGCTGGCGAAAAAGCCTGTATATCTTTGACTTCATGGAAAGCACGTATCAATACCGTTTCAAAAACTTTGTATTCACTTGTAAAGATGTGTCCTGGTTTTCACATTGTATTGGTTTTAAGTAAAGACGAATTTCCTTTGAAAGAAAAGGAATTACCTGATAATTTAATGTTATTTGTAGAAAACAAGTTAATTGAATTGTTCTGGATAAAGCCAAATCTTAAAAGTTTTAAGAAAGTTTTGTTTACTATGGATAAGTACCATGATGTTCCTGTCATTTCAGCTGATGATGACTGTATTTATGAAATGAATTATGCTTTATCTTTATATAATAAATGGACTGAAAATAAAAATTGTGTTATAACATATAATAGATTTCATTTTGATAATCATTATTTTCAACACGGTCCAGCCGCTTGTTATCCACCACATATTATAGATTTTTCTAAAATGAATCTTATAGATTTTGTTAAAGATGGCGGTGATGATGTTTTAATTGGATATATTCTTGAAAGAAAAAATGTTAAAATTATAGAATATAAAAAAGAAGTTCCTTATAAATTTCATGATAGTATTGAACCTTTATCTAGTCACGAATTAACTGTTGAAAAGTATTATTCTATTGTGAAGGAAAAATTGAAAAATGTCTGCATTTAATTTTGAAACCATTAAAAATGATGGCACAAAAATTGTTTGTGTCTTTGGTTGTTTACTATCTGAAAAAGGTAGACAAATTAAACAAGAAATGTTAAAATGGCTAACTAAAAAATATGATGTCATTTGTGTAAATCAAGAATATCCAGGTACATTATATGAATGGCCGGCTATGCTATTTGCTAAAAAGTATTCTATGGATAACAATGTTCCAGTTTTATACATTCATACAAAAGGAGCATTTAATTCAAAGAATGTTTATGAACAAGCAAAAGTTAGAAAACTTTGGGAAAATGAATTTATAAACAATTATGAATGGTATGAAAAAACTGTTTTAGAAAATCCTAATGCAGTTGCTGCACCGTTTGTTGCGGATTTTCCATTTAATTCTACTTGGTGTAATGCTTTTATTGCTGGACCTGAAGCTTGGAGTAAATGCGAATTATCAACACCTAGAAAAACGCGATTTGAATATGAACACATTTTCAAAAATGCAAAAATAAATCCTATTTCTAGAGTCTTAAATGGTGTAAACACACCAGGCAAAAATAATGAAAATAAAGAATTTAAAATGATGGTAAGATATATAAATTCTTTATAAAATTGGCTAAAAAATGAATCTTATTATAAATGATTATTTATCATAAAAAGACCAAATATATTGATGCATCTTATAATTTGTTTCATCTAAATTTCTGGCAATATCATTATATACAATTCCTTTAACAATTATGGAATCTATATTTTCAAATATATGTTCAAAATAATTTCTATCAGTAGATTGATGTAAATGTTTTAATAATTCTGCGCCAGCCAACGGATTTATTATAAAACCATTTTGCCAAGTTGATTTTTTAGGTTCTGAAAATGGACATACTACCATAGGAATATCATATCTTAATTCTTTAAGATATGTTTTTAATCGTTCACCATTAAATTCATAATACCACATTTTTCTTACAGAAGGTTGCCAATCTTCTGCTTTTGCATTTTTTGGTTTATAGTCCATTATACTTAATTTGGGCATTTTATTATAAATATACCAAGGTATAGGATTTCCAGCCCCTTTTGTATGAACATATAAAACAGATTCATTCATTTCTACTGCAAGTTTTGCAGCACATTTAATTGCAGGATATTCAAATAAAATTCCAGGAGGATTTTGATCAATACAAAGTATATTATGTTCTTTGAAATGTTCAAGCATTTCTTCTTTTATTTTAATTCCTGCCTCAGTAAGTAAACAACCCAATACTACTAACATAATTCCTCTTATTTCATTTTAGTTGGTATATTTATGAACTGTCTATAATCATAACCACCACAAGGTGGTTTTCTATTTATGCATTTCCAAACCCATTCTTTCTCTGATTTATATTGATAATGTAATAATCTTAAATCGTCATCATTTGTTCCATAATACCAACTACCAAAAAGTCTATCACCATTACATAAATAAGATTTTTTATTATCTGATGAAAGAGGGTTATGACAGTGATTAACATTATTCATTACCGTATGATTAAATTTAACAGTAGTTTTACAAAAAGTTTTAACTGGTTTATTTCCTCCATCAAAAAGATTTGCCCAAATTTCATTTTCTTCAGTATTAAATTCCATTAAAAATTTATCACCTCTATCTGCTTGAGGGTCTTTAGGGAACATATTTTTCCAACGAATAGATAATTTATTCATATCGTTCCATTTAGTTTGATAATGAATAATCATATCATTTACATTTGTAAAATTTTTCATATATAAAAATTCATCATCATCAATCGGAAGAACCCACCAAGATTTTGAGTGATTATTAATATAATCATTATATAAAAGATATTGGTTGCCATTTATATTTTCGATATAAGTATAACTTACTCTATCGCCATAGCTGTTACAAACGCTTTTTATATCTACAGTGCTAGCATTATCAAATACTTGTATATGATTAAATTTACATATATCTAAATGCCAGTGCATCCATTCTTTAAAATCTTGCAGATTATAAGATTTGGTTAAAAGCACTATTTCAGTTAAATAAATCTTATTTACCATAGTTAAATAATTTCTCGTATTTTTCTTTTATCTTTGGAAACGCATCAAGAACATTTGCTAACCAGTTATCTCTTCTCTCTAAGCCGTTCGCTTCTATCTTATGCGTTTGCGAAACTAGTCCTTGCCACATTTTTACTTTATTAGGATTTATTTCTGTTCCCCAGCCAAAGTTAAGCCAAATAATGGGAACATCAAAATATACTAACCATGGCGTTATCCAGCTTTCATCACAAATTGGCGTACACTTGTTGCGTGTTTCTTCATATCCTCTTTCATACACGGTTTTTGGCATTACTTTGAATGGGAACATACTATTTCCATTTATTCGTCCAACATTTACATATGGTCCACCTAATGGAGAAACAGGGTATAGCATATGTTTGCCTTGATACTTGTGGTAACTAGCCTGATTATAACTAATGACTGCATTAGGATGCTGTTCATGAACTTTCATAACAGTTTCAATCAAGTTATCAGCATAATATGTATCATCATCAATAATAAAGATACAGTCATCTTCTTTTGCTATATGAAAAATCTCGTGTCTTTTATGACAGTAAGTATTCTTTGGTAGCCAATGAATAAATACATTATTTACATTCAGCATATCCTGTAAATCCAGTGGCAAGTCTTTCTTTCTATTTGGAAATTCAGGTTCTGCTAACCACAAATGTATTTCATCAGGCTTTCTTGTCTGTTTCGTCAATAACAAATAAATAGCCTTACCTACATTGATAATTCTAGCAGGATAACTTGTCATTGATACTATCACTCGTTCATTCATACTATATTTATAGCTTTATCTCTCGTTCACAAATTTGAACAGCAATAGATCCAGATACTTCTTTACCTCGACTTAATGGTTCCATTTCATCATGAAATTTATATGGTGAATGCTTATTATTATCTAAAGCTTGTTTAATTTGAATTTTTAATTTTTTTGCAAGAATACCATAATAAATATCATCGTGATATGTATGTATTATATTTTGAGTAAGACATTTTAGTCCATATTCTTTAAAACAATATGGCGGATATAAACAAGCTGGTCCATTTCCAAAAATATTTTTAAGCCAACAACAACGTTTATATGTCCAAATACTTTTTTTATCAGTTATCCATTTATCATATAAATTTTTTACATAATTTTCAATATAAATACAATCATCATCGGCACTAATTACTGGATATTCTCTATATTTATCTAAAGTATATAATACTTTTTTAAATGCATAAGTATTTTCATTTACCCAAAGAATTTCAATTTTATTAGTAGCTTGAAGAATAATTAAATCTTCTGGTAATTCTTTTTCTTTTTGCGGAAATTCAGAAGAAGCTAAACATAAAACAATTTTATATGGTTCACAATTTTTAATAATACTATAAATTGTTTTTCCAACAGTATTAATTCGTTTTTTCCAACTGGTTAAACTAACTATAACATTTAATTTCATTTTATAAACCTAAAGTAAGTTTAATCATATCATCATTTGGAATTGCTTTATCCTGCAGGATTCCGACTACTTTTATATTTATTTCATCACACATTTCTTCGTAATAATGTCTTCTATCTGTTAGTTCCATCTTATCTAAAATGTTTTGTGCAGCAACTTGATTAATGACCATGCCATTCCACCAAGTTTGACGTTTATCTCCAATATATGGACAAGCTATTATTGGTTCTTCTACATTTACTGCTGAAAAATATGCAGCTTTATTATTTGTGAACTGATCCGCCCAAAGACGACGAACCATAACCTGATGTCTATAAACAACAGGATTTGAAGCACCTTTTGTATGAAGATATAAAACTGGTTTATTTCGTGCCACAGAAATAGCAGCAGCTGTCTTTAAAGCCGGATATTCAAACATTATACCAGGAGATTCTTGTTCAACACAAATTACTTCATAATTAGGCAAAAGCCATTTAAGCATTTCTGCTTTAATGGCTAATCCTAAATCAGTTCGTAAAACACCTAACACACATAATGGTTTTTCACTCATACTTCTATTCCAAGTCTTTCTTTTATATATTGAACTTTTTCAGGTGTCTTTTTATTTAAATTAAAATACCATTCTAATCTGGTTTTTGCTGGAATTGGCGTATTTGCTACATCTGTGGCATTTATGCATCTTCTATTAATAAATTCTTCTAATGATTTGGTTATATAATGTTTGACATGACAATCATCAGTAGATAATATTTCCGCAGCATATCTACAATCACTAAGTATTCCATTTGACCTACGGCAAATACCATTCTCAATAAAAATAGTATGCGGATTTGTAATAAGCATACGTTTATCTGAAACTCTAAAAATAGATTTAACAAACATATTTTCTGTAATGCCCTTAGCTGCTTCAATACTATTATAAATTACATTAAGCGGAGCTTCTTTTGTAAAACGATTTTGAACAGTATCATTAGCTGAATAAATATGATCATTATCACCATAACAGCGCCAATTTAAATGAATAATATCCGTATCATTAAAATGTGATTGATTTAAATATTCTTTTATATTTTTACCACCAAAATATAAGAATTCATCAATATCAATAAATGTTACCCATTCAAACTCATTACTTGGTTTAATAACATTAAAATAAAAATGACTTAATACACCGCGTTGTTTTCCTGCAATAGATAAAGCATCTTGCCCACGTAATTGATAAAATTGACATGGATATTTATTCGATAATTCTTTTTCTAATTCTGAAGAAATTATTTCCTCATTGCCTACAGGTTCAATATTATCATTATTAATAATAAAAAATTTGTCTACACCTAAATTTGTATGATATTTTAACCACTCTTCAATATATGGTTTTTCATTTTTTACTAAAACAACAACAGCAATTTTACCATTTTTTGTTACCGGTTTATAATTATACGTAAGATTCCAACATGTATTACCATCATCGGCGTTTATATTACCAATAACCTTAACATTAGCTTCAGCTAACATTTGTTGTTCAAACCAATATCTATCAGTATGTGGAGTAAGTATCTTTAAAATTTGTTTAGCTGCAAGATTATTTAATACAAAACCATTATACCAACAAATTTTATTTTTTGCTGATGCAATTATTGAAGCACAACAAGGTTCATTAATATTAACCATATTAAAATATGTTTCATGATTAACACCAAATTCGTGTTTCCACATATTTCTTACAATCGGCTGTGCATTATTCTGCATTGCCGCACCTTTAGTATGGAGATAGAGAACTGGCTCATTACTTTCAATAGAAACTTCACATGCCTTTTTAATAAAAGGCAATTCAAATTCAATATCGTTAGGCGGGTCAACTTCTACTGTAATAACATCATAAATCGGTGATAACCAAGAAAGCATTTCTTCTTTAATCTTTAAGCCTGCTTCGGTTTTTAAAACACCAAGTACACATTTTCTTTTGTTCATTTCACAATCCTTTAAACTATTCTATTTATAAAATTATAAGTCAGGAAATCCAATAAAATGGATAGCCGTATTACGAAGTTCTTCAACATCCGACGTTTTTCTCATATCATAGGTTTTCCCTTGATATGTTAACCTTGCGATACCGTCATGAAACCTATCAGAAAAATTGTTCATGAGCTCGCCGATTAGCTTAAAATCATGAATCAGCCTATTAAAGCTATTTGTTGATTGCATACTTACTCTATTATAATCAGCAGGCTTATAAGTTACCGGTTCTTTCATTCCTTCAACAAGAGTACATGAAAGTTCTATAGTAACTTCCTTATCCGGTTTATCGTCAAGCTCAGAATATATCGGGCGTCTAAAAATGTTCGTTTCTTCAGTCATATTAAACATCTGGATTATATCGTTTTTCTATTTCATAGCGTTCTGGCACTTCTCTAAATATGCCTTTAGATTCATAATATTCTTTCCAAAATTTAAATAGTTTTTCGTCTTGCGGACAAGGCAAGCCTTTATAACAATTTCCACAGTGGTTACATTGAAATTGCTTTAATTTTTCTTCTAAGTCTTTATTTGTTCCATCGAATGTCATAATGTTTCTATTTATAAAATTTGTCCGCCCACTCATGTACATCAGTTCTTTTACCGGTTGCATATTCCAGTTTTTCTTCCTTAGAAAGGGAGTCATCATACAGCCAGTCAATCTTTCCGATTTCACCACGTTGATAGAGCATTTTCATTCTATGGTCATTGGCAAATATAATATCTACAGAATCCATAGAGACACCAGTTTTAGCATATGGAGCACGACTTAATCTTACACAAATCTGACCTTTATATTTGTTAATAAAATCGTCGCCCCACATATGTTTATAGGCATCATCAACAATATACCACTGCCAGAAATAGTTATACTGGGATTTCTGACCATATTTTAAAGTAAGATATTCATCGATAAAAGGCTTATCCGGTTTAATCTGTATTGCCGTATCGTCTATTTCACACATCATAATTAAAATCCCCAAGCCATACGTTCTTCATCATGTCTTACTTTTTGACATTTAGGACACAAGTCGCCACCCCAGTCTTCCATAATCTTATCGTAAACATAATTCACATGTTGTTTTTCTTCGTCTGTAAGATTATGATACCAGTCATTACTTGTAATCGGTTCATGGATAACAGAAACGACCTGTTCTCCGCAATATGTTTCAAAATCACGGCAATCTCGTCTACCTGCAGCTTGAGTTGTCCAATGAATCTTACCGTCCGCTGTTCTACATAACATTGGTTCTGTCATAATTAAACCTCCGTGATATTGAGTTCAAAACCGCCTTCTTCACCGTCAGCATGGTCATCCCAAATAATATCGTCACGAGAGCTATACTTAATATCCCTTTTATTCTGGATAGCGCTATTAATCCAATCCATGAAGAACTTCTTGATGTCAAGGCCTGTAAATTTCTTATTTTCATTTTCAATACAGTTTTCATCGTCAAAAGGATAATTATAATCTTTTCGAGTATCAGAAACCACATTCTGGAAATATTCATAGCATTTATTGAATGCCTTTTCAGGATCCGAACCATTATAGACGAGACAGTGTTCAATATCGAAATCATGTTGGTAGATACGATGAACTGAATATACCGTTTGCTTCTTATGCTTCTTATGTTTCTTTGCTTCTAGTTCTTCAATATAGTTCATGACTACGGTTGGAAGTTCAATCTTTGCTTTCTTTAAAATTTCTCTAAATTCTTCTGATTTCATATTAAATCTCCGTTTTATAATTCTTTTTATATAAAGTATCAAATTTCATTTTTTACTTTATCATATAAATCATAAACTACTCGCCTATATTCTAAACAATTATCTTTCGTCCAATCATTACAAGAAGGATATGCCGTTCTTGGATATATATTGTCATTTACAATTTCGCCAATTATAGTTGCACAACCATATCCTTGCATTGATTTCTTTATTTCTTTTGGAAAATTTTTAAGTGCAGCTTTTTCATCTTTTCCATTTACTATACAAGCATTAGATAAATCTGGAATTCCTTCCATACCCATATCCAAAAAGCACCAGCATATTAAATACTTTTTCAATTCGTTTACTTTCATTTCAAAATTTCCTTAATTAAAATTCTTCTGATTTCATATTAAATTTCCGGATTATAACTTTTTTCTATTTCATAACGTTCTGCGGCTTGTCTAAAAATACTTTTAAGAGCACATTTACAAAATAATAATATTTCGTCAGTATCATTTGGAGATACTACCTTATAAACGTTACCTCTTAACCAGCCAGATTGAACAATACCTTTTGTCTTATATTCTCCAGAATCAAGAACATGGTCCAATATCCATTTATCTGATTGAAAACCATGCTCGATATGAATTGCATCTTTCATAGGTCTGCCATGTGGGTCAATAGTAGAAATCATATAAAGCGACTTTTCTTTTGGATTTACCTCATACTTATTACCTTTTTCATTAACTACTGTCATATTATGTTCAACTATAAAATTGCATTCTATGACGTCGTAATTATAGATAATCGTATGTCGAAATCCTGCACCCAATGTTATCAATTTAGCATTATACTTATTTGCGGTTTTGACAATAAATTCTGTCATTTCTTCTGGACTATGTATCATTTCGTTCATATCATCATGCCTTATTATCCGGAATGAAATCAATCTTAATCTGTTTAATCTGACCGTCAGACTGTCTGTCGACTTGAATATCCTTTACGGCGACCAGGTTGATTCCAAGCTGGTTTACAATAAAGGTAGAAATTATATCTTCTGCCTTATCCTTTTGTTTCGGCTGGTCTAGTTTCTTAACTTCGTCTTCGGTAATATCGTCAATATCCATGCAAAAATCGTCGGCATGGTCTGCGTCAGTATAGCTTAAATAACCACAGAACTTATAAGTATGTCCGTCGATAAACTTTTCACAAAGTTCGGTTTCGAGAGTATGCATGATAGTATTATAATCATAGTCTCCGGCCATATTGGTAGATTCGACATCCCAGCGTCTATTAATAATAAAGCTAAGGTCTTTAGCAAGCTCGTTAACCTGGTCTTCCTTATAGACTAAAGTAAAGTCATTTTCCCAAGAATCCATAAACTTGAAATCGAACCGTGTTTTAGCGTTGATTATGGCTTGGTCGTATTCGTAGTCTTTGCATTCCCTGGCACTGGTGAATTCTTTTCCGTCGTCTGCAATATAGACAGTTACTGTCTGCGTAACCCGTTTTTTATCGACTTTCATTGTCTTTTCCTTTTTGTGTTGGGTAGTTCCAAAGTATTCTTGTTAAAATATTTAAATTTTTAGACTTCCATATTATTCACTGAAATATTCTTTTTCTTTTGTAAAAGATTCCTTTAGCTTCTTTTCCCAATATTGATATACGTTGGTCCAGAATAAAACCTGTCTTTGCATAGTTTCGTATTCTGTACTACACTGTTCGTATGCTTCTTCCCAAGTTTCTATTACTGCTTTCGCATAACAGATACGCATCTTACACAAGCCTCGATAAGCTTGATAATATGCCTTGCCGTTAATCGACCATTCAAGATATACGTCATGCTGCATAATTACTCCAATATTATATTAGTCTTCCTTATCATTAGTCTCATTTTTCTTGAAAATTCCGGCAATAGAATCAATAATCAGGTATACGAAAAACATACCGATAACTGTTAATCCCGGATTATTCTGGCAAAAATTTAAAACTGCTTCCATTATTTAGTCTCCCTTGGGTTTTTCCGCTTTTCAGTTTCTTTAGTTTTCTTGTACAAGTCCAAAGCCTTGTCTTTTTCGCCTTCCATCCAATAGTCGAAAACTTTTGCAGGAACATTATAAATGTCCCAGTCGCAGCAATCATAGTTATGGACACAAATTGAAAATTCCTGTTCATAACCATGCCAGTTACATTGTTCAATATCGTCGATATTTATATTTGGTTCCAAATACTTGAAACATTCATATAAAGTATCAAGCTGCATAGCTTCAATATAAGCTTGTGCATTTCCATAATTTTCAAACAGTTCAATATTCTTTATATCATTGATATTATGTTCCATATTAACTGAGTCCCAATGTCCAAATTATATCTTCGTATTCGTCCAAATTCTTACAAAGAGACCGTACTGCTTTTTTGTCGATTTCCCGTTTATTTTCCTTCAACCAATACTTTATTTTCTCCCAGGTGTCTTGGTCCCAAGAATTTTCAGAAGCATATATGTCAGCCAGACGAAGATGTTCCGAATAAGTTGATACCGATGTCATCATAGATTTTTACCGTTTTTCCATACGACTTTCTTTGTTTTCTTTTCTGGCGGTGCCCATCTTATTTTAAGGCATTCGATAGCGTCAGCCATGTTGTTATAGGAATCAGGCATCATGTATTCCGATATACCATTCCAACAGTAGTGCCACCACAAAAGCCATACCTGAGGGAAAAATTCTTTGTTGTCATAAGTTATGACACGCTTAGGCATTTTTCTCATTAACCATTTCCACATATTCATTTCCTTTAATGCATTCTAACGTGATGTACGTTAAGAAAGTTATCTACACACTCAATAAAGTTATACTTCGCTCTAAACATTATATCTGTCCAGGCATCATCATCGTTATCTTGATTATTTGCTATTTCAAACATTGAATCCAATTCTTTCCATTGCTCATCTGTAAACTTGAAATTTTCTTCTTCTTCGCAACGATGCAAAATTGCTTTCAATTCTTCTTGAAGTCCTTTAGAACCGACATATACAGAATAATCGTTCTTAACGTCATCCAAATTCTTGTAATAACAATTTGGAGTCCATTCAGAATCTGGAGTGCATTCTACTTTTCTATACTTTGCAAATGTATCGTCTAACAATCCTAATAATTCGTGGTATCTCATATTAATCTTCGCTTTTCTGAATTAAAAACATGATTCTTCGGCTGGACAACGGAAAACCCTCAAGAAACCAGTTACATGACCATTGGACCAATCTGGATAGTTAATAATAAGGTCATGATCTGTGGCCAGCTCGTCAAGCAGGTCATTTACAAGTTCATCCCAATTT
>Ga0310694_10004213_pt1 | contig 13963 bp, 13 predicted proteins | sample 174DNAGHGhighgp2_FD_203884 | JGI IMG/M metagenome (GOLD analysis project Ga0310694, IMG submission 203884) | Sheep rumen microbial communities from Palmerston North, Manawatu-Wanganui, New Zealand - 1742 DNA GHGhigh gp2 (v2) (version 2) | ecosystem: Host-associated > Mammals > Digestive system... | reverse complement strand
AATGGCTCACCCAATGGCCCGAATACGATACCGAATGGAATCGTCCGTTTTTGCAGTATCTGCCACAGAATTACCGGCAAAAATCCAACACGGAACCGATTCAACATATGCATTAACCATATCCATCATATGTATCATCTCCTCAAATCTAATAGCCAGATACAGTTCACTAAATAAATTATATTCCCATCCGGATTTTTCTTTATCCTGCTTCTCTAGCCAATAATCATACAACAGTTTATCAATTACCGCATCTTTGACATGATATTTGTGTTTAAGAACAGCTTTTAGTTCCTCCCCTTCGGGCGTGGTAATAATCGGCATCGGATGTGAACCGGCAGCCAGCACATATTCTTTTTTAAATATCTTTCTTTCACTTCCTATATGCATCATATCCATAAGATCCTTAGGTTTTTCAAACATTTGTCTCACAAACGGACTCACCATAAACGCTTTACCACGGAATCCAGGAATCTTATCATAGCACATGAACATCTCGGTTGAAACCAGAACAGATCTATTAAGTTCCAAATTATCAGGATATTGCCCACACAAAATAGTGATTAACTTTGACATCGGCAATATCCCGTATAAAGTCAACAATCCGCGACAAAACTGTAACCTTTCAGCCTGCTCCAGATACTCCTTATCCTCCAGTAAATCAGCCGCTTTCCGCCCAATCAGCATACGCAACTCATCGGCCAAAACATAATAGAGCATCTCATCATTCTTCTTTTTTCGGACTTTAACCTGCAGCACGTCCAAAAGCGGACAAGGCGGCGTCACACCCAACCGCCCAACGCCCCTGTTAGGCCCGGCATTAACCATATCACGCACAAGTTCAATTTCCCAGACCGATGCAGACATAAGCAATTGATCGATATGCTCAAAAACAAAAATATCAAGTATAGATGAAAATTTCCACTTTTCAGGACCGCTAACATTCTTACCCTCACGGTTCACATACGGCCAAAAATGTGTAAACTTTCTTTCAATTCTTGTAGCACGTTTCGCCTCATACCGGGCCTCACACGCCACCAACAAATACTGTCTCACTCCTAACTTCCGATACGATTTTTCAAGCGTAAAATCGGTTCTGCAATACATAGTGTTGATTGCCATAATTTTAAAATTTCAATTATTAATTATAAATGGAAAAGGTTTTGCAAACGGAACCGTCCCCAATGGTACTATTTGTAACGTTCTTCAATTACACTCCAGTCAATGATCTGCCAGAGGGACTCCAGGTGGGCGGCTCGGCGATTCTGGTAGTCAAGGTAGTAGGCGTGTTCCCAGACATCGAATGTTAGCAATGGTTTCAAACCGCGAACAACAGGATTAGACGCACCCGGCTCCTGAGTTATCACAAGTGAGCCATCAGCGTCACAAGACAACCACACCCATCCGCTGCCAAACAATCCAACGCCCTTTGCAACAAACTCGGTCTGGAACGCCTCCAGCGAGCCCCATTGCTTAACAATCTGAGCCTTCAAGCGACCGCCATCGGACAAAGCAACACCGCCGGCGGCAAATTGAGTAAAGTAAAGATTATGGTTCAAAATCTGCCCGGCATTATTAAACACCGCCTGATTGGCCGATGCACCAGCGGCCGGATTAGCCTTGCACACAATCTCCTCCAGCGTCAGCCCCACAAACTCCCAGCCAACAATCAGTTTATTAAGATTATCCACATACCCCTGCAGATGCTTCCCATGATGAAAGCCAATAGTCTTCTCACTAATCACAGGATCTAAATCCTGGACCCCGTACGGCAATGATATCAGTTCAAACATATCTCAAAAACATTAATTGGTTCAACTTATGCAAATATAATAAAAAAACAGGGCAGACTTCAATAAAATCCACCCCGTTCTATTTGACACCGTTTAGAATGCCACATCAAACGTTGAACCCGATATCATTAGAATTCATAATACTGTCTATCGTTTGAAGGTTGTAGCCTCTGGGTTGTGCATACCCCTCTTGAACCAAAGCCTCAAATTCTCTGATAGATTGCTCCATAGCCGAAATGCTTTGTTGATCCATCATCTTTGAAGCATTCTTTACTGCTTTCTTAATTTCCACATCAAGTGTTTGCATATACTTATATAAACTTTCTAGTATGAATGAAAATCGGCAGATTATAAGCTTTAGCGTAGTTTTGAACTAACTTATAATACTCGCGAATACAACTCCTAATCTGCTCTTTCTCACTATAATCTTCAATAATCAACTTCAATTTACTTAATTCTTCAATATTAATAGGACGACCGTGCGACTTCCACTTCTTATTATCTCCCAATGCCGCAGCAATCTCCTTTGCTCTCTTTTCTTTATCCTCTAAAGACACCTCTTTACCAGTTGTCTTATGAGTTGTCCAGTTTTTGAACTTATAATGAACCAACCATTTTATCAACAAATCAATAGTTAATTCCTTAGCCTGCTCATAAAACCTTAATTCCGCCAGATCAAAATCCTTTAGAATAAGAAATTCAGCATTTGTCAGTTTGTTTGCCTGGGCTTTCTGTAATAACTCATTTATTTTATCCAAGTAGCCTAATGCAGGAACAAACTTGCCTTCTTTGTTCTTAACTTGAGGATCAATGGGACCAAGAACAGAAAAATAATCCATCCATATCTCATCGCCACTCATGCAAAAGATTGTACCAGCACTATATGCATAGTCAGGAACAATAAAAACAATCTTCTTATATAACTTTCTTAAAATGTTTACATATCTCTCAACAGCCGATGGACTACCACCGTTAGTGGTTAAAACAACCGCTAACTGCTCCTTTCTATTAGCGTCTTTTGCCAACTCTTCAACAATCTCAAGAAATTCATTCTCATTTCCATCATATATCGGTCCATAATAGGTCAGCACATCACTGTTGATTGTGTTTTCAAGGACAGATAATTTCTGATTGAGCAAATCTTTTAATGCTCTGTTTACTGGAGGTTCCATGTGATTTTTCGTTTATTAGTTATACTGTGTTCTTTTGGTTTTGTCTGAATGCAAAGAAATAAGTTTTTCACATTATTTGCAAGAGAACTATCTAGTTTTTTTATTCTTTCAAATAAGTAGTCATAACATGGAATCGCCATTTTTTATGGTAGTTATTACTTTGATTATCTCTTCCGGTATTTCTTCTCCTTTAAAGTAAGGTACAAGATTCAGAGCTTGAAATGTGATGCCATATTCTTGGTTTGCCCATGTAGCAAGTTTTTTTATAAAATCTTTACCACAAACAACATCAAAAGGATTATGCCATATTTGCTGCATTCTTTCTGATGCCATCTTATTTACCGTAGCCCAACTTAGTGGATTATTAGTTGATCTAGATTTATCTTGAATACACGTAGCAACGCCATCACGAACCTCAGATTTCATACTCTCCATGATCTCATTCATTTTGTCATGAAGGATATCTAATGTGATTTTTCCTCTACGTTTATTATACTGGATATATCGTAGAATAACATCCGGATTCAACACATAATTCTCTATTTCCTTTCGTTCCCAAATATGTAAATTGATATAATGCTTTAATGCTTCTTGTTTCCTCTCTTCTATTTCATCAACCGTATGATAATCAGAATCAAATATGCAATAGCATTTAATATTTATCTTATTGGCATTAAAGATTTTTGCAACAGCCATGGCTCGAGACCAGCCACCCCATCCGTCAACAGAAGTTTTGGGATATGAACTAATAGAATGCATTTCTCTTGGAAACAAAAGACCTTCAAATTTAGATAACAGTAATCTATCCGAGTCTCGACCTTCCCAAATCATAAAACGCTTCGAAATGAACAGCCTAGCTAAATCAATATTATACGAACTGCCCATCCCCTCTACGAACTTCTGAAGCAAGTCATGACTACCAACAGATTTGATGTTCTTCAGTTTGTTATCAATCGGTATAATACATTCAGGTAACACTTCATCCATTATTTCTATAGAATGTGTAGCAATAATTAGTTGAGAGAACATAGGTTCAACCAACCTTATAAGCCTTCTTTGTAAGTCTGCATGCATGTATACATCAGGTTCATCTAATATAACGATAGAATCCTTCTGACATTTCGATATAAACCACATACACTGAACCCACATTTGTAATCCATGTCCCATCCATGCAATTTCAGCTTCAAATGAATTATTTCTAACAAAAAATTGTAGCAATTGTATTCCATCCACAAATGTTGATTCCAACGGCTTAACTTGAAGTCCCTCCCAAGTGGATTCTACAATAGTTTTAAAACGGGGAAATTGTTCTGGAAACAGTTTTAGTTGATTCCTAAAATGCCTTGATGATAAACGTGTACTCAAGTTCTGGATTACGGTCTTCTGCTCCAATACCTTTTCTCTTTGTTGAAGAACCGAGATTTGAGGAAGAACCTCAACCGGAGGCAAATTCAATTGTTTAGCTTCTCTAACGTTTCTTATTGGAATCCCATCTTTTTTGATGATAAGAGCAAAAACAGATAATTCATCTCCTATATATGCCTTAATAACACATCCATTTGAAAAGAATGCCTCTATTATTGCAGGAGCATTGCCATACATGTAAAATATACCCCTATCAGAAATGCCTTGATTCTCCATACTTGGCATTATTCCATTGTCTGTTTCATTGGGAACCCATTCTGGAGGGTTCGTATATTGAGACTTTTGATACTTACGAACTATCGCTGCTATTACTTTCAGAACCTCAATTAGTGTGGATTTTCCAGCATTATTCCGCCCCACCAGAATTGAGGTGTTTTGAAGAGTTATTGTTGTATCTTCGTAACAACGAAAATTCTTAATTCTCAACTTTTTTATCATATAAGTCCTTTAATTGAATACCTATAATTCCGAAAGGAGCAGGTGATGTTTCAATTTGTGTGTCCGAATCGGGATCCGCATTTTAAGGATGATCCAAAATTAAGCGTTTTATTTCATACCATGATAAACACAAACCACATTTTCATCAAGGGCGTCATTGGCGCTTGCCGACGGAAAGAGTGTCCTGTCAGTCGTAATACCAGGTAGGATACGGTTGTAGGATGACTTATCCATCGCAGTCTTTCCCATCAGGACAAGCACAGACTCTTCGTTCGGCATAGCACCGCGCATACGCGTCACACGCCTGAAATCCTTCTGCAGACGCTCAATCCAGTTGGTGGTATAGATCATGGACTGGATGCGCGGAGAGTAGTTCAGGTACGTGAAATAGGCCTTGTATGAGGCGTCATCCCTCATCCTGCGTATGGACAGATAGTCCTTCCCCCACTTGTCACACAGCGACTGCCAGTTCTGCCAGGCCTGCTCAACCGTGTATGAGCAGTCACCTGTACGGAACACGCTGCGCATGTCGTCAGCAAGGTCTCGTTTGTCGCCGTGACGTACCTTACCCAGCATACCGCGCTTGAGATGGGTCGTGCAGCGCTGAAGCGGCGTGCTTGGAAAAACCATAGAGATGACTTTATCCAGTCCGGACAAGCCATCGGCCACAACAAGGCCTACGCGCTTCACACCGCGTTCGCGAAGGTCCTCCAGCATCTCGCCCCATCCCTGGGCGCTTTCGGCAGGACGGTTGAAGATTCCCAACACTTCGCGTGTGCCGTCCTCAGTGACACCCAGGACAACGTAGAACGATTCCGATGCCACGCTACGCCTGCGATGCACCTTGATGTACACACAGTCTATGAACACGATGGGATAATACTCGTCCAGAGGACGCTCCAGCCACTCTGACACGTCCTTGCGGACATACTCTATCATACGGGAGATGCTGGCCTTGCTGTAGTGCTCGCCGTATATCTCGTCAAACACTTCGCCTACCTGTGACTGGGTAAGGCCCTTGGTGTAGAGTGTCCCGGCAAGCTTCTCGCACTCCTCTTCCTGATTACGCAGGATAGCGAGTATCTGGGGATGGAAATTGCCGTAACGGTCTCTCGGAATACGGAATTCAAGCCTGCGTCCCTGGCCGTATGTATGCCCCTGGCGGTAACCGTTGCCCTTGTTGCCGTCACTCATACCACGCAGATATTCACCACGCTCTGCAACCATCATACTCTCCAACATAATCTCAAAAGGTCATGAAGACCATTTTCTTTCTCCGCATGCTTGCACATGAATTCAGAAAGTTGTTCCTTTGTCAGTACCATAAAGTCTGTTCTTCTAAGGGTTAATAAACTTCGATCACTTATTTTTCCTTAAAAGTACGGACTTTATTTTTACTAGTTACTCAGACACACTTTTTGGAACACTATCGTCCTCCAACCGATACTTAAGAGTTGCCGGCCCAGTAATCCCCGGGCGCAAATTTATCCCAAGTTTCTTATGGTCCCGATGCCCGATAACGGCCGATCCCCCCAACACCAGTTCAAATCCCGACATCCAGGCCAATAAGCAATCCCCAGATTCAATCACCGCCACGTAATACGATGCTATTATGCGATGAACGCTCGTTGGGTTTATCAATAATGTTACATTTGTCCGCAATACGGAAGTAAATCAGTTCCACTGCAAGTAGAATCACAGTGATAATTGCATAAGTCAAAATCATATAAATTGTATTCTTATCGTCATCAATTGGCTTACCGAGCTTGTAGAAGCAACACTTCCGGCACAGCCACATAATAAGGTTCAAATAAATCTATTCTTACACGCGCATAGCGTATCTTCTTATTAGAGAACATACTGAGTTGTAATCCTCTTCTTACGACCTATGCATCATCGCCATAAACACCTGTCCATACAATTCCAACTCCTTCTCACCAGGTACTCTTGTACCCTCAAAAAACTCTTGCGGAGTATAGTGGTCAGAAAAATGCACATACCTCATTACTTGAACGGCTGTTTCCATAATTCGAGAGAAGTCATGTTCTTCTTTGTTAAGATAAAAATAGATAACTATTCTGCTTATCTTCCCTATCAGTCCTCTACGATTTACATTTACATCAAACACATAGATAATGCTTTCACCTATTCGTCGCAAAATCTTACGAATCCGGTGCTTGCGATATGTCAAATAGAAGCGGTTCATTTGTTTGCACACCACCATATCCATCTCAGCATATGCCCTTGTGCAATGACTGAACATCATAATTCCCATCAACCTGTACATCCAGTCAATATGTTGTCTGGCAACCGATTCTTTCAAATTCAAGTCTATAGTATGCTCCGTATCACAGAAAGCATCCATACAGTTTTTTAAATGTGTAAAGATACTTACTGACTTGTCCAGCTGTCGTGAGGCATCATCATCCAAATAAATCTGATAGTTTTTCTGTAATTGTTTCAAACGTTCATAAAACGCATCAAAACTTGCCTCATTCCTAAAAGCATTCGGGCATCGGAAGCGGAAAGTCTCTACATCAAAATAACTCAGGATTGCCGCAGCATCATCCTCTTCCTTTAACGTAACCTCATAATTATCCTGTCCTTCATAAAAACAAGACAAAATATGCTCATAACCATCAATACGCTCTATGGCCAATTTGCCTTCTATCTGGATTTCCCGTTTCCTCCTATTCTGGTAATAAACAGCAAAGAGTGCCATAACAACGCCTGGTACCAGTACGTTTAGAACTGCAAATATCCCCTCCCAGATATACTGTGGCATATTATCTGTTTTTACTACCATTCATGATACTTCCAGCCATACCCAATGCCACAGCTTTTGTCACGACAGACGTTATGACATCACGCTGAATCATAATCTTGGTATTCATCAGTTCACCCATTATAGGGCCATCCGGACTGTTAAAGTAATCATAGTTATACTCAATCTGCTCCCGATGGTCAAAGTTCAGATTCATAAAACTCTGTTTCATCGAAGCAACGACTTTATCCATTTGTTCTATCAGTTCATCCTGTAGCATGATTCCAAGCTCTGCTGTTAGCACACGCTCTGCTACTAATACCTCTTTCTTGTCAAGTGGAATTCCGACATCTATAAATTGTTCCTCAAACATAACCAAAAGACGTCTGAAAATAGCAAAATAGTTTTGAAACCGCATGGTCTGTAGCATCACTTCGTTGTCATAATATAGCTTTTTTGAAGCTATATACTTGTCTATCTCCAGAAATGCATCCGACAGCTTTTGTGGAGAATCAAAAATGCTCAGTAATTGGTTGGAGTTGATAGGATTAAAAGAAACATTCTCTTCTCTCAACATCTTCAGCGCAAACTCATGCACTTCTGATGGAATAATGACTGCCTCTTTCATCACCTCAAGTTTTCCTCCCAATTCTTCATAAATATCCATTTTGCGCTTTAGCAAAGCACCCTCAACAGCATTAATCTCACTTTTCCGGCCAAACACTAAGGTAGTTATCCATGCCACAACAACACCACCCAATGTCAAAACAAACAGTTGCACAATGCCTTTACCAATATATTCTGGGCACTGGTTTATTGCATCTATAATAGCATTTACAGAACTCATCTTTTCAAATGTTTGTTATAACAGTTGTAATACTCTCTGGTCAGTCTCATAAACTCTTCCTGATTCTTCATCAATGAAGGGTTCTCAGCAAACTGTTCCTCAAAGTGCACATGCATAAAAACAGTCATCATACCAAACTGATTCTTCATCAACTGAGAACAGCTATAATTATGGTAAAACACTTTATAATACAACCATTCTATAAAACGGCTATGACGCGTGTCTTCATCTATATCCATAACCGCCTCACAGTAATCCGTCGCTTTACTTTTCGTCCTTGTCCACCACGATTCCATATAAACGCCAGATATCTTCAGATTCCTAAGCCTGTCCCTCAGCAGATTGTCTAATTTATCATAGAACTTGTTCACATCCTTCTGAAGAGAAATTCCAAGCACCTTGCAGACAAGATTGCAATGTCTTTCAATTTTTTTCTCGTCAAACTGCCAATTTGCATCGCACTCCGTCTGACAAAAGGCCCCATAATACATGATAACATCATCCAACCAATATTGGAATTCAGATAATTGATGTCTTAGGGAGTGATCAATAAAATTCTCCTCCTTGTTCAACAACCTATTGAACTCAATTCCAAACTGGAAAAGACGGTCTGGAGAATCAAAGAAAGTGGAATATTCCATCCCTTGGTACCCTATCTTGAATTTAGTTAGGGCTAAAATATTCTTGTAGCGTTCCTCATCTTGACTTGGAGCCGCAGTCACACTTTGAAACTGCATAGCCCACCTATGAATGCTTTTGTACGTATCAACCCTCCATTCCAGGACCCGTCCCTTTATATCTGTGATATTGTTTTTCCTCTTTACATATACATTTGTAAGATACGCCAAGAATATGGCCACGACCACATATCTGATGACCATGAATATAATACTCCATGTAGAAGGACTTATATTTAAAAACTCTTGTGGCGTCATAAAATTAATATATCTATTATCTATAGACAAATATCAAACAGCACAATCACATCGTTTTTCACTAGTTAACGCTTAAATTTTCTGCGCCTTCCCCCTTTTCTTTATACCGTCGAACAAGATCCTTTACATAATCCACAAACTCCTCCACATTATCAACATATTCTCTAGACAATGTAGAAAGCCGTATCATTTCAGCTACTATGCTACCCTTATTCTCAGCATACATCTTTTGATCCACACGTTCCTCTGCCAGCCCCACTCTATACAAATGGCATGTATTTATCGTGAAAATACCTTTATTTATCTTTCCCCTATAAAGCACATCTCCCACCAATTCAATATGCTCTGAATACCGGTCATACAACGGGTGTATAATTTTAAAACCATTACTATCATTAGGATAAGTAGTAGTTTGAGGATCTTTCAATACCTCTTATAATCATTACAGAAAAGACACGCTATGCACAGGTTTTCAGGTAAGAACATCCATTGAGGGTGAGCATCCTTATAAACTATATGTTCACAATGCATTGGATGGCATGCTTCAGGAACATGAATTCTGCAAAAAGCACAACGCTTGTTTTGCTTCCTGTACATATTATGCCTAAGATTCTTCTTAAAGCTTACAATATACTTCTTTCCCGAATCCCAATCACCAGCTTCAAGCCCCTTTGCCTCAAGTTCTTCAATAGCTTGTTTTTCCTCATTTGAGGGCTGATATGGCGTCTCTACAACAAAATCCTCCTCCTTGGTCATATTATCACTTGTATGCTTCAACTCATTTTTTATCTCCAGAACCATCTTCAGATTCTTCCTTAGGTAATATCTCTAATCTTTCTATCAAAGCCTTGAACTCTTCATTTGTAGAGCTTTCATGTAGTTTGATTAATTCCTTTTTGAGGTCAGAAGCTTGGTCTAAATTGTTGTGAAGCAGATTCTCGTAATATGTTGTTGCGCCAGTGATAACACCCTGCACATCTGCATCTCCAATTATGGGTTTTAACACAGAATTGAGATACTGGGTCTCATAACCCCTGGTCATTTCCATGTAATGATGTAAAGATTTGAACTTAAAGGAATTAATAGCCAACTGCCCATTGCCAAACTTACCCATCATTTCATTCACCTTAGTTGACACATCATCAAACTTGGCCCATGACAACAACTTGCCCTGTAATTCAATGTTGCCATTAGTGATATGACCAGTACAAATGCCTTCGATAAGATGTTTGGTAATCTCTATAAGTTTTTCAGAGCAAGCCTGTTTAAAGTCAGCCCCATCAATTAAGATAATCAGCACTCGTAACCAGTAGCTCGCATTCTGGGCAACCCAAGCATTATTCCCATCAACAAATGAAGTCAAGGGCTGAGCATTGAAATCCTGATAATATTTATTGAGTATTGATTTGGAAAGCGCGCAGTTCTCTTCAACCAAGGCTTTGCACCAGCTCTCACTCCCCCAAGTATTCGATAGGGTTACTTTCTTCTCCGAATCAGTCAGGCTCTTTTTACCCCAATCATTAACAAACTTTATTAGCAAGCGGCGTTCAACACCAGTCCGGGTTTCAACATCTGCCATCTCGGTCAATACATCTTTCACACCATCTGGCTTTCCTAATGGTTTGTTATCCACGATGAGCCACCCCATTACTTTAGCCATCACTTGAGTCCCATTTGAGCGTGTTTTATCCCAAATATCATATGTATCAACATAATGATAAGCAGTTTTGGCCATTTCAGCATAATAGGATTCATTTTCCCCTCTTATTTCTTTCCCTGCTAACGCTCTCAACATCTGTAGATCATACAGAACGTCACCCTCATGTGCCAGCCTATTAAGATAGCCTTGATTAATACTAAACTTCAACGGATTATCAGACAAGACTTTACACATTTTCAGCACCTGCTCGATATTCTCGTCAGTTGCTGTCTCATCTTCAATCATTTTTCTGGCTGCTATCAATAACTCCTCAAAGTTATATCTCTCATCATCTTTAAGCAGTTTTATCCTTTCTGTAATATCAATCCCTTCGGTCATTCTGCTAATGGCGGCAGAAACCAGCTCAGCGTTCTCGCAATAAATAGGATAACTATTATAATCCTTTTGAGCACTTAATACATAATCAAGGAAGTCGCCTGCTTTAAGAATCTTTTCTGGCAATTCTACACTTATGTTGTTTTCCTTAACATAGGTATAGAATTCCTTATAGACCATATACCACTCGCTTCCCTTATGCTCGTTTTTCTCTCCCGTTGTAAATAACTCAATAAACCTATTGGCAACTTTTTCCTTAAGCTCAGGTTTTGGACAGTTATCCAATAACCGTCTAACTTCATCCTTGAAAATAGTCTCGTTTTGAGTCCTTTTTATGTAAATACGCCCAAATCGCGACCATACCCTATCCAATAACGAACTGTTCCCTTCCGTTAAGTTTTCTTTGCTGATAGTGGAAACGTGGTTTATAGCATTATCTAGATAAGAGGCATCCATACTACTTGTAACCTCATCTAGAATTTCAAAGAACTCTGGCTGCTCTGTAGCATATTGGTCAAAGTTGGATACTTCTTTTCCTGCAAGTGCTTTTTCTATCAAATTCTTCAGCGGTAACTGAGCAGACTTTTTCTTAGGCACTCCATATACAAGAGATGACATCTCAACTGGTAACGTGTCGTCAATATCAATTACTCCCTCAAAACTCCCTATATATCCACCACTGATAATAACTTCATCCGGTTTATCATTCTTAAAGATAATGTCTTTATTCAGTTCAAACAAAGCAATACTCGTCAATCTTATTTCATCATTCCATGTATGACACTGAGACACGCACTTATTAATGAATGAAATCATTTCCCTCATATTTGGCGAAGTATATTTCAGACGGTAACATCTATTTATCAAGGCTTGCTCATCCCTTACGCCCAATGCCTCCTCAAACAGTTTCTTAAATACTCCCCTATAATCAGTGATGATAGGAGCCGGTATTCTATAAACAACAGGAAAAGTCTTTTCGATGAATAAATTGGTAAGTTTCATCTTACCATCATCAGATACTTCCTCTTCTGCAAAAGCATTAGCTAGATGATCCTTGTCAAAAGGGATAATACACCATACCTTGCTATACTCTTTTCCTGCAAAGAATGTTTGAATGGATGACCATAACTGCCGTACTTTTTCTCTGGGAAGTCTATCCATATTATCAAAAACAATAACCAGATGCAGACTATCCTTAAGAGAATTAGCCAAATCATTTAACCACGTCCTAAACTCTGACACACTTGGCTCTAGTTCACTTATCGTATAGGAAGTTGTATCTTGAGTACCTTCTGTTTGGTACATCTTCCACATTTCTTTCCAGTCCCATCCTCTTATATCATTATTCCCTTCTATCTGTTTTTTATATTTACACTTTCTTAAAATACAGAATGCAAAGAATGGTATCAATGATAGTATCAATAGAATAAAGAAGTTGAGTATCGCACAGTCAACGAACTGTATTGAACCAACTATAGCAGCCATAATGCCTACTGCCAGAAGTGATAGAGCGAACCATTTTACAGAATCTTCAATTCTAGGTATTGTAACATTATGAGTAGATGACTTCCTTGCCACAAGGGTAAACAAACGTCTTTTCCAAGAACATTTTATAGTAGAAGGTTCTACATTAAGGTTTGTATTAAGAATCTGTATTTCCGTATCCTTAACCAATAATTCCTTTTTGATTAATTCTTCCGTCAACTGCTCCAAAATTGATCTGCGCTGCAGATCTTCTTGATTGCCCCATGCATCATAGGTAAAGAAATAATAGTTGGATTTCATCTTATCTTCCAACTGTAAAAGCATATTTGATTTACCTGTTCCCCAAGAGCCCTCAACTCCTATGATACGAGGAAGCACTCTATCCTTATTACCCGATGCATCAACATCTTCGATATGCTTCTTGATAGCTTGAGCCACATATTCCTGCGACTGTCCGTCTAACAAATCCTTTCCTAAAGGTTTATTTGATAAGAAATCAGCTCTGCTTCCCATTGCTTTACATATTATTTGTAATTGAATCACATTCATCGTTTTAGCGCACGCCCTACTTCATTATCTCCTTGATGATATCAAACAGCTTGTACATCTGCGAGTATGACTTGTACACCTCCGGCTCCTTCTCATGCAATTGATCCAAGTCACGTGACATCTCAATGGCTCGTTCCATATCACCCTTCTCCTTCAGTTCACGGTAGATATGAGTCTTATTGAAGAAAGCCTCTGTCTTTTCATAGTTGGGGATGTGCTTCTTGAGTTCCTGGGCCACGGCATCGTAGTTAGCAAACTCCTTACTCGATGGCCGGGGCATATAATGCATCAGGAACCAGTATTCTGTACAGGGGCTGGACTCCACAAAGGTAATCTTAGGATTCTCCTTCTTTAGCGCTTTATAATGCTCCATCTTCTCGTGGTTGCCTTCTATCACGTCCATATCTATCAGACACAGCACATGGTCATATCCTGCGTGCACCCGCTCTTTGGCAAGATTCACAATGTCATCCAGGTCAGAATGCTTGGGGATGCCGGGCACCAGACTAAACCTGTA
>Ga0310694_10004209_pt1 | contig 13967 bp, 10 predicted proteins | sample 174DNAGHGhighgp2_FD_203884 | JGI IMG/M metagenome (GOLD analysis project Ga0310694, IMG submission 203884) | Sheep rumen microbial communities from Palmerston North, Manawatu-Wanganui, New Zealand - 1742 DNA GHGhigh gp2 (v2) (version 2) | ecosystem: Host-associated > Mammals > Digestive system... | reverse complement strand
GCGACGAGCTGGGCAGCGTGTGCCGCCTCGTGATGCGTGTGGTCACGCTGGTGCTGATGCTGTGCGTCGGCGCGTCGTTTGTGCTGATTCCGGCCGGACTGATGGACCAACTGACGTTGCGCCTCTTTGATGTGGCGGATACCAATCTGATTTGGACCGTCGTCATCCTCGTCTTTTATCTGGCCGTCACCGTGTTCTCTATCAATAAGGTCATCGGCACCATCTATCCCGTCTTTGGCGCGGCTTTGCTGCTGATGGCAGTGCTCATCGGCGCAGGCATGTTTACGCACGACGGCAGCATCCCAAGTCTCGCCGACTCCTTCACCGACCATTATCCCGTTGCTTATACGCCGCTCTTCCCCGGGCTGTTCATCACCATTGCCTGCGGAGCCGTGAGTGGCTTTCATGCTACGCAGAGCCCCATGATGGCACGCTGCATCAAGAACGAGAAGTACGGGTTGCGCTGCTTCTACGGTGCGATGGTCACCGAAGGCGTGGTGGCACTCATCTGGGCTGCCGCAGCCATGAAGTTCGTGGACGTGCTGGACATCGCTGGCAGCACGCCGTACGAGCGGCTCTACAACGCACTGACGGCTTGCGGCACCGTGAAGATGAATCCCGGCTTGCTCGTCAATCAGATGTGCTACGACTGGCTGGGCAATGCCGGACTGGTGCTGGCGGTGCTGGGCATCGTGGCTGCTCCGATGAGTACGGGCGGCAGTGCCTTCCGCGCAGCCCGCATGATTGTGGCCGACTTCAGCCACTACGACCAGAAACCTTTGGCTAAGCGCCTGCTGCTTACCGCACCGCTCTTTGCCGTTGCCATTGCTATGCTGAACGTCAGCAGCTTCAAGGTGCTCTGGCTCTACGTGTCGTGGTTCAACCAGGTGCTGGCCACCTTCACCTTCTTCACCATTGCGCACTATCTGCGCCACCGCACCGACGGCCGCGGTCTCTTTCCGCGCTGGTCGTGGCTCATTGCCTACTTCCCCGCCGTATTCATGTGCGCCGTGAGTGCCTGCTTCATCCTCATCGACCACGAGAACGGCTTCGGCATGGACACTTCGCTGGGCTACCTGCTGGGCGGCCTCTTCACGGCCATCGTTGCCGTCTGGTTTGTGATATACAATAGCAAGAAATCGTAAATCCGTAAATCATAAATCGTAAATATGCTGACCTTTAGCTTATCCCTTGTATGTCTGCTGCTGGGCTATCTGCTCTACGGCGCAGTCGTTGAGCGTGTCATTCGCCCCAGCGACACGGCGGCCATGCCCTGCTATACGAAGCAGGACGGCGTGGACTTCCTGCCCATGCCCGCGTGGCGCGTCTTCCTCATCCAGTTCCTTAACATCGCCGGCACGGGTCCCATCTTCGGCGCCATCATGGGCATTCTCTTCGGTCCGGCCGCCTATCTGTGGATTGTGCTGGGCTGCATCTTTGCAGGCGCAGTCCACGACTATCTCTGCGGCATGATTTGCATCCGTCAGGGCGGCGTGTCTCTGCCCGAAATTATCGGCAACGAACTGGGAGGCACCATGCGCGTGGTGATGCGTGTCGGTGCACTTGTGTTGCTGGTGCTGGTTGGCGCAGTTTTTGTCACCACGCCGGCTTCGCTGCTCGACAATATGGTGCCAGACCGCGGTTGGTTCTTTTCCAACAGTTTCTGGCTTGTGGCCATCTTTTTTTACTTCATCATGGCCACGCTGCTGCCCATCGATAAACTCATAGGCCGCATCTATCCTGTCTTCGGTCTCGCTCTGTTGCTCATGGCAGTGGGCATCTGTTGGGGCATATTCACGCAGGAAGGCTGGCTGCCCGAACTCTCGGATGCGCCATTCGTCACGCATCATCCCAAGGGACTGCCCATCTTTCCTATGCTTTGCATCACCATTGCCTGCGGAGCCATCAGCGGTTTCCACGGAACGCAGAGCCCGCTCATGGCGCGCTGCCTCACGAATGAGCGGCTTGGACGTCCCATTTTCTACGGAGCCATGATTACGGAGGGCGTAGTGGCACTCATTTGGGCCGCCGCTGCCGTGAAGTTTGCCAGCACACTGCCCGGCGATGCCGGCGCAACGGCCTACGAAAAACTGGCAGCCATGGGCAATCCGTCCATCGTTGTCAAGGAGATTAGCGTGGGATGGATGGGCACGGTGGGCGCCGTGCTGGCCATTCTTGGCGTAGTGGCAGCCCCCATCACCAGCGGCGACACGGCCTTCCGCAGCGCGCGCCTCATTGCGGCCGACTTTCTGCATCTCAGTCAGAAGCAGATGGGCCGCCGCCTGCTGCTCTGCCTGCCGCTCTTTGCCATCACCACGGCGTTGTTCTTCATCGACTTCAACGCCCTTTGGCGCTATTTTGCCTGGACCAATCAGACACTGGCGTGCATCATGCTCTGGGCTGCCACCGTGTGGCTTGCCCGCACCGGGCGCTGCTATTGGATAGCCCTGCTGCCGGCATTGTTCATGACGGTGGTCTGCACCAGTTACATCCTCGTGGCGCCCGAAGGCTTCAGCCTGCCGCTGCGTGTGGGACTTTCCTGCGGTGTGGCGCTCATGGTGCTGCTCGCCGTCCTCTTCGCATGGAAGAAGAAATCGCTCACACCCGAAGAATGAAATAATTATTAACCCTAAAAGTAATACAATTATGAAGAAAAGTTTCTTGGCACTGCTCTTCGCAGTCGTTTCTCTGAGTGCTTCCGCACAGTTCGAACGCTACACCTCGTACCTCAACACGTCGCTCACCGGACTCGACCTCTCGTACAGCAAGGACCAGAAGGTCACCTTCGGGCTGCAAGCCACGGGCGGTTACTTCTTCGAGGATAGCTGGATGGTGTACGGACGTCTGGGCTACCAGCATCAGTACAAGGGCATCGACAATGTGAAGATTGGTGCCGGTGCTCGCTATTACATCGTGCAGAACGGACTCTACCTGAATATGGGTCTGCAGTTCGAGCACCGCGAGCCGAAGTTCAACTACGTGCAGCTGACACCCGAGGTGGGCTACTGCTTCTATCTCAATCACTACGTGAGCATTGAGCCGGCAGTGTACTACGATCTCTGCCTCAACAAATTCTCCGACGGCAGCACCGTAGGTTTGAAAGTCGGCTTCGGCTTCTACTTCTGACAAGCGACATCCACTACGTACGAGGGACGCATTCCGTTGCGAATGCGTCCCTCTTTTTCTATCCTTCTCGACACCGATTTTCGTCCCTGCCGTCGCGTCTCGAAATGCGACGTGTAGTTTTGCTCACAGCGACGTGTGGCGTGAACGCATGCGACGTGTGGCGTGAGCGCATGCCGAATTTGCTTGTCAAATTCCGCCCCTTAGCTCAAACATGATGCCACAAAATTCTTAACGCAATTTTAAATACAATTTCAAGGCCGTAGGCCGACCTCGTGTGTGTAATGGGTCGCTTCGCTCAAAATTCTATTTAAAATTAATATTTAGAATTTTATTTATAATCCTGCAACGACTGTACGCCCGACGTGCCGCGCGGTCTTTGCTTGTCAAATTCCGCTTCTGCAAAGGTTCCAATCTTTCTGTCGCCCTTGTTGCGTTTCGACTGGCCGCACGACAAAAAAAAGCCCCTCTCCGCGGAGAGGGGTTTGGGGTGAGGCTTTTTGGGGTGAGGCTGTTTATTTCATCACCTTCTTGCCATTCACAATGTAAATGCCCTTCGTGGCCTTCGCTACGCGGCGACCTGCGAGGTCGTAGATAACGGCCTCCTTCTCCTCGGAGAGGGTCGGGGTGAGGCTCGTGCCGTCAGAGAGCAGGATGTTCAGCGTCTTCACGCTGCCGCCGCCTGCTGCGATGTACGAGCGGAAGGCTGTGGCAGTAGCACCGTCAGTAGTCAGACCAAAGTACGTGCCGTCAGGACTGAGTTTGTAGAAGCCTGCGCCAAGAGCGGCATTGTTGGTGAACGTACCCTTAACGCTACCGCTGTTGTCCACACTGGACTCCATTGCCACGTTGTTCATCGTGCCGAAGTTGAAGTCTGTCGTCACGGATGCGAAGCAAGGTGTGCCAGCTGCAACTTCGTCCACTTCATTCAGCGTCACGGCGTCAGTGCCCACTGCACTCAGTGTAAACAGCTTGCTGCCGGTGGGTAAATCCGATTCCTTTATGGCAAACGGCAGGCACAGGCTGTGGTAGTCGCCTGCCTCCAGCTTGCGGTCGTACGTTAGGCTTGTGGCCGTGAAAGTGCCGTCGGCTTCATAGTCTGCCTTGTCTGTCAGCGTCATCACGGGAACAACGGGGTTCTCTGTATCGTTTACGAAATATTGATTCTCTCCGCTCGTCGCAAACTGATAAACCTTGTCGCCAGTGCTGATGGGCAGGGGTGCAGCTTGTACACCCAATGTCTGCGTCCACGTGCCGTCGCTCTTGTTGCCGTTCAGCATCCAAGCCAGTTCGCCGCGAGCAGCCTTTTCAGCGGTAATCTGTGTGGATGTACCAGTCGTGCCATCGGGCAAGGCTTTAGTTACCACAGAAGGCAGGCCGAGGTCTGTCCAGTAACAATCGGTCAGTCCGATTGCTGCTGTCTGATCCTTCAGACGAGAGGCAATAAGGGCATTACAACTGTTCAGCGTACGACCTTCAGCCAGTTCGATGGTTCCGGCGGAGATGCAGTTCTTCATGTGGTTCATGTTCGTCGAGTTCAGGTAACCAATCATGCCGCCGAAGTTCGTTTTCGTGCCAGAACCTGTTGCTTTGACGGTACCGTAGAAGACGCAGTTGTCTATGTTCAGGTTGTTGTATCCGCCACCGATGATGCCGCCAGCGCTCTGATTGAAGGATATCGGCAGCGTGATGGTGCCGCCGTATGTGCAATTTGTGATGGTTGTCTTGCTTCCACGTGCGCCACCTACGATACCGCCCAAGTGGTCGCTGACAGAGCCGGAGGCTGTGATGTTTACAGTGGAGTGAATGCCGCTGACGGTGCAAATACTATTTGTCTGACCAATAATGCCACCGGCATATTGTCCACTAAGATTCATCGTACCATCGATGCTGAAGTCCTTCACTGTGCCGCCATAGAGATAACTGATAAGGCCCGCATAGTTCTCGGAGCTTGTCAATGAGAAATTGTGGATGGCATGGCCCTGTCCGTCGAAGGTGCCCGAATAGTAGTTGCCGTTCGAGCCAATCATGGGCAAAGGCTGTTCCAAGTCGGCCAAATTAATGTCGCTTGCCAGTGTGGCATTGGCTGAGCGTTTTCCAGCCTCCACGCCGTAAGCAAAGTGGCGGAACTGATCAGCCGTGCTGATAGTATAGACGTTGGCGTTAGCTTCTGTCTGACCGCACTGCGTGCAGACGCCTGCGCTGTAGTTGTGTGCGCGGGTTGCGGCACCTGTCATGTCTGTGGTCTCAGTGTTGGCGTAGCCCAATGTGCCACCCCTGAGCGTCGCACCGTCGCAGTCTGTATTATACGTGGCATAGACCTTGCTGTGTTCGCTGTTGAGTGTAGGAACGGCATCTTCGCCAATTGTCTGATACCATGTGGGCGACGTGGTGTTGCCCTTGTTAAGCAGGAAGCAGAGGCGGCCGCTTGTCACGTCGTCGGCCACGATGCCCTGCACCTGCGAACCAATCAGAGAATAGCAATTATTAAAATTTAGAGTAACATCCGTTTGATGGTAGCGGGTGAAGTAGTAATCATAGCCCTGCCAATGATTCATTGTGGCTGTGCTCCAGCAATCTGTGAAGTTTACCGTGCCTTTATTCAGCCAACCGCAAAAAACGCCACAGTTATTATAGGTCTTGGAGTCTCCAGAACTGTTGATTGTACCGATAGTCCAGCATTGATTTAATGTTACCGTGCCATTGTCACACCAACTATTTCCAATCAAACCGCCAGCGTTTCCACCACCGGTGCTTATAATACGGCCAGCGTTGCCGATCTTCTCAAATGTCGCATTTTTGCCGTTGTGGTATCCGATAACGCCGACATTCGCTGCAGAGCCTGTGATGGAGCATGTCTCGTCCAGATAGAAGTCCTTTAGATATACTTCGGCGCCTGTTGTGAAAAGGCCAAAATTTCCACCGCCGCTCATCACGAGGTTTCTGATTTTGTGTCCTTGACCGTCGAAAGTTCCTACGTATCGTTTAGCGTCCGAGCCGATGGGCTGTATCGTCAGTTCGTTCATATCAATGTCCTCGTTTAGTTTTGCTTTAGCGCTGGTGCCGCCAAAGTTCACAAACTTGGAAAACCACACAAGTTCTTTGCCGTCGTCTATAATACACCAATTGTTTTCTGCGTCAATCTGTGAGCCAGACTTTGCGTAGCAATGGTTAAATTCTACGTGCTCGGCTTTGGAGCGACGCGACAAATACGTTCCTGATGTGTATCGAGGCAATGTAGCGCTACTCCAGCAGTCGTTGAAAGTCGCTTTTTCGGCTGTATTTACCCATCCGCAAAAAGCTCCTGCATTCTTGTTCGGTGTGTCGGGTGCTGTTATGGTGCCAGAGGTCCAGCAGTGGTTGAAGGTTGCCTTGCGCCAAATTCCTCCTACAAGTCCGCCTACATTACCTCCATCGTTATTGCTAATCGTGTTAGATGTTACATTTCCGGCATTCGCCACGTTCTCAAATACAGCATCACCTGTAGAGGCACCACGGATTGATCCGACAAGTCCGACGTTGCCGCCTCCGTTGATGGAACATGTATTGTCGAGGTAGAAATTCTTAAGTTTTGCTTTCCATATACTAAGGAAAAGTCCATATGGTTGAGCTGTGGTGTTCTCCATTACTAGATTGGAAATATAATGGCCCTGTCCGTCGAAAGTGCCATTATATCGCTGGTCGTCTGCGTCTTTGCCGATGGGAGTCATCGTAACGCCGCTCATATTAATATCTGCCGTCAAGATGGCGTTGGCATCGTACTCACCGTCATTTACTATGCCTGCAAATTCGAGAAGTTCTGCGCCAGTACCAATCTGATAATATGTCTTTTCGTCGATGGTGGTCGTTGTCAGTTCTGCCCATGCCTGTGCTGAGAGCATGAGACATGCCAGAAGGAGAGAAGTGTATTTACGTTTCATTGTTTTCTTCTTTAAGGTTTTTAAATGATTCGTTTCTTTGTTCTCGCTGTCACGCATCACCATTGTTCGTCCCACACGTTGCGTCCTTTTGTGCGATGCGAGGTGTTAATGTTGTTCTGCTCTTCGGTAGTTAAATTCCGGTTGATGGGGATGTTGCTTTCTGCCAGCAGGCATGTGCTGCAGACACGCACGGCTTCGAGCCGCGGCTTGAGATAAACCTGTTTCATAGCTTATGTTGTTTAGGTTAAATAATGTGTTGTTCGTAACTGGTTCAAGCGGGCGTGCGCTCACGCGCGTTCTTTACTATATACGACGCAAAGTTAGTAATAAAAGAGCATCTCGCTGCACCCCCCCCGTTAAATTTTGTTAAATATTGCGTGAAGTATGCCATTTTTTTGCAAAGAGAGGGACGAAGGGGCACGAAAAACGCATCTTCTGACGTGCCGGAGCGTGAAAAGTGCGTGCTAAATATTCAAAATAGCGTGTGGCGCGTTTTTTCTTACTTGCTCGCGTAAGGTTGCTGCATAATGCTACCCCAAAGTTTTTTTCTCGCAAAAAACCTACAAACCTACACCTTTTAGTTGTAACTGCCTGACGCACTGCGCGGTGCGGTGGTGTAGGTTCGCGTGTAGGTTAGGCCATGTGGTGTAGGAAAACCTACACCAATACTGCGTGCCTACACCGAAACCTACACCCGCGAAACGCATTGTCTTACAGTGCGGTAGGTGGCTGGAGTGTAGGCGTGTAGGTTTTTTGCGAGAAAAAATTTATGGGGGAGTGGCGGCGCCCCGACGCGGAAGACGAGTGGGACGTATCTACTGGCGGTCTCTCAGTCGCAACTGCTCGAGCCAGCGCGAGAGTTCGGCCGTCCACTGGTACTTGTACGGAAACCACTCGTGGAACGACCAGCCGTGTCCGCCTGTGGGATAGACGTGCAGGCTCTGGAAGACGCCTTTGTCGGAGAGGGCCTGGCAGTACTGCAGGCTGTTGCGCAGCGGCACCACGTTGTCGTCCGAGCTGTGCATCACGAAGGCGGGTGGTGTCTGGGCCGTGACATTCTTCTCGAGGCAGTAGTGGTCCACCATCTGTTGCGTGGGATTGGGGCCAAGTAGCGCCTGCAGTGAACCTTTGTGGGTGGCGGCCACGTCGAGCGTGATGACGGGGTAGAAAAGTATCTGGAAGTCGGGACGATGCTGCGGCGTGTCGAAGTGTACGGCTGCTGTGGCGGCCAGATGTCCGCCGGCCGAAGCACCCTGAATGCCGAGTTTTGTGAAGCCCCATTCGGCTGCGTGTTCGTGCATGATGTCCATGGCACGCCATACGTCGTGAAGCGGCACTTCGGGATGGCCGTTGGGCAGCCGGTATTTGAGCACGGCGTAGGTGATGCCCTGATGGAGGTACCAGTGGGCCAGCGGCGTGCCCTCGGTGCCGTGCCACACGCCGGTGTAACCGCCACCCGGGCAGGCGAGTACGGCTTGGCCGTTGGGATTGGGCGCGACGTAGACGGTCAGGGTGGGGATGGTGACGAAGCGTGCGCATCCGCCTTTGTCTTCCTCGGGCTGCGTGATGCCGTTGTCGGTTGGCGGCTGCGCGTCCCAGAGTTTATAGACGGCTGTCGGTTCTTGAGCCATGGCCTGTGCGGCGAAGGCGATGAGAAGGAGGAGGAAGTGCTTCATTTCCGTGTGAGTGTTATTTTAAGGTTCAGTTTCAGGTAGTAGGCTCCGTTCTCGCGCTCGAGCAGGCCGTACTTGTCGGCCTCGGGCGAGCCTTTCTCGAGTCGGGTATGCGTGAAAAGCCAGTCGGCGAATGCCTGTTCGTTGGTGCGGCCGTAGAGTTGCAGGCCGCCTTGCCGGTCGGTCAGAATCCAGCCGTCCACAGCACCGGCGCGTCCGTTCCATGTTACGGTGGGGCGCATGCCGTAGGCTGCGGCCAAGAGCAGTTGGCGCAGCTTGTGACGGTAGAAGCCGTGCTTCGTCACCAATTCGTCCTTCAGCTTCAGCGGGTTCTTCTCCTCCACCAAGGCTGTCAGTTCGTCCACGCGTGCCGTGCCGTCGAGGTGGAGTGCCATGAGCATGGTGGCCAGCACGCGCGGCAGGTTGGTGTCCACGAGCAGCAGGTTGCTCTTGAAGACCTTGTCTGCCACGTCTGCATATCGGAACTGCGCACCGAGCCCTTGCATGTAGAGGATGCGGCGTGCCACCTCGGCCACGTTCTCGGGGTCGTCAGACCAGTTTATCTTGTGTATAGCCGGTGCGCTGAAGCGTATGCCCGTCTGCTCGAACTTCAGGTTGGCCGCGCGGCCGCCGTCGATGAGCGGGAAGCCGCCCTGCCGGCTCTGAATGCGCAGTCCCAGGAGCGGTGCGTCGGTGCTCCAGAGAGCGAGGTGCAGGTCGGTGCGGTCGTTGGTCTGCGCCTCCATGTCGTATATGCAGAGGGCGTCGAGGAAACCCTCCAGCTCGGAGATGTCGGATTCGGACTCCGAGCTGCCAATGGCGTTCTGTAGCAGCCACTCGGCAGCGGCACGGAAGTCCTCGCGTGGGAAGCGTCGTGTGCCGTCGGTGCCTTCGATGCGCACCTCGTCGCCCTCCAGAATGTAGCGGCGCGAGCCGTTGTGCTCCTGTCTGACAACCATTGCCACGGGAAACTCCGCGGCGTTTTCTCCCTCAGCATTGCCCGCAGGCAGCGTGCCGTGTCCCAGAAGTGAGAACAGCACATACAGTTCGTTGGCTTCTCGCCGTGTGGCTTCGAGCATAATATTGCGTCTTTTTGGTGCAAAAATACGAATTATTCGCCGAAATACCTTACCTTTGCAAGCGGAAAATCACACTTCAATACGCGAAATATGGCAGAAGAAACAACAAACAAGTACATCACCGTGGCATATAAGCTCTTCGTGACAGGTGCAGACGGCATCTCGGAAATGGTGGAAGAGGCCACCACCGAGCGTCCCTTTGAATTCGTTTCCGGCATGGGATTGGCGCTCGACGCCTTCGAGGCCAAAGTGATGCCGCTCGGGAAGGGCGAGACTTTCGACTTTGTGCTGAGCATCGATGAGGGATACGGCCCGTATGTGGAGGAAGGCGTGCAGCGCCTGCCGCGTTCTGTCTTCGAGATAGACGGCCGCATAGACTCGCGCTACATCTTCGAGGGCGCCATTGTGCCCCTGATGAATGCCGACGGTGAGCGCTTCAATGCCACCATCACCCGGATTACTCCCGAGGAGATAACCGTGGACCTCAACCACCCGTGGGCCGGCAAGACGCTGCGCTTTGTGGGCGGTGTGACGGAGAATCGCGAGGCTACGGCTGCCGAGATGCAGAAGGTGGTGGAAGGACTCTCGGGTTGCTGTGGCGACTGCTCGAGCGGCAACTGCGGAGGTGGTTGTGGCGGCTGCGGCGGTTGCGGCAGCAAGTAGGCGGACAAAGAACGTATTAAACAGAATAGAACGATGAACACTTTTGGCACCCTCTTCCGCCTTACCACTTTCGGCGAGAGCCACGGACCGGCACTGGGCGGCGTGGTGGATGGAATGCCGGCCGGCATAGAGGTGGACACCGACTATGTGCAGCAGCAGCTCGACCGCCGTCGGCCCGGACAAAGCCGCCTCACCACGGCGCGCGCCGAGGCAGACCGTGTGGAGTTCTTGAGCGGCATCTTCGAGGGGCGCACCACAGGCTGTCCCATTGGCTTCATTATCCGCAATACCAATGCGCATAGCTCTGACTACGAAGAGATGCGACACGCCTTCCGACCCAGTCACGCCGACTTTACGTATGAGCAGAAGTACGGCATTCGCGACTATCGAGGCGGCGGACGCAGTTCCGCACGCGAGACGGTGTGCCGTGTGGTGGCCGGTGCGTTGGCACAGTTGGCACTCAGGCAGGTGGGCATTCGGGTGGCGGCATACGTCAGCCAGGTGGGCGACATCCGTCTCGACGGTACGTACAAGGATTACAATCTGGCCGACGCCGAACTGAACGAGGTGCGCTGTCCCGACGCAGACACGGCCGCACGCATGGCCGACCTGATTCTGAAGGTGAAGGGCGAGGGCGACACCGTGGGTGGCATCGTCTCGTGTGTAGTCACAGGTTGTCCTGTGGGCCTTGGCGAACCGATTTTCGGCAAGCTGCAAGCCTCCTTGGCAGCTGCGATGATGAGCATCAACGCGGCTAAAGGCTTCGATTACGGCGCTGGATTTGAAGGTCTGACGCAGCGTGGCAGCGAGCAGAACGACCTCTTCGTTCCCGACGGACAGGGCGGCATTACGACGCAGACAAACCGCAGCGGCGGCATCCAGGGCGGCATCAGCAACGGACAGGACATCTACTTCCGTGTAGCGTTTAAGCCCGTGGCAACGTTGCTGCGCGAGCAGGCTACCGTCGGCACAGACGGACAGCCTACGACATTGCGTGCCCGTGGTCGGCACGACGCTTGTGTGCTGCCACGTGCCGTGCCAGTGGTGGAGGCGATGACCGCCATCGTGCTGCTGGATGCCTTGCTGCTGTCGAAAACGACGCGTATTTAGAACCGAAATATGGGCAAGGAAATTTTTTCCCGCACGCAGTTGCTGTTGGGAGCGCAGGCCGCAGATTCGTTGACGGCCTGCCGTGTCATTCTCTTTGGCGTGGGCGGCGTGGGTTCGTGGTGCGCAGAAAGCCTCGTGCGCAGTGGAGTGGGACACCTTACGATAGTGGACCACGACACGGTCTGCCCGTCGAACATCAACCGCCAGCTGCCAGCTACGACAAAGACTGTGGGGCGGCCTAAGGTGGAGGTGCTGCGCGAACGTTTGCTCGAGATAAATCCCGACGCCGACATCTGTGCGCGGCAAGAGACATTCTCGGCTGACACAGCCGAGCGTTTCGCGCTGGGAGAATACGACTACATAGTGGATGCCATAGACTCGCTGGCTGACAAGTGTCACCTTATTGTGAGCGCATGTCAGCAGCGTGGCACGCTGTTCTCCTCGATGGGCGCAGCGCTGAAGATGGATCCAACGGCCATCCGTGTGGCAGAGTTCTGGCGCGTGCAGGGCTGTCCGCTGGCGCGTGCCATCCGTAATCGGTTCAAACGCGAGAAAGTGTTCCCCCAGAAGAAGTTCCGCTGCGTCTATAGTCCCGAACTCTTACCCAACAAGGGAGAGCAGGAGGCTGATGCAGGCAGCGGCACACGGCGTGCCAACGGCACCATCTGCCACGCCACGGCCATTTTCGGCTTTACGCTGGCAGGACTTGTCATTCAGGATTATTATTCGCAAGTCTCAAACGCAGCGGCAGGTGGTCGCTGACGCCTCCGCGGTAAATGGGACCTTGGTAGGTGCGGAACGGAAAGCCGTTCTCGTCTAACAGCATCGGCAGGCGGATGGGTTCGGCCCTGCCGCCCACCACCCTGCCGCAGAGCAACGGGCTGACCAGCATGTGGTCCAGAAAACTCCATTGCCGCTGAAATACATAGGTGCCTACGGCTCGTCGCAACTCGCGCCGTCGCTGCGGCATCAGGCTCACAAGCGGTGGGCAGAGGCGGCGAAAGAGGGCGTCGCGCGGGCCGCTGTTGAAGTCGCCCATCACCAGAATCTTGCTTGCACCCAGCGAATCCACAACGTGACGCAGCACTCTCACGGCCTCGCGTCGGTGACGTGTGCTTGCCGATGCGCCGCCGGCCCGGCTGGGAAGGTGGACGACGAGGAGGTGCAGTGTGTCGCGTCCGTCGAGAATGCCAGTGACGCACAGAATGTCGCGCGTGGGACGGAAACGGCCGTGCGTGTCTATGCGATGGGCCGTGGTGTGGAGCAGACGGAAGCGCAGCGGCTGATAGAGTAGGGCGCAGTCAATGCCGCGCTCGTCGGGCCCTTCAGAGTGAACATATTCGTAGCCGGCCATCCGCAGTGGGCTGCGTCGGCATAAATCGCGAAGCACCGAGTCGTTTTCCACCTCTGCCATCCCCACTGCCACCGGCCAACCTCCGTTCTCTTCGGCCACGGCAGCGAGCGTTCGCGAGAGGGCGTCCAACTTGCGCCAGTAGCGCCAGGGCGTCCAGTGGTGACTGCCGTCGGGCAGAAACTCGTAGTCGCGGTGCAGCGTGTCGTGGCTGCAATCGAAGAGGTTCTCTACGTTCCAAAAGAGGAACGTGGCATCGTGGGCTGCGCATCTGATGCGGGCTGACACGAGAAGGAGCAAGAGCAGAGAGACGTACAGGTGTCGCATGGGCAGTCAGGGAAAGAGGGTGGAAAGTGAGAACTGCTTCAGCTGACGGCGCAACGTTTCGTGCCTGCCGCCGACAGCCTCGTCGAGCAAAGCATAGAAATGCGGTCCGTGGTTCATCTCCTGAAGGTGCGTCAGTTCGTGCTGCATGATGTAGTCCTGCAGCGCCGTGGGAAGCAGCATCAGAAAGAGGCTCAGGTTGATGTTGCCGCGTGCCGAGCAACTGCCCCACCGACTGCGCGAGGCGTGGATGCGCAGTGTGTTGTACCTGAGGCCACGAGCCTCGGCTAACTGACGCAAACGCGGCGGGAAGAGAACCTGGGCATGGTGGCGCAGACTCTCTGTGACGGCGCGACGGAGCCATGCCTGCACGTGTGGCGGCGTGAAGTCGAAGCCTTCGGGATAATAGCAGGTGAGGAGGCCGCGACGTTCCTCGGTGCGTAACTGCGAGACGCGCGCACATTGGAGGCTGAATGTGAAGCACTCGGCATCGATGCGAAACGTGGAGTCTATGAGTGTGGGTTTCTGCGCAGCAGCCCGCTCAAGCATCCGTATCAGGCGGGGCCGCAGTGTATCGATGGCACGCAGCAGTTCGGCATGCGAAGCGCGCCACGGAGTGGTTGCCCACAACTGCCCGTCGCGGACACGGAAAACGAAACGACGAGCCTGCGCGTTGCGCCGCACACCGATGACGCCCAGCTCAGCGTCTACCACACTCTCCATC
>Ga0310694_10004208_pt1 | contig 13967 bp, 14 predicted proteins | sample 174DNAGHGhighgp2_FD_203884 | JGI IMG/M metagenome (GOLD analysis project Ga0310694, IMG submission 203884) | Sheep rumen microbial communities from Palmerston North, Manawatu-Wanganui, New Zealand - 1742 DNA GHGhigh gp2 (v2) (version 2) | ecosystem: Host-associated > Mammals > Digestive system... | reverse complement strand
TTTCTCTTTTACATGCCGATGTACAGCATTGGCGCTTTCTTAGGGAAGTTCTATGGAGATAAGGTCATGAATGGAATACCTAACAATCGCTATTTGTCCATTTGCTCTTTGATTTTATTCATATCTGCTATGATACTGCTTAAATATTGTGATTATTATACGCAGGCTGTTTTGTCAATTCTTTTGCCGATACTGATGTGGACTGGCGTGGGGCATAATCTATTTGCTAAAGAACCAACAACGTTTTTCAGGCTTTCTTTTTGGATATATGCCACTCATTTATTATTCGGCCATTTAACGTTAGGCCTTTTGCAAAGATTTTGTGCTAATATTGAATTCTATCCAATAGGTGTGTTTGCAATGAAAATAGTAAATGCACTTGTCTTTTCAGGATTGAGTTATTTACTAGTCTGTTTCTTAAAAAGGATTTTACCAGTAAAAATCATGAAACTAATAACGGGTGGGCGTATATGAGTCGTTCATTCAGAGATAAAATGAAAATTAAAATTAAATAGTATGAACAGTAAATTTAAATCAGAAGTAGATGTTGCGGTTCTGTTATTGTTTTTCACACGTACAGAACTGACAAAAAAAACTTTTGAACAAATCCGCAAAGCCAGACCATCAAGGCTTTATTTATATCAGGATGGCCCTCGAATAGGGCGTCAAGATGATGTAGTTAATATCAAAGAGTGTCGGGAAGCTGTAGAATCTATGATTGACTGGGAATGCGAAGTCCATCGTAATTACCAGGAGAAGAATTTTGGTTGTGACCCATCAGAATACATATCCCAAAAGTGGATGTTTGAAACAGAGGATAAAGGTATAATCATAGAAGATGATGATGTAATGTCAGTGTCTTTTTTTCGATTCTGCAAGGAATTGTTAGATAAGTATGAGAACGATCAGAGAGTTAATATCATCTGTGGGATGAACCATCTTGGGGTCTATGAGGATTGTCCTTATGATTATATGTTTGTACGCGATGGTGGAGGCATTTGGGGATGGGCAACATGGAAGCGTGTAATAGACCAATGGGATACTGAATATAAGTTCTTGAATGACCCCTATGCTATCAAGTGTATGCGTGATGATTTTGGCAAAAGGAAGACAGACAAATTCATTGCGACATGCAAATGGCACAAGGCTTCGGGCAAGGAATACTATGAAACCTTAAATGGTTCAATGGGGCGTCTCTATGGCAATATGAATATCGTTCCTACCAAGAATATGACATGCAATATTGGTGTGGCCGCAGAAACTACTCATTCTGTGGATGCATTGCATAAACTTCCTTATAAGGCAAGAAAACAGTTGTATATGAAAACGTATGAATATGATTTTCCTCTCAAGCATCCAACCTATATGCAGCATGATGCTGGATATTGGAAAAAGGTGTTAAAGCATTGTTATGGGGGAAAAATGTATCAGTTTTTTAAGGTGAGAAATATAGAAAGCTTATTATATAGAACTTTCCCTTTTTTAGGTAAACTGTCCGTTAAACTGTTAGGATAGTATATGGTACAATTTTTTGTATTTTTATTGGCGCTTATTGGACTCAAGATCTTTGAGGAAAAAGGGTCTGAGTTCAACAGGAACCGACAGAGGAAGAAATACATCTCTTTCATGATGTGGGTGTTTATTTTCCAATCAGGCCTTCGTCGTCATGATGTTGGTCCTGATACTGGTGGATATATGAGAATGTTTTATGAGACGCTCGATACACCCTGGTCATTCTTGACGAATGATTTCATAGCCTTCATTAACTATGATGAGGGTAAAGATCCTGGTTATTTTATTTTGAGTAAAGTATTTGGAGAGTTTTTCCCCTCATACCAACTGTTCTTGATTTTTATAGCCATCATCTTCTTTCTTGGGTTAGGTAAAGTTTTATACAAGTACCTTAATACTAATGAAGAAGTGCTTGTGGCACTTGGTCTTTATCAGAGCTTATATTATGGTTTTATGTCAATCACGGGGCACCGACAGACCATAGCGACGGGTCTATTGTTGTTTGCAGTTCCATTTATCCTAGATAAAAAATGGATCAAAGCTGCAGCCCTGTTTCTTCTGGCAATTACACAGCACAAATCTGCCATATTGTTTGGCGGTTTCTTTTTACTGCCATTTGTTAAAGAAAAACACAAAATGATATTGGCGGGTTCGTTTGTTGCATTCCCAATAATGATGAGCGCTGGTACCAGAGTTGCTTCTTTTTTCATAGAAGACACTCGTATGGAACAATATGCAGAATTCTTAGAGTATTATGAGGGAGCCGGAGCATATTTTTTTGCAGCATTCATTTTATTATTAGGAGCATGCTTGTGGTGGAAAGGTAAATACTTAGCACAGATAAACAATAACAATAAAGTTTTTATGTGCGCCATAGCAGTCGCAATTATGCTTACGCCCCTTACGATGATTAACCAGAGTAATATGCGAATAGTGCAGTATTATTCAATCTTTACATTGATTGTATTACCCCTTTTCTTAACGGTGTATCAAAAAAATGTAAAAATCAATTACATCCACTATCTTTTTTTTATATTCTTCGCATTATATACAATCATTAAAAAGCCAATTCCCTATTATTTCTTTTGGCAGTAACAATGCAATACAATCATGAGAATATTAGTTGTATTACCTGATGCTTCATTGGGAGGAATAACAGTATCTGCTATTAATTTCTGCAATGAGTGTGTAAGCAGAGGCGATAATATTGATTTGCTTGTTATGGATCAGACTCGTGTCGTCATTCCTGGAGTAAAGCAATTGTTCATAGAAGGTCTCTCACAATATTGGAATTTGGATGCAGTAAAAATTAAAAAGGCAGGATGGAAGAAGAAACTTATGCTGATTCCATTAGGTATTGTTAAAAGACTGACGAACAAAAGAAACAGGTGGCTCCCGATTATTTTTCGAGGCTATAAGGAAAAGGGCCGTTATGATGTTGCGTTAGCATATAGTCAATGTGCACCTTGTTATTACTTTGTCGCGAATTGTGTGGAAGCTGATAAGCTAGTCGCCTTAATCCATGGTAATTTGCGTTATATGCACGAAACAAGGACCTGGGATTATATGTTTCCCAAGTTCGACAAGATTGCGTGTGTATCAAATGCGGTTGGCATTGGTTTTAAGGAAGCTTTCCCTGGGGTAGCTGATAGGATAACCACACTATATAACATGTTTGATGTTGAAGGGATAATTGCTAAATCGAAGCGCAAGTCTGATTATACCGTTGATCCTACTAAAACCAATATTATTACAGTAGCCCGACATGATAATGCTCATAAAAAGTTGTATAGAATTCCAGAGGCTTGCAAAGAATTAAGGGATAGGGGAATAGAGGATATTCATTGGTATATTGCAGGAGATGGTAACGATATGGAGTATAATATAAAGGTTGCCGAGAAGCTGGGAGTCACGGACTTAATTACATTCTGTGGTGCAGTTGATAATCCATTTGCATTAATTTCACAGTGTGATTTCTCGGTTTTGACATCAGTCACAGAGGCGTTTAGTATGTCTGTAATAGAATCAAAGATATTATGCAAACCATTGGTAGTTATGAGGTATTTGGGTTTGGAGGAAGCTCTGAACGATGGCAAAGAGGGGTTGATTGCTGAACAATCCATTAGTTCGTTATGTGATTGCATTTCAAGACTAATGAACGACAGGGAACTATTATTGAAGATGACGAACTATTTGAAGGCGCATCCGTATTCGAACGATAAATGTTATAATCAATTGCTTTCAATAGTTCGTTAATGCATCTACACGAAGTATGTACAATTATAAAAGAAAAATGTATCCCAAAATACTCATTTCCACAGTAGGGGCATGGAAACAGCAAGGCGGTTCAAATACAATGATGTCGCTTGTACAGGATTTCCCCAAAGAGAGTTTAGCCAGCCTTTATATTCGCGCTGATATTGCAGATTCTCCTATTTGCGAACGCTATTTCCATATTTATGAGGGTAGGGTCTTGGCTAGTGTTTATAACCCAAAAATTAAGACAGGTGAGGAATATAGTCTTTCGAATATTCCACAGCTTCAAGATGACCAAAATGCTGAAAAAAAGAGATATGGCAAGTACGGTAAGAAACGGAATTGGTTTTATCTGTTCCTTCGAGAATACGCATGGCTATTAGGGCGTTGGAAAAGCAAGGAACTGGATGCTTTTCTGGATGACTATCAACCAGAGGTGTTGTTTTTCCCTATAGAGAGCTATATCCATTTTAACCGCGTCAACGAGTATATTATTAAGAGATGCAAGCCCAAGAAAGTGGTTGGCTATATGTGGGATGATAATTTCACATACAAGCAGGAGAAGGGTAGTATTGGCTTTTTATTGCATAGATGGTGGTTGCGTCATAGTGTGAGACGTTTGGTAAAACGATGCGATACTGTTTTTGCCATCTGCCCCAAAATGAAACGAGAATTGGATGCAGAATTCGGAATAGATTCTGTACTTCTTACGAAACCTATCTATCAGTTTAATGAGGTAAAACAATACCACCCCCATACACCGATAAAAATCCTTTATACCGGCAAACTACTATATGGGCGTGATGAGGCAATAGCAAGGATTGTTGATGCAATAAAGATAGTCAATAAGGATTCGCAAAAAGTTCTTCTTCAGATATATACGAACACTGAGCTGTCAGAACCATTGAAAGAACGGATAAATGTTCCGAGCTGTTGTGAGATAAAAGAATTTGTGCCGCAGTCAGAAGCTCTTAGATTACAAACAGAAGCTGATATACTGCTTTTCGTAGAATCTTTGTCTGATAAACACCTTACAGCTAGACTTTCTTTTTCTACAAAGATTACAGATTACTTAGCAGCTGGCGCTTGTATATGGGCTGTCGGAAATGAAGACTTGGCTCCAATTGAATACTTGCAAAAAGAGGATGCTGCAATGATAAGTACATCGAAGAATACGATTGTAGATCAGTTGAAACGCATCGTTGAGAATTATGACATTTTGCCTAATTATGCAGAAAAGGCCCATAAGATTGGCGTTTCAAATCATAGCCAAGAGGAGATTATAAAAAGATTTATGGGGGTGATGTGTGATAGCTAAGATGATGGATGAAATGCTAATTGTTTCTTATTCACATAAATAGATTAATTGCCTTATGAGCAAAAGAATATGTATTGTAACCACAGTTGAAATCACTCTGACCTCCTTTGTAATCCCAGCAGCGAGGGCGATGAAAGCGAACGGATGGGATGTGACATTGGCCTGTAATATGAGCGAAAAATTCCTCACAAAATATGGCAAGGAGTTTACTTGTATCAATGTGCCCATGAGTAGAGGCAGTTCTTTTATGGACTTGCTGAAAATGCCTCTTTATTTCAAACGACTGTTCAAGCAGGGACAATATGATATGGTGCAATATGCAACACCCAATGCTTCCCTATATGCATCCCTTGGTGCGAAATGGGCTGGTGTGAAGAAACGCTTGTACTGTCAGTGGGGTATTAGGTATGTCGGTTTTTCGGGTTTTCAAAGATGTCTCTTCAAAGCAATAGAAAAGTTTACTTGTAGTAATTCAACACATATAAGACCTGCCAGCTGGAAGAATTTGGACTTTGCCGTTGAGGAGGGACTATATAAGCGCGAAAAAGCGGCAGCAATTGGTGATGGTGGTACAATCGGCATTGACATGAAGCAATTTAATGTCAGTCAAAAAACAACTTATAAGAAGTTAGTTTTGGAACAGTATCCCCAATTGGATGGAAAAATAGTTTTCTGTTTTGTTGGAAGGCTGAACCGTGATAAAGGCGTATTTGAACTCTTGGAAGCATTCCAACGACTTTCTGCAGAACGTGAGGATATTGCCTTATTGCAGATAGGTGATATGGAGGGAGAACTGCCTCCGCATTTAGAGGATGTCAGAAAGAATCCTAGTGTAATCCTAACAGGATGGACGAATGAGGTGCCAAAATATATTTCTGCATCTGATGTTTTGGTACACCCTTCATATAGGGAAGGTTTTAGTATGGTAATCCAACAGGCGATGGCAATGGAGATACCAGTTGTCACAACCGACATACCGGGGCCATCTGAGGTGATTGAGCCAAATGTCTCGGGGCTGTTAGCAAAGGCACGTGACGTAGAAACGCTCTACAACTGCATGAAATGGATGTTAGACCATCCTCTGGAGCGTGAGCAAATGGGTAAAGAGGGCAGAAAACGCTGCGAAGAGAAATTTAAGCGTGAGCGTATGTTGCGATTGACACTTGAAGATAGAGAAGACATATTAAAAGCATAAAATATGAAACAATTTAAACTGATGATTCTGTGCGATGACCCCAAGTCGGCTATCGATGCACAGAATGCTGGTATTGATAGGATTTTTTATGACCTTGAATACATAGGTAAAGCAGAAAGACAACATGGCCGAAATACGGTAAAATCGAATAATAGTATTGATGATATTCCCGCCATCAGAAAAGTGGTGACAACATCGGAACTGCTGGTACGTACGAATCCCATCCATGCTTATTCGCAAGCGGAGGTCGATAAAGCTGTTGCGTATGGCGCAGACGTACTAATGCTACCCATGGTGATGGATCATCATGATGTAGAGCAATATGTTGCGATGGTTGGTGGCAGGGCGAAGGTCTGCATTATGATTGAGACTGCTGCTGCTATGGCACGACTGGATAAAATTCTTGCCGTGAGGGGAGTGGATGAGATTTTCGTTGGGCTGAATGATTTGCATATCACTATGGGCTTGACATTTATGTTTGAGCTTTTAAGTGGCGGTTTGGTTGAATATATAGCTGAAAAGTGTAATAAAGCCGGAATCCCTTTCGGATTTGGTGGTATTGCGCGAATTGGAGAGGGCGATTTACCTTCAGATTATATTCTCGGAGAACATGTTCGTCTTGGTTCGCAATCTGTAATCCTTTCCCGTACGTTCAAAGGTGTTGTCGGTGTGGATGCCAATGCACATGCGATAAATCTAAAAGAAGAGGTGGATAAAGTTCGGGCGAAGATGGCACAAATTAGTCAGTGGAACTCTGATGATTATAAGGAAAATATTGAAAAAATTAACTTAGCGGTAGATAAGGTCCTATACAAAATTCTTCATCGATAAAGTGACTTCCATATTTAGAACTCCATCGTTTTTATTTTCCAATGAAAGATAAATCGCAAGATTTACTGTTTGAATTGTTGCGCATCAGCACTGGTACTCAATGTTCTCTGCAAAATATCTATTCAGAGAATGATTGGAATGGAGTTTATGCGATTGCAGAGAAACAGTCTATTGTAGGTATATTGTTATCTGCTTTGGAGATAATCCATAAGAATAATAATAATTCTATGCCGAGCAGTATGCTGTTGCTTCAATGGATTGGTATGGCTAATGATATAGAGAATAATACAAATAGTCTTATTGAGGCAGGAAAGACTGTAATTAGTTATTTCCGTGAGAATGGTTTTGCCTGCCAAATACTGAAGGGCTCTTCTGTTGGCCGATACTATCTGAATCCTGCCAGACGTACTTCTGGCGATATTGACGTATGGGTTGATGGTGGTCGAAAGAAGATATATGAATTTGCACGGACATTTGATAAGGATAGAAAACTATATGGTGTGAATTACCATCATATTCATTTCCACCTTTTAGATGGGGTTCATATAGAAGTGCATATCTGGCCATCTTTCCTGAGTAGCCCACTTCGCAACTGGCGTTTGCACAAATTTTGCAATCTGCATAGGCCAACGATGGAAGCTGATGCTCCTTCTTTGGCTTTTAACAGAGTGTTTATTCTGTTACATTGTTATAGGCATATCTGCGGGCATGGTGTGGGTCTTAGGCAAATCATGGACTACTTCTATGTATTACAACAAGGATTCACAGAGGAAGAACGAAAGGATGCCGTGTATTGGATTGGACAACTCGGAATGAAGCGTTTTGCCTGCGGACTAATGTGGGTGTTGCAAGAGTTTTTTGGTTTGGAACAGCAATACTTACTAATGCCCTCAGATGAGAAGGAAGGCAGGTTTATCATCAAGGAGGTGATGCAGACTGGCAATATGGGTCATGGCGACACAAGAGAGTGGGGATCAATGAAGACACCTTTATCTCGTTTCTTTCTGAATTTACGTCGGGACTTTTATATGGCTAAGCATTACCCTCACGAAGCAATTTGGCAACCATTCTTCTCAATATGGTTGTATTTCTGGAGGTTGTCCAAAGGACTATTAGGAAGCGAAGACAATGATAATTGAAAATGTATTCTTATGAGAGGAGAGAGAACGATAAATAAACTGGTAGATATGTATTTCAGTAAGAATGTTTTGCCATTCTGGTGTATCCTGTTGTTGGACTCGATAATTGTATTCTTATCGAGTCTGTTCGTGTATTGGGTAAGTAACAGAACAGGAACGATGTTTGAGCATCGCTATGCGGTGTTATATACGGCATTGTTATATACTGCTCTCAGTTGGATTGGCGCAAAGGTATATAGAACTTATTCAGGTATTGTTCGCTATAGCAGTTTCGTGGATTTGATGAAGGTGGCCTATGCAAATGCGATAACATTGGTGCTTGCCGTTGGTTGCTCGCTGATATGCCATTGGCAAGGAGTCGATGCTCTGACGGCAATTACTCCTTTGGAGACGATTTCAGCTATTGCTATTGCTACACTACTGATGTGGGGTGTCAGGATTGTAGTAAAGAATATTTTTGATGCTACAAATGCAAAAGACGAGGCTGTAAATGCTATTATTTATGGCGCCCTGTCTGGAGGAATAGGTATCGCCAAGAATATTCGTTCGCAGAGTCCAAGTCGTTTTAAATTATGTGGCTTTATCACCCATGACCGTCGTATGCGAGATATGCAATTGATGGGGCAACCTGTATATACATTGGAAGATGACATCGATAAGGTAGTAAAAGATGAAGGAATACAAGCCGTTTTGGTCAGTCCTTTGCGCGTACAGGAATTTCGAAAGAATCAAAAGCTTCAGGATATATTCATCAGCGCAGGCTGTAAAATCTTCATGGCTCAGGAGGCTAAAGAAGCTAGTATCAAGAATGGTGAACTGAGTGATGAAGAGGTGGAGAATATGCAGCTCCGTGAGGTGAGTGTAGAAGATCTGCTGCCTAGAGCTGAAATTAACGTGGACTTGAAATCAGTTGAGAACATGCTGACTGGCAGGAGGGTGCTGATAACAGGTGCAGCAGGTTCTATCGGTTCCGAAATGGTCAGACAGGTGGCTCAGTTTAAACCAGCCTCAATGATGCTGATAGACCAGGCGGAAACTCCACAGCATGACATACAACTGATGATGGCAAAGGACTATCCGGAAGTGCCTTGTGAGGTGGTAGTGACAAGTATCAGTCGTAGGACGAGGATGGACTATATCTTTGATACGTTCAGGCCTGAATATGTTTTCCATGCTGCTGCCTATAAGCATGTGCCTATGATGGAGAAGAACCCCAGTGAGGCGGTTATGAACAACATCTATGGAACAAAGGTGATTGCAGATATGAGTGTGAAGTATGGCGTGAAGAAGTTCGTCATGATTTCAACGGATAAGGCGGTAAATCCCACAAATGTGATGGGGTGCTCTAAGCGTATCTGCGAGATCTATGTACAAAGCTTGGCTAAGAAATTAGCAAAGGAAGCAAAAGAAAACGGTTCCTCATCAACTGATTATACACAGTTTGTGACTACACGCTTTGGAAATGTACTTGGTTCGAATGGATCCGTTATTCCACTGTTTAAGCAACAGATTAAGAATGGTGGCCCTGTGACAGTGACAGATGAAAGAATTGTAAGATTCTTTATGCTGATACCCGAGGCTTGTAAACTGGTGCTCGAAGCCGGCACGATGGGCAATGGTGGAGAAATCTTTGTCTTTGATATGGGTGAACCGGTGAAGATTGCGGACTTAGCAAAGAGGATGATTGCATTATCGGGCGCTAAGAATGTAGAGATTAAATATACAGGCTTGCGTGAGGGTGAGAAGTTGTATGAGGAAGTATTGAACGAACTCGAAGGCACTAAGCCCACATTCCATGAGAAGATAAGAATAGCTAGCGTTCGCGAATATGATTACGATGAGGTAAATAAGGATATTGAAGAACTGGTAGATATGTCGAAACGGTATGACAATATGACTACAGTAAAGAAGATGAAAGAGATAGTGCCAGAGTACAAGAGTAATAACTCGGAGTACGAGAAATTAGACAAGTAATGTTATACAAAATAGCGCATATATTAAGAGATAAGCTGGGATGGCTGTGGAATCTCATAGAATACATTAATGGGTTTCTGTTCTCATTAAAGTATGGGAAGAAGTTGAAGAAAATTGCTTTCAATGAAGTACCAACAGGATATGTGATTCAGCCTATAAGAACAATGTCGACAGAAAAGTTGGTTGCTTTCTTCCAGCATCAACCAGAGGAATCATTTGCTTTCTTTCATCCTCATGGCTTCGAAGCAGAAAACATTAAAGTGATACAGCGGAATAAGGCTTTTCTGGGTTATGTTTTGATAGACAGTACCAATGAAAAGATAGCAGGCTACTGCTTTAATCGTTGCTTCTTCCATGGAGTGGGTTATCGTGGCAGGATGGTTGACATTGACTATCGCGGGAAAGGTCTTGGTACAGCGATGAACAAAATACTCAACGAAGTTGGGTTCGGTATAGGATTACGTCTCTTCGAGACCGTATCGAAAGATAATGTTGCTTCCTATAAGTCAGCTCTTTCTGCCAGCAATGTGAAGGTGGTGAAGGAATTGCCGCATAATGAACTATATTTGGAAATATTACCAGAATAATTATATGATACTAAAATACATATTTGACCGATTAGTGGCATTTGTAGGACTGTTGTTCCTATGGCCGGTATTACTGATTGTGGCAATATTGGTCAAGGTGAAGATGCCGGGAGGCCCTGCGTTCTTTGTGCAGAAACGTGTGGGGAAGGGTGGTAAACTGTTTAACTGCCACAAGTTCCGTACGATGACAGTGGCCCCCGAGGCCCCTAAAGGGGAACGTAAAGATACAGGCTGGTCAACTGTTTCTGTTGCTGGAGATAGTCGTATTACACCGCTCGGTGCTACATTGCGTCACTATAAACTTGATGAGCTGCCTGGGCTATGGGATGTATTGATTGGCAATATGAGTTTTGTGGGGCCAAGGCCTGATGTGCCTGGATATGCAGATAAGTTGGTGGGTGATGACCGTGACGTATTGAAGTTGCGCCCCGGCATCACAGGACCTGCTACACTGAAGTATAGATTGGAAGACGAGATGCTGGCAGATGTAAGAAGGCTGATGTCTGAGGGCAGATGTCTTCCACAGGAGCAGATTGACAAGATGACGGAGCAGGAGTTGGCAGTGTGGTATAATGACAATGTCATTTATCCTGATAAGGTGCGACTGAACTGCTATTACTACAGGCATTATTCCTTTATCAAGGATATACAGATGATATTGTGTACAGTGTTGGGGAAGAATATGCAGTATGCAGGAGAAGAAATCTAATAGATGATAGATAATGGTTATAGATAAGAAGATACTGGACGAGCTGACGGAGAATCCGAGGTTGCGTTGTAATCTGGATATGCGCAACTCCGCTGACGACCAGTCGCAACGAATGTTGACTTTGTCGACCTCTGTCACGACTCGGCATAGCTCAAGCATGCTTGGCTCTGCGCTCGCTGCTCCATCGGTTGAATGCACTGGAGCCAGGGACCGTGATGCCTATACACAGGCATAAGGATTCTTCAGAGACGTGTATCTGCATTCGCGGACATTTTGAGGAGTATTTCTATGACTCTGACGGGCGGCTGACGGATACTATTGATATGGTGCCGGGGGGAGTGGTGCTGAATATCGAAAAAGGGTCAGTGGCATAGCTTGAAGTGTCTGGAGAGTGGAACGGTGCTGTTTGAGGCGAAGGATGGGCCGTATCAGCCATTATCTCCCGAAGATATAATGGAGGTTTAAGGCGTTTAAGTGTTTAAGGCGTTTAAGTCGAACACGAATTGGACGAATTGACACGAATTTATGATAATTGACAATTGATAATTGACAGTTGACAGTTAGTTATTCCGTAAACATCTAAAAGAACAAAAACCTCTGAATGAATAACCTGCGTATGCATCTAGAAGGTGCAGGAATCACGGAAATAAATGTCTAAGGAATTATGGCGCTACCTTCAAATGTTATAGGTGATATTGGCGAAATGGAGGTGTCTACACGTCTAATGGAGACAGGCCTTTTTATAGTTTTCCTCTTAGGTGGGAAAGTGCCAGCATTTGATTTGTTGGCTGAAATTGTGCCTGATACTAACGCACAAGAGAAACCATATCAATTCCTTATTCAGGTAAAGAGTACCGATGACACAAATCCCTTTACGCAAGCAGACCACCGCTTAAAGACACCTGTGCCCAACGACAAACTGAATGCTCTAATTGATAGACCTCTTCCATCGTATATAGCGGGAGTAGATTTGAATACAAGCGAAGTTTATCTTGTGCCCGCTTTTGATAGAGGTGCAGGTTACGGTGGCTCTATTCCTGATACATTCCGCTTAGTGAAAGGTAATAGGGCAGCTAATACTGCGCTTTTACAGCGGCTGAAAAACGATGTAATAGACTATTGGCGAGGCCTAAATATAGACGTTTATAAACCTTCATTCCATTCCGCATTATGAATCAACAGATAAAAGAAATAAGAACATATCAGATAGCTGCGATTGCTATTCTGAGACAATTGCGCGGATGTAGAATTGAACAAGCTCAGTCTCAATATTTTGACTTGCTTGTTTATTTCGAAGATACTAGTCTTGTTTTTGGAGTTGAAGTTAAAAATAGCGGCTTTCTTAGGACTAATCATTTCCAAGATTATTTGAGGAACTTAGAAAGAATCGATATTTCTGATAGTGAAAATAGGATTCCCGTGTTGCTTGCGGCTGTGAATGAGGAGGATGAAAGTGTTAAAATTGGCTTTTTGCTTGCGTGGCAATTTGGGAAGGCAAAGATATACAGGAAGCCTGCCATGGTGGAATTGAACTCCAGCAACGCGGACAAGATACTGGATTTAGTTAGGTCGATGGATGAAACCATTCGCTTATTGTCAGATCACGGTATGAAGGTGGTGAAAAGAATTAAGGTAGAGCATGAAGAAGCAAACGGTCGATTGTGTCATGGTGATGTCGTTTATCTTCGTGACTTTACGCAAGAATATCGAATGCACCAGAAGCAGGTGGTTGATGAAAGGGAACGTATGGAGAGAATGATTCATGGAACTCCACAGAATGAATATCCTGATGATGAATTAGATAATGCTATCTTTGAGAAGATACAGGAACGTTTTCCTGGTTCCAGAAAAATCTCAGACTTAATGTTGTTTTCAACAGAGTTAAGGGATCTTCAACTACTCTCCCGCTCATTATACAGGAGTTTTACTTTCAGTGTAGAACCTGAGTTTGATATGAATAATGCTCCGTTTATGGCTCAATTGATGAATGGCGTTGATACTATTAGGTTCAATGTGGATGTGTTCATAAATATGCCTTTGGATGTGCCAGCATTTGAGAATCAGTTTTTTGAAATCACTAAGCCGTTGAATGGATGGATGAATACCTACAAATGGTTTATAGATGCCGTTGGCACTTTGAGCAGTCCGAGGGAGTTTTTTATTGAAGAGTGAAAATGAGATAGAACGGAGGGGGGAGGATGTGACAGTTGAGAACTATTAGTTTGTGGGAGGAGTATAAGAGGATGAATCAGTACCAATAAAAGGACGCTCCAACCAACTTGCCGCAAAAACGTCAAGTCCGCTTCCGCTTGAATAAGGAAGCAAGACCTCAGGCGGCAAGCCGCCCACGGACTTGCAGGTGTCCATAGAAGACGAAATAATAATTCAATGTTTATCTTTGAAGAAGTAGGAATTTATTAATGCAGGAAGAAAAAAATATAAAGAT
>Ga0310694_10004207_pt1 | contig 13969 bp, 10 predicted proteins | sample 174DNAGHGhighgp2_FD_203884 | JGI IMG/M metagenome (GOLD analysis project Ga0310694, IMG submission 203884) | Sheep rumen microbial communities from Palmerston North, Manawatu-Wanganui, New Zealand - 1742 DNA GHGhigh gp2 (v2) (version 2) | ecosystem: Host-associated > Mammals > Digestive system... | reverse complement strand
TCTTCAGAAGTCGTTGCTATTTTATGGATAGCCAACGGCTGCAAAGCATTTATATCATTTTCTGATATGACCCCCTTTAGAATACATTCAATGAACAGATCCCGGACATTCTTCTTAACACTATTACGCAAAGCGTTGGCTAATTCTTTACCTTTATTTCTAAGATAAAAACGGCCTTCTTCCACCTTTACCAGTTCATAGTATATGAGTGAACCTAGATAGTACTGCCCCAATGCCCCGGTTTTAAATGTCCAATACCTATCTTTTGAGTTATAGTCCGCACCATCTGCTAATCCATAAACACCTGTTCCATATGTCTTATACCTAAACTGGCTAATATATAACGCACCGACAATAGCACCAACACCTTGATCTTTCATAATAAATGCCATCGCCAACTCAGCTCTGCGTATAAAGTTATACTGGTGCACAGAAGTGTTACCGTTCTTTTCCAGTTCATCATATTCGCTTAACAGCCAGCAATACAAACTATAATAGCGAATATGTCTTGTCAAATTGGTGAGGCCAGGAAGTAATATGCTATAGGTAGCAATAGAACTATTCTGAATTCCTAAAGGGTCGCGTCCACCCTTAAAGCCTTCATTCGATGCCCAAAAGACATTTGTTATGTCAGATTGTTTATACTGTGCCATACTATTAAAGACATCTCAAATTAGTAATACATTTCGATGTAGTTGTAGGCTTTCTCGAAGACGTCGTTGTCCTTAATCTGGTACTTGATCCAAAGGATGGAGCGTAGCTTCTTCTTGATCTCCCGTCGGGCTGTGACGCTCTGGAAGGCATCATTGAACTGGCGTATGATCTTGACCACCTCGTTGTCGATGTCATTGACGACTTGTTCAACGATGATGGGCGTTTCCTCCGACTTGATGCTCTCGAACAGGTCTGTTAGCGCGGCCCTGGCTTGAGCCCGTTTGTCCTTCGGTTCATCAATTTGCTTCTCTGCCTCCAGCAGTTCCTTGGCCATCTGCAGCAGCTGTTTCAAGAAGTCAATGCTGGTGATCAGGTTTTGTTCCATGCGTTCACGCAGTTCGTCGAGCTTTTCGGCAAACTTCTTGAACTTCGGGTCGCCTTTATGTTCACCCAGGCGAATTCTCAACATCTTCTCCACCTCAATAATCTTCTTTTGGCGTTTCTTCTCGTCCTCCAGGACAGAGTTGATGATGTCGGCATCTACCACGAGGTCTTCGAGTGGTGTGCCGATGTCGATGGTGTCTATATTGCTGTGGATGATCTCAATGGTCTTGGCTCCCAGGAGCGTCCAGATGAGGTTGCCTCCACTCATCGGCCGCACACTCTGATACACCTGAGCTAACCAGGTGTAATCATTGGAGTATGGTGCCAGGCACTCATCGGGCGAGACAATTTCCCACGCCTTGGCAAGGCGAGCGAAATGGCGAGCGAAGTTCGTCTTGGTTCCTTCGTCCTTCAGACATTGCTGGGCAGCAGTCAAGCCTTCCCAACCGCCTACTGTGCGGTCAACACCGGGGAAGAATTGAATGCACTCCTGCAGGAATGTCGGGATGAGGGCCTTAATCTCGTCCATGTTCTTGATGACGGTCTTGATGCTCTCTTCGTCAAAGGCCAGGCTCTTGGCCACATCCTCAAACACGCCGACGAAGTCAACGATCAAGCCGCACTTCTTGTTCTCATTATAGGTGCGGTTGGTACGGCAAATGGCCTGCAGCAGCGTGTGGTTCTTCATCGGCTTGTCAAGATACATGCACTGCAGGATTGGGGCATCAAAGCCGGTGAGCAGCTTGCTGGTCACAATCACGAATTTCAAAGGCGACAGCGGGTCACGGAACTGATCGAGAAGTTTCTTCTCTTCGTCACGGGTACGCCTGTAAGCCTTATATTCGTCGGCTTTGTCGCCTGCAGTATGCATGACGATGGTGGTTTGGTCATCAGTGCCAAGCAGAGCATCAAGGGCTTTCTTGTATTTCACGCAGCAGTCACGGTTGTAAACCACGACCTGGGCTTTCATGCCCGTGGGCTCCACATACTCGCGGAAGTGGTTGACAATATACTTGCAGACGTCATTGATGCGTTTCTCAGCAGTGAAGAACGCTTCAACGCTGGTGCGCCGCACAAGTTCCTGTTTATCATCCTCGCTGATCTGGTCGGTCAGATCGTCAAACTCTTTCTGCAGCTTGGCTTCGTCAAGATGCATCTCTACTGGAACTGTCTTGAAGTTGAGTTCCAGCGTTGCGCCATCGTCAACGGAGTTCTGGAAGGTGTATTTCGAGATGTAGCCATATTCATCTTCAGCACTGCCGAAGCAGGCGAATGTATTATGGTCGTTTCGGTTGATGGGAGTTCCCGTCAAACCGAAGAAGAACGCATTAGGTAATGCGGTGCGCATCTTCTTGCCGAGGTCGCCTTCCTGGGTACGGTGCGCCTCGTCCATCAGCAGGATGATGTTGTCGCGATCGTCAATCACTTCGCCATCGGTCAAGTCGCCGAACTTGAAGATGGTTGTGATAAGGATCTTGCGCTGGTGGATTTTGGTCTCCAGCTCCTCCTTTGAGGTGATGCCGTCCACATTAGGGATTTCGGCTCGCGTGAAGTCGCCGGTAATCTGGTCTTCGAGGTCGATGCGGTCGTCCACGATGACCACGGTAGGCGCCTTCAGGTCGTTTTGGCGGCGAAGTTTCTGAGCGGCAAACACCATAAGCCAAGATTTACCCGAGCCCTGGAAGTGCCAGATAAGACCTTTTCGTGGGCCCTTACCAGCCCTGTAGGTGCCAAGGACACGTTGCACGATGGCCTCACCACCCAGGTACTGCTGATAGCGGCACACAATCTTAATCTTGCGGCCGCCTGAGGTACCCGTGAATACGGTGTAATAGCGGTAGATGTCCAGCACACGCTCTGGCGTCAATAACGAAATATAGTTGTGCTCTACGTCTGCGAGCGTTCCATGGCGACGCTCCTCATCGGCAAACCATGGGCCCCATTTGTCCACAGGGCAGCCGACACTGGCATACTGCAGCTCGCGACCTTCGCTGGCGAAGGCCAGGATGTTGGGCACGAACATCTCTGGAATGCTCTTCTGATAATGCAGGATGTCGGTTGCGCCGTCGGCCCAGGTCACAGATGACTTGACAGGCGTTTTAGCCTCGCCTATGATCATCGGGATGCCGTTAATGACGTAAACAAGGTCAAGACGCTTGCCGCCTTCCTTGCTCTTGCGGGGGAACTCCCATTGATTGGTGACAACACAACGGTTTTCTTTAGGCTTGTCGCTGAAGAAGCGGATGTTGATGTTCTCGCCATCCTCTCCAAAGGGATAGGAGTTCTCCTCAAACAACAGCCTGCGGAAGCGGTCGTTGGCGTTGATCAACTCTTCCTGGTTGTTGCCAATGCTGCATGCGGCACGCAGCCTATAGATGACCTGCTCTGCCTGGTCTTGGGTGATGGGATTTAATCGCAACAAGGCAGTCAACAGCCATTCGGTCACAAGCACCTCGTCTGGAAGGCGGGGCACCTCTTGCGGTTCCACATAGATCCAGCCGCACTTGCCAGCGGCATTGATGAGCATTTGCTCAACCGTATTTTCTTCGTTAAAGTATGCCATAATAGTTATTTATTTAAGACCCGTAGGTGTGATCCCTGCATTAATATTTGCTAATGCAATTTGATGCTGATCAGGCTGCCTCCAATCATCATGGAGATTATTATAAATCTTTTGAGTTTCTGGTGACATCGCGTAAGAATATCCGTCAGGATACACCTTAAACCTCATAGCAGCTTCGTAACGTAATATTTCCTTAACGGCTGGGCAGTAATCAGATAAGCCGCCAATTGATATCGGCAACAATACTAGGTTGAATACACTTGTGTGATACCTGTAATCATAGCAGGATTTGTCCCAAATATGGCAAGCCATATAATCCTCAAAATCACGATAAGACGCTCTCAACCATTTAGGAAGACCAGCTTTTACTGCATTCTTAACGGCTAGACTAGCCTTTTGATTGTCATCAAGGATATAATCAATCATGCTTTCAGGGTCTGGCTGTCCAGGCTTTATCATGATATGAGCCAATCTCGTTTGCCCAACAGCTTTGCGTTGGTGTTTATAGCAGAACCAGGAATAGTACATATTACCCTTGCCTTTTTTCCCTCCTATATGCTTTTTATTTAAGCCTGAACCAGCATCACCATCTCTCACTTTTTCTGCTACTTTTACAGTGCAGAACAAAGCATTTCTTGCTACTAGTTTGCAATTCTCTAAATCGGTTTGTCGTTTCAATTGTAAATACAAGTTTGCTTTATAATAACCAAGTATGAATCTAGTAAATGCGATAAGGGCATGGCGACAATCTATAGTGCGATAGGAACCTATATTAATTGTACTTCCTTGTGGGAAAAATCGGTCGAATTCATCGGTCACATTTTTCAGGAGATCATAAACTGAGCTTTTCGATACATTTTTAATCTGCGGTAAAATCCAATCCTCCAAAAGTTGTGGGCCAGACATCTTATCAAGTTCTGTTTGTATTGCCGTTATATTTGAACGATAAGTAGCTGGTCTACTATAGAAAGGCTTGACCGTAGCACTAAACAACTTTAAAGCCTCTTTAAAATCTGGTGTTGCCATAATTGTAATATTTAAATCGTTAATATTCAGGTTAATGTTCTCGTATAAAAACCAGTCATCAGCTATATCGCTATTGGCTTTATTTTTGTGTCTATTTTAGCATGTTCCTCGGCTTGTCGCCAGTCATCATGAAGTTTGTCATAAATGAGCTTGGTATTACTGGACATTTTATATTCATGTCCCCCTGTATGCACGCCATATCTCATTGCTACTTCAAAATGCTAACCCTGCCCTTGCCATCACATTCATCGCATGTGCGCTTTATTATTCCTTCACCATCACACTCTGAACAGGCCTCTCTTACTTTGCCATAGCCATCGCACTCATCGCACCGGATGCGTCCGGTGCCACCACACGAACTGCAATCGTCATATCCGCGGCCAAAGCACATGTTACACCGTTCGCCTCCTGCTCCATTACATGAAGAACACCTTACATATCCTTGGCCAGAACAATATGAGCAAGTTGAAGATGCACTCAACCATCCACCACATGAAGGACACGTCTTGCGGCCGGTACCGCTGCAATCAGAACATTCTTTACCACCTTTGCCCCAACACCAGGTGCATTCATCACGCCCAGTGCCATCACATGAAGAGCAATAATTCCATCCATCGCCATCACACTCCCGGCAAGTGACGACAAAGTATCCATTGCCATTGCAATCTTCACACACCTCCATCGTGTATCCCTCGCCATCACATTCCTTGCATTCTTTGGTAACGCATGAACAAGGCAGTAAGACCATCACTGCCATAAGTAAGGCAAATAGTTTTGAATATAAATAATTACTTTTCATAATTCTTAATTGATTATTTCCTAAATTCTGCTGTCTGGTCAATCAACAAGGTTATTATCCGAATGAACGAGCGCCATTACCAACAGGTATCGCTCTATATGTTTGATAGAATCGATTTAAAATGAAGGATTCCATTTCTTTGGCTTCTTGATAACCCCGACATTTGAACACATCAATATGACTACCGTTGTAATACATGTATTGATAACGGGGGGTCACTTGTATGTTATCCTCAATACCGTAGTCAGGGTCTAGAAGCAAATGTTTTAAGCCTTTGTAGTGTTCTTTTAATCTTCTCTGGAGATCATCAGACATACCGATGTAGAGGATTGGACTTTTCTTGCCGTTGGGATAGGTATATTTTGTCCCATCGGTAGCTGTTATAATATAAACTCCTATATCGTGCCTTCCGACTGGGCATTTAAATCCCTTATCCTGAAAATCACGAAGGTCAAAACATGCGTCTGGCCCTTTAATCGGGCGGAAATCTGGTATAAATGATTTGAGATATTGTTTCATATTAGTTTCTTTTAATTGTAATTTATATTCCTAACCAATTCTTGGGCAGATTCTGATTTATCGGCCTGATGGTAAATTGAAACGAATCGCTCTTGCAGTTCTAACGAGACAGCTGCAATGGGTATCTGCCAGTATTGGTCCATCTTTAGGTTTTGAATGCCAGTGGTCTTATTTCCCATACTACGGATGATTCTCTTGTTCATCTGATAGTAGTTGAAAAGGGAATAAAAAATGAACAGGGAATTAACCTCTTCTTTGCATCTCAAGAGTTGGGTGAAATTATTGAAAAGGTAAAGTCCATCTTCGTTGAAATAGACCACACGACCAACGGGGTTATCATTTGTTCCGCCAGAACGTTCAAGAATGATATCGCCTTTCTTCAGTTTCTTCTTCTCAACTTTATTGGAATCAATGTCACGAGTAACGACATCTGCTAAGTTCAGCTTTCCTGTGTTCGTAAAGTTGGTTGATCTTATGACTTTGACACCATTCCCGTCTTTATCTTCTTGTCCCCATTCTCCAGGGAATGAGACTTCGATAAAGTCTGATAATGGTTTCGTCTTCTCAGCGTGGCCAAACATCTCGATAAATTGCGATTTGATACCGTCAAATTCTGATTTATCGGCCTGATTTGCTATCTCCACAAATCTCTGTTGCTCGTCCCTAGAAGGAAGAGGAACTTGGATTTTACCTAGATTTGCTCTGCTAACACGAAGTCTTGTAGTGCCACTGAGAACTTTCTTTATCTGCATCGCATAATCAGGAGTGTTAGTGAACGAAATGAAGTACTTGGGCAAGACCATTTCGTTGAGTCTTATAATTGTACAATCAACGGCTGTAATGGATTTGCCCAAACCTCCTGGGATAGAGCATGCACGACCCACTGGATCGGGCAAACGTGAGATCAGAATATCTCCTTCAAAAACCTCAGTACAATTGAGGCGAGTGAAGGTTTCCTCACTTATGTATCGGGCTTTATCTTCTTTATCTTTATACTCGCCCACGCCAACATTTCCAGTCTGAATTAGTCTTATTCCAGAATCAGATTGATCTTTTGCTTCAATCCAGTCCCCATCAATGAATGTATCGCATAAAGAAGATAATGCGACCCTTTCAGTAGCTTTGCCGAACATCTCGATAAATTGCGACATACTATCCTATGAATCTATGGTGAGACAATTTTACGTTGTTCTGATTCACCATTGCATATTGCAATGTTGTATCGAGACTCTGATGACCAAGCAGATGCTGGACTTGCTCAATGGGCATGCCTTTGTCAATAGCCATTGTAGCGAGGGTGCGACGGAACTTGTGAGGATGAACCTTGGGGATATTCAACTCATGGCCAAGTTGCCGCAGTCGGATCTCAACACCGCTTATCTGTAAGCGGTTGTATGGAGCCAGCAACGACACAAAGAGAGCTTCGTTTGAGTCGGTGCGGCCGGCCACATATTTCTGGAGATGTATCTTGGTTCGGGCATCAAAGTAAACCTTGCGTTGCTTGTCGCCCTTGCCCGTAACGATACATTCCCGGTTTTGATAATCAATGTCGCTTCGATTAAGCTTAACCAGCTCGCCAACTCTCATTCCCGTAGAGGCCAAGAGGTCGATAAGGGCCAGGTCTCGAGCATTTGAGCAATGGTCTCGCATTTGCTCCAAAGCTTCATCGGTATAGGTTTCCTTTACCGTCTTGCCCACTTTGACCTTATGGATACGGCGAACAGGGCTCTTGACTATGTAGTTCTCTTCTTCCAGCCAAGAGAAGAAGCTTGATAAGATGCGCCGGATGTTATCGACAGTCACCTTGCTGGCACCACTTTCGGCCTGGTAGTCGTTCAGATAACCACGCAGGTCGTCGGTGGTGACATGCACTACCTCCTTCTCAATCTTCTTGAGCGCATTAATGATCGTGCTCTTGTAATAGGAGATTGACTTGTCGGAACAACCTTCAACCTTCTTAGCTGCAATGAAATTCTCAATCAGTGCCTGGTTATTGCTCTCGGCATTCAACGGTTCTTTTTCGGTCACACAAACATTGCGGAAGGTGTAGTTTAGCACCTTGCGCAACTGGCCTAATTGCTCGTTGTCAAGGACATTGAGCATAGCCTGTTCTATTTCATTAATTAAATTGTCAATCATATCTTTATATGGTTTGGTTATTTAATTAACGTGTGACCTTGTATTAATTTAATTGTTTATCTAACTCTTATAATAATCCTTTATAGCGTTAAGATATTCCTCTGTTAGCTTTGGATCTACTTTTCGAACGGTATTCTGCTGATAAAGAACCGAAATCTGATCAACAGTTCGCATCAGAATCTGTGTTGCATCTTTTATCATATCCGGAAGTTGTTCATTAATTCTGTTATTCTGCGAATAGAACTTATTGCGTGAACCAGATGTTACAAAATGACCATCAACCATATCAGGACTGTAGATTATCACATCCGCTGGCTCACCATTTACGGCAGTATAATAAACACAACACCTTAAATCCCAAGGACCATTATGAACGTACTCATTCCTGAATGTCTCAAACTTCCTTACTACCTCCGGATCTGTAAACAACAACCCATTTTGCTTAAGAGATGGATCGATATTCTTTATATTCGGCCTATACATCGCCTTTTCTTTTTTACAATGCATATCCTTATAATTAGTAAAGTCGTATTGGTCAAACATAAATTGCTCAACTGCTATTTTGGAAAGTAAGTCAAATATTGAGGCATAAGACACAAATATGCTATTGAGTAGTACATGAGCTTGCGTCTCACGTTCCCCTCCTAGTCTAGAACCTGATGTATATTGCTCAGGCTTATAATTCATCTTGCAAGGCACCAATTTGTAAAGCTCTTGCATAAATAGCATTACAGCCGATATTCTATCTTGAATAGCAGCCACAAGGCTCCACAAATCATAATAATAGATAAATTTATTAAATACAGGATGAGTAGCCTTTGTTCTCAATTTCTCGTAAAATACTTTTGAGGAACATCCTTCGGGATTAATGCCTTCATCGCACACCCACTGCGGCATGATAGAAATTACTTTCTCGAATTGGATGTCTTGGAAGAGGAAAGCATTAATACTATCATATAGTCTAATGATGTTGTTATCAGAGAAATCTTCCAGCAATTTTCTACATTCAAAAACTGGATGCAATGGATCATCTGCAATGGCCTTTTCATAAACCTCCCAGTCAAATACATCATCATTATTATTTGAAGATTTATTTTTCATAAATAAAGTTTTAGTTTATGAATGATTGTTTTTTTGGTTTAGCTGTTGATCAGACTCTTGATAACAGCGTCTATTGCCTCTATTGATTTACGAAGTTCAAATTCTGATTTATCGGCCTGTTGATATATGGCTTCAAACCTATTTTGCTCCTCAATAGGTGGAAGCCCCACCATGAAGCCTTCAAGATATTTCCCAGGCACTCGTTTCTGCCCGCCAGTACCAGACATATTCTTGGCTGCTCTTTCCCTGAAAATCGGCAATCTGGTTAGGGTAAGAATCCAAAAAGGATTTGATACACCATCGATTGGCCTTAGCACATGGAACTCTGTCGAGCCCATGCCAATGTTGTTCGTAAGCCCTTCCGCTATGGCTCCTTTGCCATTTTCCATGCATGGGGTGATCTTTGCGAACAAAACATCATTATTCTCGAAATATGTAAAGCCTTTCTTGACTTTACCATATTCTTCATCGATAACGTCTTGAAGATAACCATTCTCACTAACTGAGGGCATTGGCACAAATGACACCTTATCGGTATCTTCAAGCTCAAGACTAGGCCTTCTTGGGTTCAGTTCACAGCATTCGCCAAGCTTCTTGAGCGGGTATTTCTGCACTGAAGCTAATGGATTACCGAACATCTCGATAAATTGCGATTTCAATATTTCTTGAGTGGCCGCAAGGAGCTGCCTATAGGATTTCTTTAATCGATACGCAGCCCATACCTTGTCGGATACTTCTTTTTGGTACTCAGGAGATGGAAGATCAAACTCATAATTAGCAATTGATGACCAGTTATTAGCAAAGTTCACACTGCCAACTTTATGGCTCTCACAATAGTCCCAAAAATGATTTGACTGCAACATGACAGCGAGATACTCTTGCGACAAAACAGATTCATCTTTAGAGCGAAGGATGTAACTTGCATCAGAACACAATCCTGCAAATCTTACCATACCCGCTTTTCTAAGATGAGGATTGCGTGCCATGAAAATCACATCCCTATCTTGGAATGCAAAATGAAACTTGAAACCCAATTTGCCAAGGTTTTCTTTTAATATACCCTTTTGGGTTACTTCAAGTTCATTTGATTCAAAATGTTCACCCCCAATATAATACTCCAAATCGGTTGTGAATCGATCAACATTACCATTTATTCTATTTACTACATCAGTGAGTTTCATAATCAGTGAACATTTTGGTTAGTCCTTCAAAAGCCTCATGCAAAGATTTACTGCATTCATCAAATAATGCTAGCGAACTATCGATATTATAGGAATCATCAAATGATTTCTTAACATAGAGCGGTATAGCAAGCATATTTGCATTCTGAGCTATATCAGCAATATTAGCGATGCTCGAAAAACCTTCTATATTGTCGTAGCGATTGTAAGCATCAACAATTTCTCTAATGTGCTCAGGCTCTAAATTGCTTTCAGCATTCTTTCTTGTGACTTTATCTTTGGCATCAATAAACAGAATCTTTCCTTTCCTCTCGACGCTCTTGTTCTTCTTGCATATAATAATGCAAGCTTCCATCGGTGAATTATAGAATAGATTTCTTCCAATTCCGATAATGCATTCAACAAGATCTGATTCCACCAATTTGGCTCTAATGTCTTTTTCTTCATCTCGGCCAAGAACTCCATGAGGTAATAGGATTGCACATCTTCCAGTTTTTTCATCCATCGATGCTATGATGTGCTGAATAAAGGCGTAGTCTGCACGACCTTGTGGCGGCGTTCCTAAGAAATTGCGGCCCCATTTATCATTCATAAACGCTTCTCGGTTCCATGTTTTGATGCTGTATGGCGGATTTGCCAGGACAATATCAAACTTGCGAAGATGGCTACCCTCAACAAAAGCAGGGTGTGCCAGCGTGTCCTCGCGCACGATGCTGAAATCCTCGACTCCGTTGAGGTAGAGGTTCATTCGGGCAATAGATGACGTCAAGGCGTTGATCTCTTGTCCGAAGACCTTTACGCCCTGCCAGGGCTCTCCTTTCTGACGCAGGAAGTCCAGACACTTGACGAGCATGCCGCCACTGCCGCAGGTAGGGTCGTAAATGCTCTCGTCAGGCTTCGGCTGGAGTATCTCGGCCATCAACGTGACAACGGTGCGGTTGGTATAGAACTCCTGGGCCGTGTTGCCGGCGTCGTCGGCAAACTTGCCTACGAGGTACTCATATGCCTGGCCCATCTCATCTGCAGGGCAGGAGGAAAGGCTGAGGTTGTATTGTGAAAAGTCCTCGATCAGGGAAGTGATGATGTGGTCGGGCATCTTTGCCTTGTTCGTCCATCCGTCCTTGGGGCCGAAAATGCCATCAAGACCGCCGATGACGCGCCCATCCACCTCCTCACCCGGGTTGGCTTGTTCAATGGCAATGAAGGCCTCTACAAGCCGTTGGCCGACATTCTCGGTGACTTCGCGCACATCGTTCCAATGGGCGCCATCAGGAATGCGAATGGCGAGTTCCTCGGCTTGCATACCGGCATACTCCTCACCGCCTTCGGCCACGAAGCCCTCGAACTGTTCATCATAGACGTCGCTGATGCGTTTGAAGAACAGTAGCGGGAAAATGTATTCCTTGTAGCCAGCGGCATCGATCTGGCCACGCAGACGCGTTGCCGCGCCCCACAGGAAGGATTTCATCTCGTCAAGAGAAATCTGCCCACCTTGTGCTTTATACTTTTTGTCTTTAGCGTCTTCCATTCTGATCATGCGTTTACCAGATTCCTGAATTCCGCCTCGCGGAGTTTAACTTCCTCATAGGCGGCCTTGAACTCGGCAAGTACCTCGGCATAGGGCTTGATGGCCTCGCGGTGATACTGCACATACTTGTTGGGCGACAGGTCGTAATTCTTCTCGGCGATCTCATCGAGCGTTACTACTTGGGCATAATCCTCTACATTCTCGTAGTCGTAGTACAACTCATAGAGGCGATCCACATCCTTTGGTTCGAGAATGTTTTGAGCTCGTTTCTGTGTCAAAATCTTTGAACCATCAATCATCAGTATCCTTGCGCTATGCTCGGCGGGTTTCACCTTGCGAAGGATGAGGAAACAGGGTGAAATACCTGCACCATAAAAGAGTTTTTCACCCAAAGTAACAACTGCTTCTATCAGGTCGCTTTTCACCAGCTTCTCGCGAATGCGGCCCTCTTCGTTTCCTCGGAAGAGGACGCCCTGGGGCATCACGACAGCCATGCGGCCAGTGCCTGGTTTCATGGACATGATCATGTGCTGAATCCAAGCATAGTCGCCAACTGAGTCGCTGGGTGTGCCCCAGATGTTGCGGCCATACTTATCGGCCGACCACTCCACCGATCCCCATTTCTCCAGGGAGAAAGGCGGGTTGGCAATCACACAGTCGAACTTTGCCACCTCGCCACCCTGCAGGATCTTGGGGTTGCGCAGGGTGTCACCCTGCATAATATTGAAGTCGGATGCGCCATGCAAGAAAAGGTTCATCTTAGCGATGGCTGAGTTGACCACGTTCTTTTCCTGGCCGAAGATGCAACCGCAGCACAGGCTGCTATGGTTCATGTGATGAACGGCCTCGATAAGCATGCCGCCGCTGCCGCATGCGGGGTCGTAAACGGTATCGCCAGGCTGAGGGTCAAGGATGCGGACGAGCAGCTGCACGACCGATCGAGGCGTGTAGAACTCGCCAGCCTTGGCCTTCGAGTCGTCTGCGAACTTCTTCAGCAGAATCTCGTAGGCGTCGCCCATCAGGTCGGTGGGATAATCCTTGTTGCCGAGCTTGCGTGTGCTAAGGTGCTCAATCAAGTCTCGAATCTTTCCGTCTGAAAGGTTCTTCTTGTCGGTCCATTTCTGGGCACTAAACATGCTGAGCACACCATAGAGCGTGTCCGGGTTGGCCAACTCAATGCCACGCATGGCCCCCACTATGGCGGAGCCGAGGTTTTCTGTTCTCTCGCGCACATCCTGCCAGTGGCACCCGTCGGGAATGACAAAACGGTGCTGCTCGGGCAAAGCGGCATACTCCTGGTCTCCGCCACTTTCAAGAAGGGCCTCCTGGGTCTCCTCGTCATAAACATCCGAGATGCGCTTATAGTACAAGATGGGTGTGATATAATCCTTGAAGTTATCTTGGCTGACGGGACCACGCAGGATGTTACAGGCCTCAAACAGGAAGTTGTACAGGTTCTGTACGCCTTCAAGTTTCAGTTCCTGCGCTGTTTTAGGCTTGTCGAACAACCCCGGTGCCGCTTCTTTCTTTTTCTTAGCCATAAGGTTTATGTCATACTATAAAAAACAAACTCCAGTGCAGTCCCTGCGAGCCGACCAAAGCTCAAATAACTGCAAAGGAGTTTGATATGTCGTTATTCATTGGTCTGTTGCAGGATGGCAAGAATATTTCATATTCTTGTCGAGATTGCAAAGATAATCATTTTTTTTATCATTTGCGTCTACCACCAGATTTCTTTACGCCTCTAGCTTTGCGTGCATAACTTGCTCTGATTGCGGCATTGCGACTTGCTTTTTTTTGAGCTCGTTCTAGCGGTGTAGGTTGAAATGGATTATGTCGATATGGCTTAATGGGCAATATAGGTTTGGCTGGTTTGGGAACATCAGGAACCATATAAGTGAATTTTGAACCTTGCACAAACTTAAATTGTTGATGATTTGGCCAAACAATTTTCGCGTATTGGAGTGCCTTCGTTTTGTCTTTCTCAGTAAAATACCCGCTATAGTTTATTTGCTTTTCAAAAGGATTGAGGATAGCTACAGCGAAAGCAGAAATGTTATTGATCGTCTTTTCCT
>Ga0310694_10004205_pt1 | contig 13971 bp, 9 predicted proteins | sample 174DNAGHGhighgp2_FD_203884 | JGI IMG/M metagenome (GOLD analysis project Ga0310694, IMG submission 203884) | Sheep rumen microbial communities from Palmerston North, Manawatu-Wanganui, New Zealand - 1742 DNA GHGhigh gp2 (v2) (version 2) | ecosystem: Host-associated > Mammals > Digestive system >... | reverse complement strand
TGTGATTCGGAAGGGGCTCGAACCCTTGACCCGCAGCTTAGAAGGCTGCTGCTCTAATCCAACTGAGCTACCGAACCATCATTGCTTTGCCTCGCACGTGCAAAACTTTGTGCAAAAGTACGATTTTAATGGGGAACCGCCAAATCTTCGACCCAAAATTTGTAATTTTTCTGTCGCTTCGGGCGGAATGCATCACACCTGCTCTCTGGTTTTGCGTCCGCATAGCAGGCAGAAGTCGCACTTCTGGCAGACTTCCGCTTCGTCTGTCTGGCAGAAAGTGGTGTGCGGACTGAAGATTTCGGCGAGCACGTTCTGCAGTTCCTGCTCGAATCTGTCTGCAATTTGGCGGAAGTCGGCAGTCGGTTCGCGTCCGTTGGCATCGTCCTTCACGATGATATGCGGCTTGTAGTCGTCGCGATAGGCATCGCGCACATAGAAAAGCATACTCTCCATGGGCCCCTTTCCGTCGCAAACGCCAGAGCGCAGCAGTGTCAGTGCGTAGAGGAAAGTCTGGAAGATGTAGTCGGGGTGCGACTTCCCACGAGCAAACACAGCATCCAGCGTTGTGTCGGTGTTGCTTGAGCGGCCGGTCTTATAATCCACGATACGCGTGGTGCCATCTGCCAGACGGTCGAGACGGTCTATGCGGCCTCCGATGCGAACCGTGAAATTGCCTTCGTCGGTCGTGACGGTGAAATCGTGACTGCAGTCCAGCTCCATGCCGAGCATCGCAAAGGGCGCTTCGGCTCTGTCGTGGTACAAAAGGCTTCGCAGATAGCGGAGCACCACGTCGCGGACGATGATGGACTGACCTTCGTAAACTTCGTCCAGCGAGCCTGCCGAGAGCAGCTGACGGATGCGCTGTCGTTTTTCGCTTTCGAGGCGCAGCGGGTGAAAGACGTTGATGTCAAAAGCGATGTCAACGTAACGACGCAGTGCCTTGCTTCCTTTCTCCCGAAGCGTGGATAGGGTGGCGGCCTCCACCGTTCGGTTGCCGCTGCGTATAGTAATATCTTCGTAGAGTATCTGAGCTGCGTCGTGGAAGATGTTACCCAGTACACTGGCGTCCACCTCGTCGGTTTCTTCGTCCTGTTTTCGGATTTCGGCCACGTACTTCAGATAGAACTGCAGGCGACAGCGCATGAAGGTATTTATGGCCGTCGGACTTAGCACGTGTGGCGCGGCTGAAAACTGCGTGTACTTTTCTTTCAGGCGACGTGTCGCATTTTCGCTGGCACGTGCAGTAATCGCACTTGCGGCTTGTACCGACGGCAGGCTCTGCAGCTGGAACTTCTGGATGGGCAGTTCGGAGGCTGTATTTTCGGCCAGCAGTTGGAGCAGGAAGCGAGAGGGCTCGTGGCGGCTAACGCCCGTGCAATTGGAGTTATAGACGCATGTGAGGTGCTGGGCACGCTGCACGAGTCGATAGAAATAATAGGCGTAGATGCAGATTTTGTGGCGCAGCGTAGTGAGTCCGTACACTTCGCGCACCAAAGGCGGAAGCATGGTATTCTGCACAGTTGGGCGTGGCAGCGCATCTTCTTCGACCGAGAGCATCAGCAAGTGGCTGAAGTCGAGGCAGCGCGTCTCGAGCACGCCCATTATCTGAAGGCCGCTGGCCGGTTCGCCGTGGAAGGGGATGTTCACAGCAGAGAGCACACTCCTGAGCAGGCGACGCATCGTAATGTCGCTTACCGAGAGCGGCGATTCGGGGCGCTGGAGTCGCTGTTGGAATTTCTGCAGCACACGATGTGTCTGGAACACGCTCTCGGCATAGAGTTGGGCGTACACATCGTTGGCCTGCACTTTTGCCAACTCCATTCCCACCTGCTCGACGCACTCAATGAGGTAGGCGAAGAGTGCGACCTGCCCTTCGCCGCAGCGGCTTTCCACACGTTCGGGACCAAGAATGTCGTAGTAGGGATGATTGCGCAACGCCTGCAGATACGACAGGCGGAAGCGCTTGCGCCTCTCGTCCCAGCCCTCCGTCTGCAGTGCATAGAGCGCTGTCACCAGTCCGTAGACGGGAGTTTCAGAGAGCGGGAAGCCCATGGTTATGTTTATCTCGCTTGGTGAGCCGGGTGTGCCGTCCGATGGGATGGAGTGCAACAGCGGCTGCAGCAGATGCTCGTTGCAGAGCACGATGGCATTGCGTGGAAGTGCCTTGTCGATCGGCTGTCGAAGCCAACTCGTGGCGTATCGCGCGGTAGCATTGTCGGTCATTGTAGAGACGAACTTCACATCGCTCAGGTGGCGCAGGTTGTCGAAATGATGGGCAGGAAGTGCCGAAGGGAAGAGGCGGAGGTTGCGCCGCATAAATTCGCCGGCCTCCTGCTGCGGATTGTCGGTGTAGTAGCGGTCGTAATCCCAGTAGAAGAGCGAGCGCGGGGCCAGTGCTTGCATCAGTTTCTCCTCCACGTTGTTCAGCACGTTGAAGCCCACGAAGCAGAGCATGTCCCATTGTTCCAGCAGCTCGGGATGGAGACGGATGTTGGTGATAGCCTCGCGATAGAGAGCTCCCTCCCAGAGGTAATTTTCCTCCGACAGACGTCGATGCAACTCTTCGTAGATGGCAGGCATCTTATCCCAGAGTCGGAGGAAACGACGCCGCAGCAAGCTGTCGTCGGCCGTGTAGAAGAAACTGAAGAATCGCACCAGCGCCTGCTTCTGTTCGTCGTCCAGAAAATCTATGCCTTCCAGCTCGGCCAGTTCGCGCACATGCTTGAAGATGCGAGCGGCGTCAGCCAGATGCTTGTCTATGTCGTCAAAGTCCGACAGAATCACCTCGCCCCACCCCCAGAAGCGGTCTAACGTCTCGCGAGCCAGCGCCTCCGGTCCTTCCTGTGCTGCAATGTCGGGGCCCACGTGCTGCAGGTAGATGTCGTAGAGCGTACAGATGGCATCAATCGGGTCGGCTGTCAGACGCGTGGAGAGCGACTGGAAGAGGTCGCCCATGGTGGTGTACGTAGGTGCCCAGACGGGAGTGTCGCTCAGTCGCTCGAGTTCCTGTGTCAGGAAGAGTCCGGCACGCTTGCTTGGAAACACCACGGTGACGCTGTGCATGTCGGAACCGAAGCGCTCGAGCAGGTCTTTGGCCACCAGCGAGAGGAAAGTATTATGCGTTGTTACCACGTCCAAGAAATCGTTTGCGTTACATTATATATTATCCGTCTCGGGCACGGATACCACTTCGCCGCTATAGACGTACCAGAGATAGCCCTCCACATGGCGGGTCGGATACATCTGGTGGAGCAGATCCATGTAGGCGCGAACCTGATTGTGGTAGTCCGTATTCTTGCGGCCGAACTTATAGTCGATGACGGTGACATCTGTGTCTGTCAGCACCACACGGTCGGGGCGGTGAACTTTCTGTTCGGGACGGTGACGACTGCAGCCGATGATGTTATTTTCGTTGATTGCTTCTCCATCTGTGAACCAACGTTTTACTTTTGGATTACTAAAGCCTTTGTTTAATCTATCGAAGACCCTCTTGCTCATTCGTTCATCCTCGATGATACCATCCTTTCGGCAGGCCTCCAGCACGCGTGGCACATCGTCGAGCGAGCGCACCTGACTGAGCACGAAATGCATGATTTTGCCGATGTCGGTGTACGTCTGGCTGTCGGCCTTTTCGTCGCCCAAAGATGCCACAAATCGCTGACTCTCGTTGCTCTGTAGGAAATTCAGTCGCGGAGCGAATGTCTCCACACGCATCGTTAGGTTGCTGCCTCGTGTACTCATGCGTCCTTCCTCGCTGGCCCGACGAGCGGATAGGGTAGGTGTGCCGCACTCCATGAGCAGGCTTTCGTCCTCGAGCCGCGTGCACTGACCAATCTGCTGAATGCAGGTGCGTATCAGGTCGCCCACCGTGGAGTCTCGTTCTATCGGTGCGTCGTCCTTGCGTTTGCGAGGTGTCATACCCCACACGAAGAGGTTGTCTTCTGCGCGTGTGAAAGCCACATAGAGCGTATTCAGCGCATCCACGCGCCGCTGGAAGTGCTCCTCGGCATAGGCCTCGCCGTAGTATGTTCGCTCCAGTGTGGAAGACATGCTCACAGGCAGCGGGCCCAGTGTATTGAAACGGCTGTCGCTGGCTCTGCACCACAGTTGGCTGCCACGTCGGTCGCCCTCGATTTCGAAGTCCATGAAGGGTGCGAAAACCACCGGGAACTGCAAGCCCTTCGACTTGTGGATGGTGAAGATGCGTATGCCTCGAATGTTGCCGCTCGGTATGGAACGTGTGTGGATGACTTCGTCCCACGCCTGCAGGAACGATGCGATGTCGGGCTGAGCGTTTCGCAGATGGTTCTGCAGCTCATCGAAGAAGGTCATCATGTAGGCGTCCTGTCCCTCTGCCTCTGCGGGTCGGAAGATGCGATAAAGTTCCTCGCAGAGCATGTAGAGCGGCAGTCGGGCCAGTTCGCTGCGTCGCTCAGTAAATTCTGCCGGCAGCAGTGTCTGCGCATCTGCGAGTGCCCACTGCTCGGGCTCCACTTCGAGGTTACCGCCGCTCGAGAGCCAGTACTTGCAGAGCTGCCGTTCGGTGAGCCGGTCGTCCTCGTTCTGCTTCGACAGCAGGCGCAAGGCTGCCACGATGGTCTGCACCGACGAACTGGCCTCCAGCAGGTATGCCTCATTGCTCACCAGCGTCAGGTGCGGTGCCATCTGGCGGAAGTAGTCGATGAGCATGGCTCCCGTCTTGTTGAATCGCACCAGTATGGCTATGTCTTCGGGCCTGACGCCCAGGCTGAAGAGTCGCTCCGTCTGTTCTATCATGGCCTCCACCGTGTGGCGGATGTAAGCCTCGTCGCTGGCTCTCTCTTCGCTAAAAATCTGCACGTGCATGTAGCCTTCGCCTTCGCTCCGATGTGTCTGTTGCTTCACGTCTGCATAGATGTCGGCGATGGTGTGTGAGTCGGGTGTCAGCCGGTCGAGCAGCTGTGCAGCCTCGTGGAAGAACTGGCCGTTGAAGTCCACCACCTTGGGCAGGCTGCGGAAGTTGGTGTCCAGTTGGACGCTTCTGGGCCGTACGGGGAGCGAGGTGTCCGAGTCGATACCCTGCAGTATCTTCCAGTCGCCATTGCGCCAGCGGTAGATGCTTTGCTTCACGTCGCCCACCACCAGGTTAGAGCCGCCGGATGCCAGATATTCGAGCAGCAGCACGCGGAAGTTGTTCCACTGCAGGCGGCTTGTGTCCTGAAACTCGTCTATCATCACATGTCGGAACTGTGTACCGGCCTTCTCGAAGACGAAGGGCGAATCCTCGCTGCCCACCAGTTGGCTCAGCAGGGCGGGCGTGCGGCTCAGTGGGAACTGGCTGTTCTCCTCGGCTATCTCGTTGGCCGTGTCCTCCACCGTGCCCAGCAGCAGCAGTTCGTTGATGTGCCGCAGCGTCAGTCGTGCCGTCTCAGCATCGGCATATAGCGTGCGGTACGTCTCCAGCAGCTGCGCCAAAGCCTCGGCCGTGGCCTGAGCCTCCGCCGCCAGCAGGTCGGCCTCTGCACCTTTCTTGTCAGCTGCGCGCAAGAGCAAGTCCCATTCGCCCTCAGCCACGCGCTGCATGGTGTCCGACACCCGCACCTGCTCGAGACATTTCACTTTCTCGAGGAACGCCCTGAACGTACTGCCACGACTGATGCGCTCGAAGTTGAGCGTCTGCTGTTCCACTGCTTTCACGAGCCGCTCAGCAGCCTCCTGCATTTCCTTCTTAGACGATTCGACAATCGCATGCATCCGCTTCGAGAACTGTGTCACATACTCCTCGCTCCTCAGCGCATCACGCTCCCTGTCGGCTCTCGACTGGAAGCTCTCCTCGTAGATGCACTCCGAGAATGTCTTCACCGTCTTTATCACGTCCCACGAGCGCCCTTCGCCGATGCTCGCCGTCACCAGTTCGTCCACCCAGTGTCGCACACGGTCGTCCGACGTGTCGCGCAGGTTCTCCACGATGCGGTCCACAGCTTTGGCCACCAGCTGCTTGTCGTTCAGCTCCACCTGCAGACGGGCGTTCAGTCCCAGTTCGTGAGCCAGCGAGCGCACCACGCTCTGGAAGAACGAGTCGATGGTCTCCACGCGGAAGCGGTCGTAATCGTGCAGCAGGGCCGTCATGCACCTCCGGGCGCGCTCCTCCACCTCCGTCTCCGCGTACTCCACGCCGAGTGCCATCAGCTTCCTGCAGACGCGAGCCATCACGGAGCGCAAGTGAGCGTTGTGCACCGACTCAGCTTCGTAGTGTGCCAGCCCGTAAAGATACTCTACGATGCGCGATTTCATCTCAGCCGTAGCCAGATTGGTAAACGTCACGGCCAGAATGTGCTGATACTCCGTGTCGCCCGGCTGCGCCAGCATCATGGCTATGTACTCCACCGCCAGCGTGAACGTCTTCCCGCTGCCGGCCGAAGCCTTGTAAACCGTAAAGCACTGCGTGTCCGCCATCGTCATTTATACATTAATTATATAGGTTGTGGGGCAACTCTATTTCACTCTACAAAGATACAAAATTTTCCGCATTTCCACAAATATACAGACAAAGAATTTTTAGAAAAAAAGAAAGCCCACACTTGACCCTTGCCGAGGGAAGGAAAACAGACCACACCCGTAGGTACGTTCACATTAAAAACGCGATTGCCCTACAGTTGTCCGCTCCTTGCCCTACAACGCGACGCGTTACGGGATACCTATCTTATGTCGCCCGCATGGAAGAAGATAGCCGCATCGAAATTTCGATTCGCATCGCAAACCATCATCCAGCCTAATGTTTGCAAACGCGAGGCGCAGCCCGAAGGCGGGCAAGGGTTGGGTTGGGGGCTTTATGCACTTTTCCTATACTTTCCTTCCTGCGTCTTTCCCGCGACAAATACAGACACAAACGTTACGATTGTTACAGTGTTACAGTTCATAATAGCGAACCAAAAGTGTGTATATAATAATCTATATATATACTAATATATATATAGTATTTTCTTTTTAGTCTTAACAACACTTACACAAGAACTGTAACACTGTAACACTGTAACAACACATGGTTACATCACAAAGTAATGAACGTTTTTCAAAATAATAAAGATACGCTAAAATTCGAAAACCGCATACTCAATGTCGTAACTTTGCCATGTGTCGCAGAGATGAATGCGACGCGTCGCGTGGGCGCCTGCGACGTGTGGAAAATCGGTCCTAAAAGCGGTTCGCGCGTGGACAAATCGGCGAGAGGGTGAGCGTGGGGCAACGATTCACGGCGATGAGTCCGCAGCCGCTGGGCCGACCGTGTGAATTAAATTTGAGCTGAGTGTTGCGTATTGCCTGCAGAATTTGTACCTTTGCAGAAAATTTCAGATTCGAGACGATGAAAGTACTTATCAATGACAGCGACTTGAAGGCAGCAGCGGCCGGTGGAATGGACGCATTCGTACGGCTGGTGAGCGGACGCATACTGGATGCAGTGGGCGGACAGCTGACGGCCGAGAACATGGGCCAGCTGACGGCCGACCAGATAACGCTGCTGGCATACGAGACGTTTCGCTCGGAGGTGATGGACGGAGGCTTCGTGCAACTGATACACAACGGCTACGGGCCATTCATCTTCCTCAACCCCTTCGCTAAGGCCATGAACCAGTGGGGAGCTCGCGAGTTTCGCAACCTTGTGTACGACGGACGGCGGCTCTACGAGAAGTACGCCAAGGAGTTGGAATGCGATTGCACTGACGAGGAGTTTATGGCGCTCTTTGAGCAGTATCCCGAGTTTGACGACTTGGACGACCGCTTCGTGGAGATGGAGGAGGAGGTGACAGAACTGGTGGCCCGATACGTGGACGAGCACTTGGATAACTTCGTCGTTGTCGCTGCCTCCTGAACGGAAAAACTGACTGAGTGATGGGCCGCAAGACACAACCGGAGCCACAGAAAAGGGGCGTACAGATTAAGAACAAGCGGGCGGAGTTCGACTACCTGCTCTTCGACAAATACACGGCTGGCATCGTGCTGACGGGTACGGAGATAAAGAGTATCCGGGCCGGCAAGGCGAGTCTGGTGGATACGTACTGCTACGTGCAGAACGGCGAGGTGTGGGTGAAGAATATGTATGTGGCGCACTACGAACAGGGCTCGTACAACAACCACATGGAGCGACGCGAACGCAAGTTGCTGCTCAACCGCAAGGAGATACGGAAAATCGTCTCGGCCGTGAAGAATCCCGGCTTCACGCTGGTGCCTGTGCTGCTCTTCATCGACGAGAACGGACTGGCCAAACTGAACCTGCACGTAGCTCGAGGCAAGAAGGAATACGACAAGCGCGAGACGATGAAGGCGAAGGACGACCGCCGCGAGATGGAAAGACAGTTTAAAAAGTAGGACAGCCCATAACCCCTAAAGGGGAATAACTATGGACTATGAACTATGAACTATGGACTATAAATGACCGTCTCCTTCTTCTGGACGGTGCTATGGGCACGATGATTCAGACGTATGGGCTGCAAGAAGAGGACTTCAGAAACGAAGCCCTCAGTCGCCTCTCTGGGCAGCTGCTCGGCAACAACGACTTGCTGTGCCTGACACGTCCCGATGTGGTGACCGACATACATCGCCGCTACCTGCAGGCCGGAGCCGACCTGATCTCCACCAATACGTTCAATGCACAGCGCATCTCGCAGGCCGACTACGGCTGCGAAGCCTTCGTGCGCGAGATAAACACGGCCGCGGTGCGTTTGGCGCGAGAGGCGGCACAGGAGTTCAGCACGCCCGAGAAACCGCGCTACGTGGTGGCCAGCGTCGGTCCGACCAACAAGACGCTCTCCATCTCGCCCGACGCCGACGACCCGGCCGCCCGTTCCATCACCTTCGACCAGCTCAGCGAGGCGTACACCGAACAGTTGGTGGCGCTGCTGGAGGCAGGCACGGACATCGTGATGCTGGAGACCATCTTCGACACACTGAACGCCAAAGCGGGCATCTTCGCCTTCGAGGAAGCTATGAGGCTGACAGGCCGCAGAGTGCCCCTGATGCTGAGCCTTACGGTGGACCGACAGGGCCGCACGCTGAGCGGACAGACCATAGAAGCCTTCGTGGCCAGCATCCTGCATGCACCGCTCTTCAGCGTGGGCCTGAACTGCTCGTTCGGAGCCGCCGAGATGCTGCCCAGCCTGCGCGTGCTGTCCTCGGAGGTGCCACACCTGAGGGTGAGTGCGCACCCGAATGCAGGACTGCCCAACGTGATGGGAGGCTACGACCAGTCGCCCAGCCAGATGGCTGCCGAGGTGGCTCACTTCGTGGACGAGCAGCTGGTGAACATCATAGGTGGATGCTGCGGTACGACACCCCAGCACATCGCTGCACTGGAACCGCTGACACACCGCAAGCCGCGACAACTGACCGAGCCGAAGCCCATACTGACCGTGAGTGGACTCGAGGTTCTGCGACTGACTCCCGAAGTGGGGTTTGTGAACGTGGGCGAGCGATGCAACGTCGCCGGCAGCCGAAAGTTCCTGCGGCTCATTCGCGAAAAAGCATACGACGAGGCATTAGACGTGGCGCGACGGCAAGTGGAGGACGGAGCCATGGTGCTGGACATCAATATGGACGACGGCCTGCTCGATGCCGGCACTGAACTTCCACATTTCCTCCGGCTCATGGCAGCCGAACCCGACATCTGCCGCGTGCCTGTGATGCTGGACAGCAGCAAATGGGACGTGCTGCTCGAGGCGCTGAAGTGTGTGCAGGGCAAGTGCATCGTCAACAGCATCAGCCTGAAGGAGGGCGAGGAGGTCTTCATAGAGCGAGCCCGCATGATTCGCCGCTTCGGTGCTGCCGTGGTGGTGATGGCCTTCGACGAACAGGGACAGGCCGACACACTGGAGCGACGCATCGACATCTGCCAGCGCTCCTACGAGCTGCTGACCACGCGAGCCGACTTCCCGTCCAGCGACATCATCTTCGACCCGAACGTGCTGGCCATTGCCACTGGAATGCCAGAGCACGACGCCTACGCCCTCGACTTCCTGCGGGCCACCGAATGGATACGCCAGCATATGCCAGACTCGCACATCAGCGGCGGTGTAAGCAACCTCAGCTTCGCCTTCCGTGGCAACAACTATCTGCGCGAGGCCATGCATGCCGTCTTCCTCTATCATGCCAGGCAGCGAGGCCTCGACTTTGCCATCCTAAACCCCGCCTCGAAGGTTTCGTATGCCGACATACCAGACCGCCAGCTGTCCATCATAGAGGATGCCATGCTTCGACCCTCAGCCCAGCACACCGAGCGGCTTACTGCACTGGCCTCAGAACTGATGGAAGCAGCCGCCGCACCCACCTCAGACCCAGCACAGACAACACAACAGCACGAGTCGCTCTCAGCCTCTGAACGCATCATACGAGCGCTGGAGACGGGCCGCTCCGACACGCTGGCCGACGACCTGAAGGAGGCACTCGAGGAGGGCCTACGTGCAGTGGACGTGATAGAAGGGCCGCTGATGCAAGGCATGAGCCGCGTGGGACAACTCTTCGGCGAGGGCAAAATGTTCCTGCCTCAGGTGGTGAAGGCTGCCCGCACGATGAAGCAAGCCGTCAGCCTGCTCACTCCCGCACTGCAGCAACAACAGACAAGTGGCAAGTCGGCAGGCACGGTGATGCTAGCCACCGTGAAGGGCGACGTACACGACATCGGCAAGAACATCGTCGGAATGGTGATGGCCTGCAACGGCTACCACATCATCGACCTCGGTGTGATGGTTCCGGCCGAGACCATCGTGGAGAAAGCACTCGAGATGCGGCCCGACGTCATAGGCCTGAGCGGACTCATCACTCCCAGTTTGGAGGAGATGGTGCGCACCGTCCGATTGCTGCGACAGAATGGGGTAGAGGTGCCAGTAATGATAGGTGGAGCCACCACCAGCGAACGACATACAGCACTGCGCATCGCACCCGTTTATGGCGGGCCGGTTATCTGGGTCAAGGATGCCAGCGCCAACGCACCGCTCGCTTCACAATTCCTGAATCCCGACACACAGGCTACAGCCCGTCGCAACCTTTCCGAGCGGCAGGCATTGCTGCAGCAAGAGGACACCGAAGCACCCACCATCTCGCTCTCCGAAGCCCGCAGCCGCAAACCAAATTTCTTTGACAAATGAATAAGACAGCACTGCGCCGCGAAATCCGCCTCCGCATCATGCAGCTGACTGATGCAGAACGAGTGGCGACGAGCGCTGAGATATGCCGCCGGGTCACCGACTCGCAACACTGGCAAGAGGCCTCGTGCGTGCTGCTTTATTATCCGATGGCCGACGAGGTGGATGTGCGTCCGCTTGTGGCTGCGGCACTGCAGGATGGCAAGCGAGTGCTCTTTCCCGTGGTGAAGGGCGACGACCTGCAACTGGTGGCTTATTCCTCCGAGACTCGACGTGGAGCCTTCGGGATAGAAGAACCCATTGGGGAGCCCTTTACGAAGCTCGACGAAGTGGACCTCGTGGTGGTGCCCGGCCGTGCCTTCGACCGACAGGGACACCGCTTGGGACGTGGACGAGGATATTACGACCGCCTGCTTCCACAATTGTCGGCCCACCGACTGGCCGTCTGCTTCCCCTGTCAGATAGTGGACAACTTACCCTACGTACCACACGACGCACAGATGGACGAAGTGGTGTATTGATTCATGTTCTGTACAGCCCTCACTTTTTTCGCTCTTTTTCAAACTAATAACTCCGACAGCGCTATAAATTTGTCGGATTAACACATTATTTAAAAATAATGCGTATCTTTGCACCTGAAAACATGCAGAGCGAAGATTTAATGACGAATAATTTGCGCAGCCGCATTTACCCGATGAATGCGATGCAGTGGGAAATGTACGAGGAGTGGAGCGAAGACCCGACGATGACTCAGTACAACCTGACTGTATGTGTGGACGTACCTCGCAGCAAGTGCAGTAGCGACAGAATGCTCAGTGCATGCCAGGCAGTGCTCGATGCTCAGCGCTACTTTCACATCCACCTTATTCTCGACGCCGAGGGTGTGCCGCAGGTCTGCGAAGACGCAGCAATGCCGGCCACAGTGCACTACCAAGAGATGAGCGACGAGGAGTGGGAGCAGGGCAAAGACGCACTTATACGTCCCTTCGACCTCTTCGGCGAGCCCTGTGGACGCCTGCATGTGGTGGCTACTCCCACCAAGACGATTGTAGGCGTACAGCTCCTTCACATGTTCTTCGACGGGCTGTCGGTGAAGGCCGCTTTCAACAACATAGAGGATGCACTGCACGGACGGCCTGTGTTCGACCAAGGCGACCTTGCAGCCGAGTTCAACGAAGCAGAAATGGCCTCCTACTCAAGCGAAGCCTACCAGCATTCGAAGGACGTGTACATGCAGAAGTTCGGCGCAGACGATTTGGTGTTTGCCGACTTCTGCCACCAGACGGACGACCCCTTCGGTCACTGCATCTGTGTGCGGCCACATTTCGACTGCGGCCCAATAGACGAAGGTTGCAAGCGGTTGGGCGTCAACTTCTCCATCATCTTCAACGCTGCCTATGCGCTGGCACTGGGTCGGATGGGCGGGCAGCAGAAAGTAGTGTTCTTCACCACCCATCACGGACGCACAGACCGACGGCTCACAGACCGCGTGTATGGCAACTTCCTGACAAGCTTGCCCGTGGCGATAGATGTCAGCCGCAGGAGTTTTTACAGAAGAGATAAACGTGTTGTGATACGTCGGCCAGCGCCAATAAAGCGTCGTCTCCGTGGCTGTTTCCGTAGGCATAGAGCGTGTATGCTTGCCGCTGCGGGAACACCTCCAGTAGGCGCATGACTTTCTCCTCGCCGTTGCAGTTAGGCGTCAGCAGGCGGCCCGTCAGCTTGCCGTCGCTCGAGACTTCGACACGTGTGGCAATCACAGTTACTACGCCCAGTTTTTCACAGACTGGGCGTACCCATTCTTCGATGCTCGCAGTCACCACGCAAACCGTGTGTCCTGCTGCCTGATGCTCTTGCAGTTTCTTCACCACCTCGCAATTCAGCATCGATTCTGCCACGTCGGCAAATTCTCGTCCCCACGTCGCAAATTGGCTGTGGGCCGTCCCTTTGTAAAAGTAGCAGATGATTTTCTCCTTCGCTCTTGCAGAAGGGTAGAGGCCGAGCCTCATCATCAGCAGCCAATGTGTGTGCCGCAGCAATCCCCAAAGCAGTCGTCGCCACCCATGCGTGAAGCGAATGAAAGCTGTCAGCGTGTCGCCTCGGGTCAGCGTGCCATCGAAGTCGAAAGCAGCCACCGTTTTCTTTTCTTCCACAGCCTATACCTTATTTATAATATATAGAGGATAATCACGAACATGGCAATCCAGCCGGCAATGCACGTCTGAATAAAATTGTCGTGCAGCAGAATTTTGGTGGGACTGCCGCTTTTCCCATCTACGAAGATGAGTTGCAAGTACCGCAGAATGCCGGCCAGTACGAAAACGGACGTGGCATAGAGACTTTTGCTACCAGTTCGCTCCAGCACCTCGCTCGACAGGGTGTAAAGTATGTAGCACATGATAGTTATGCTGCCCAGTATGGCGATGGCCGAAGCCAGAAAATCCCTGTTGTAACGCTCAATATTCTGTCGCGCTCTGATGCCCGAGTCCTCGTAGAGCGTCATATCGTCGCGTCGCTTAGCCAGCGCCAGAAAAAGCGCCAGCAGGAAAGTGGTAATTACAATCCAGTGCGACAGCCAGATGCCTGTGGCTATTCCGCCCACTGCGATGCGAAGCACAAATCCCACAGCAATGACAAATACATCCAGAATGGCAACTCGTTTAAGTCTCAGGCAATAGGCCACATTCATCAGCAGGTAGAGCAGTAAGGTGGACGACACCTCCAAAGCGACACTGTTGCCGCGAAAGCATAGGCCCGTCAGCGCAAATGCTGCAACCCATAACACAGCCATCACGCCGTATGCCATCCGTTTGCTCACGGCTCCGCTTGCCACTGGCCTCAGTCGTTTCGACGGATG
>Ga0310694_10004204_pt1 | contig 13975 bp, 9 predicted proteins | sample 174DNAGHGhighgp2_FD_203884 | JGI IMG/M metagenome (GOLD analysis project Ga0310694, IMG submission 203884) | Sheep rumen microbial communities from Palmerston North, Manawatu-Wanganui, New Zealand - 1742 DNA GHGhigh gp2 (v2) (version 2) | ecosystem: Host-associated > Mammals > Digestive system >... | reverse complement strand
AACCAATACAGGGGTATCTCGAGGGGAACGTGCTTGCTTGCTCCGAGAATAGCTATGGCATTGGGGAGTAGGAAGGCATCGAGGGGACCCTCGGTCGCCATCACGGGTTTGGCGAGGTTCACCCTGAATATATTGAACAGCATGGAGAGGGTGTTGTAGTCTGTGGGGACATCCGCGTTATCCCTGACGATTTCCTCATGGATGCGTTTGAGGTCAACCGTTATGAACTGCTTCTTTTCGATGTATCTGATTTGGAAGCCGACAACCTTGTCGTCGGGTGTTCGGTTCAGGATGAGGATGGAGTTCGAACGGGGGTCATACAGGAAGTGACCCATGTCCCATTGACATCTTCCTTTAAGGTAATAGTATCCTTGGTTTCTGTTATCCTCGGATACGGGAAGAAGACCGAACCTCTGAATGAGGTAGTCCTTGGTGACCGAAAGCCTGTCAATGAGTTCGTTGTTGAAGAGAGAGGATGTGACGGTGGCATCGAAGTTCCCGTATGTCCTTGTTCCCGGAATAGCCTTGTGGGTGTCGAGGAATTCAGTGGCATCCCCCGAAATATCGGCCTTGAAATGCTTGAAGAAGTTCTTGATGCTCATGGCCTTGCCGCAGTTATGACACTTGAACAGATGATAGAACTCCCCCGGCTTGAATATGAAGCCTCCTCTTTTCTTCCTCGGGTCTCCGTAGCTGTCTCCGCAGAACGGGCAGGCGAAAGCCCATGAGGATGCCTGCCGTTTTATGAACCGTTTCTCGGGGACGGATGGAAATGTCCTGTCGAGGATACCTTGGAGTATTGGGAATATCTCCTCTTGGAACTCCTGTTCGGAGAGTTCCTTGGTGGGTTGCAGCTGTGGAACAGCCATTCCCGAGAATATGGAGGCATCACCCGGCATCATTTCTTATAACTATCTTTTTATGGTTATAGGAATAATAAAGTCCATGAGTTTCAAAAATTAAGATTGTTTAAGGGATAAATACGGAAAATACGGCAAAATACTGTAACGTTACAAATATTATTATGGCAACAAAGAAGACTAATACCGAGAACCCTGAGGTTAATCCCGAGGTACAGGAGCAGGACGTGCTTGCAGGTGCTCCCGCAGACATGCTGTACGGCGACGGTGGTAGCGAAGAGCCCGGTAGCGAAGTGCCCGGCGACACCTCTACCAACGACACATCTTCAAACGAAGTCGGTGATACTCCCACAGAGCCCACTCCCGCAGAGGAAGGTGCTGACACATCCGTAGGTCCTGCAAAGTCGGATGACTATTCCGTCCTCAACGGCGGTGCTGACTCGTCTCTGTTCAATCCCGGTCCCGCAGAGGGCAAGGGAATGCAGCTGACCACTACTCTCGGCGACGGTGTTCCCGCAGGTCAGAAGCGTCGCGACACCTTGGATAAGTTCATTCAGAAAGATGCAAGCACTGATGCCAACGTGAAAGCCGAGGATTTTGCTGAGGCTGCTCTTCGCGGCAAGGGTATGAGCATTTCCACAGGTATCTTTGGCACCAAGAACGCCGATGCCTCCAAGGGTCCCGTAGGTGCTGTTATGCCTCTTGGCGATGCTACCTCTTACAGGGAGCTGTGTCACGTGAACACTCCGAGCGCATAATGCTTGGCAAAGCCTCTTCCCTTCCAAAGGGAACGTAGCCAAGTTTTCCTATTCAACAAAAAGAAGGGACTCCAAAATATCGGGAGTCCCTTCTTTCTTTATGTAATTATAATAGTCTTACATGATGGATTGGTTCAGCACGTCGTCAAGTGAGGGCTGTGCCGTACCGCCCTGCTGTGCCTGTGGGGTAGGAATGGGGGCTTGGCTGTCACCCATGATACCTCCGATGGCAGCGGGGTCTATTCCCTGAAAGGATACCTGAGGCTGAGGGGCACCTGAAATCGGACTGACGATTTGACCGCCGGGGATTTGGTTACCCTCGATACCCATCACGACACCTCCGGGAACTCCTTGTGGTGCAGGAGATGGTTGTGGAGCGACGGGTGCCTGTGGTGCGGGTGCAGCAGTGGGGATACCACCGGGAACTCCTGCAGGTGCTCCGCCGAACATACCGTTCGACTGAGGAGCGGGCTGTGGTGCTCCTACGCCGGGAATAGCACCGGGTACGACTGCGCCGGGAATTGGTGCCTGTGGAGCGACGGGTGCCTGTGGTGCGGGTGCAGCAGTGGGGATACCACCGGGAACTCCCTGAGGAACTCCACCGGGAACAGCGGGTGTTCCTCCGAGTGTTTGTGAAAGACTTCCCTGAGGAGCGGTAGGAATCTGCTGCATAGGCTGCATAGGCTGCTGAATTGGAGCACCGCCCATTGGAATGGCTGTACCCTGCATGGGAACTCCTTGGTTGCCTACCATAGCTGATGCTGTAGCCATCTGCTGTGCCTGACCCATCATTCCGGGAAGAGCCTGTCCTGTTGCGAGAGCCGTGTACTCCGCAATCTTCTGATTGACGTAGTTAGTGGTCTCAACGTCCCAAGGCTTGTATTCGTAGTCTTCGAGTTTTGGACACTTCTCCTCGAGGTACTTCAGGACAGCCTGCTGCTGTTCGGGTGTGTTACAGTTCTCACGGGTAACCTGAACGTACTGAGGATTTCCTACGGCATCCTGACCGACCTCCATGAGCATGCAGTTGGAGGGATACTGTGTATCATAGAACTGACACTCGTCGAAGTTGTTGTAAGGCTTCTGACCCTGTCCACCGCTCTGCTTAGTGACCTTCACATAGAACAGACGGTTCATGAACAGGTCGAAGGGGTGATGAGGACTCTGACCGGGCATGGTGGTGTTCATCTCGGTGTCAATCTTTTTCTTCACCTTCTGACCGAACTTCCACACGAGAATCTTACCGACGAGCTTGGGCTCTGCCGGGCAAGCGAGAACCTGAACGAGAGCGTAGCTCTGCTGAGAGCGACTGAACGCATTACTGAAGTTCTTGATGCGGGCATCGGTGGAGTTGTAGAACATGAAGAACGCTTCCTTGATGGGTGACTTCTCTCCAATGGTGTCGGGGTCGTCGATGTAGCGACCGCCCTGACCGTTCGGCTCTTTGAGGAAAGCCACGTTCTTCGTGATGATGGAGTGCTTGAAGTCCCTCGGGTTTGGGATGAACCTGATGGTAGCGATGTACTCCTCATTCTGTCCCTTGCTGTACTTCGGACGGAACTCCGTGAGGTTACCGCCGTCTGTCGTGGGGTTGTCTACCTTCAATCCCTGAGGATTGTTGAACAGGCTGTCAAGAATGCTTTCTGCCATAACTCTTTTACCTTTCTTTACTTTTTAAACAATTTGTAATTTTTGAAATTTTGAACTTTTTGAAACTTTTGGATATTGATTTCTTTTGGTCCTTCATTAAGGGTTTAGTCTCGAACTTCTTTGCAAGTTTTACGATTATACAATTTTTAACTTTTAGACCTTGGTATTTATCCTTGTTTTAGGATTTACGCCCAAAAGAAAATGTCTCGTTTTGTGGCTTGAAAACGAGACATTCCGTGTGGTTTATGGTATTGATTTACAATGATTTACCTATTCTATGCCAACAACGCATGGGAAATCGAGTACCCACTTGGTTCCATCCTTGTGCATACGCCCCCATCCATCGTTGTTGTACTTGACGGATGTACCGTTCGGTTTATTGTTATTGATAATGATATATCCGTTATACGCTGTCTTCTCTCCGTTATTGGCGGCATCCAAGATAGGTTGAGCAACCTCGGGTATAAGTCCATTGCCGAAACCGTTGGGGATATTGAAGAAGGCATAGTCAGGCTCGCTGTCGTATATACGGATGTCGAACAAATCATTTGTGTCGGCGTTGCGGTGGAACTCATCCTCGAGGATTCCGTCGGTGGAAGGCTCTCCCATGAACCTCACGGCCTTGCTCGGACCCGGTGGCATGTTGTAACTGTGGGGGTCGTATTTCTCCTCGGAGGACTCGGGTTCCTGATGTTCCTCGGGTTCATTCCCTCCATCATTGCTTGACGGCTGTGTCTGACTTTGACCGAGAGCTCCCTCTATCTTCTGTAAGTCGGTTTCCGTGAACTGAGTGACATGACCCGTGGTGGTGAACTCCATCACCTCCGCCATGGAAATCAGACACACTTCAAACAGGTACTTGAACTCCGCGCTTGCGAACATCTCGTTGCAGCGGAGAGTTACCTGTTCCCTGAGCTTCCTCATGCATGTGGAGTTCCACAGGTAGGTAAGTCGGTTGTTCGCCTTGGGGTCTCCCTTTCCGACGATGAACTGATACAGCTGCGCCGCATTGTTGTTACCTGCCTGTGCCTTGTCGTATACGACCTTCGCCACACGGTTGATGATGTTAAGGATGGATGTGTTCAGGTGACTGAGGAAGGCATCCATATCCTGCTTCATCTTCATGTACATCGCGAAGTTCGTGTATGGAGTGTTGGCTACGCTTTGCATGAACGCCTGTCCAATATTCTGAGCCTCGGCAATTCCTCCGGGAACCTTACCGCTGCTGATACGGTGCTCGTCCTCGGTGTTGTCCTTGATTTTCTGCCTGCTTGACGAGCGGAAGTCGTTGGTGAACACCTGTGCCATGGTATCCTGTCTGTTCCTCTTCAGGATATTGATAATCTGCCCCGCTACGTTGGGGTCGGAGGGGTTCTTGACATCGATGCCGTTGTCGCTGAGGAACTGATTGAACTTCATCAGGGTGGTAAACGGGATGGAGTTGCCCATGACCTTATCCATGAACTCCAAGGTGTAGGTACCTTCGTCTTCCTTTACGAGAACGCCTGTCCAATCGACCCCGTTTGGCTTGTTGGCTTCCCTTAGGATGATATTGATGATGGTCTTCGTTCCTCCGGGATAGAGGAGTTTGACAATCTCGCTCTCGGCCTGTACCTTGTTCATGCTCTCCGTATCGTCCTCGAACATCCTTTGGAGCATCTTGGCATATCGTGCCTCCGCTCCCTCGTATGCCCTCGGTGTAGATGGAGGAAACTGCATGGTGGCAGCACCGTACTTGGTTGCCTGACTGATATTGGAGATGTCCTCCTTGCCTGTTCGGTTCTCGTACTGACCCGCCGCGAGAGCAGCCATGGTCTCTCCGCGCATGGCCTGAGATGCGGTGTTCTTCACCACGCTTGCCACACTGTCACCGAATATCTCCGTGACGGCATATCCGAAGAATGACCCGAAAGTCGTAACGAACCTGTGAGGGTCTTTCTCGAATACCTTCTGCCCTCCGCCTTGACCCTGTCCTTCAGTGTCCTCTCCATGAGGATTGTCATTGTCGTCCCCTGTCTCTTCGTCGCGGTTACGGCGGAAGCGGTCGAACAACCCTTCATTGAGCACACCCTTTGTATAGTCGGTTGTGTTCTTGATGTCGTCCCATGGGTCCTTGGAGACTTTCTTCAGTCCGAACCACTTGCTTTCCGTGGTGGGGTTGAGCAGCTCCATATCGACCTTGGATGCATCAGGAAGGAACACATGTCCCGCAAAGTAGCCTTCGGTTGCCTGACCCGCCTCGGGGAACTGTCTTTCTTCCCCCGTGATGAGCCCCGCTCCTTTGAGAAGTCTGCCCGCGTAGATGAGACAGTCCTTTCGGTATCCGTCCTTGATGTTGACGAGACACGTCTTGTGCTTTTTCTTCTTCCATCCCGTATCCGCGAGGACGACCAAGCGGTTCAGGTAGTTCTCCAACCGCTTCAAGGCAAGCTCGTGCAGTCCTTTCTTGATGAGGGCTGCAATTCCCGCGAGGGCGAGGAGCAGTCCTCCGAGGGCGAGGGCGAAGAGCCACTTGATGGGCGCGAACAGCTTTCCGAACAGTCCGCTGAGGTTGAACTTGTTCATCCACTCGAACGGAGAGATGTCGTACCAACCGCCGTCGTTCCATTCATTGATGGCATTCATCCTGACATCGGGGGACTTCATGATGTTCTCGTACATCTCCTGATAGTCGGAGGCGGTGAATTCGTCGGAGAAGCACTCCAATAGCATGTCCACACCATATTCCACGAGGGACTCGTCGAGATGACCGTCTTGGTCGGGTGCGACGTATCGGTGTGCTTGGACGAAGGGGTTATTGTTTGTCATTACTTCGAAGTATCCCTTTTTACAGTCGGTAATTTTTGCAATTTTTCCGACCTTTTTCGGTTTCGGTATTTATCGGTGTCGGGGCATAAATATGGCACTGATACATTATTGAATAAGGAGAAATACCTAATATGGGAAGGACCGCGATAAAGGGACGCAACCTCTTCGAGGACGGGGAGGTCATCATGAACCCCGTCCAAAGTGCTCCGTGTGACGGAGTGGCATACAATACCCTCACCAACACCATGGGTGTCGGAAACGTCGTTACCGCGGGCATGACGGGCATGGGAAGCGGTGACAGGTATCCTTCCCTCGGAGGAATCCAAAAGAAGCACAGATGGGTCCGTAAGGGCTGAGAAGGGCATATTATCACAAAGGAAGGCAAACATGGCAATCAACACAGGACAGTACAAGCGTAAGAACCGCCCGAATATGTCGGATAAGGCGAAGTACCATCAGGGGTACTACTATCCGATGAATCCCGACAAATGGGTGACAAAGGAGATAATCTACCGTTCGTCGTGGGAGCTCGGATTCTGCCAATGGGCGGACAGGAATCCCAACGTCATCAGGGTGGCGAGCGAACCCTGTGCCGTGAAGTACCTGAACCCCGTGAGCAACATAGCCTACTGCAAGGCTAACAACCTTGACCCAAAGAACCCCCATAATTGGAAGATGGCTAACTACTACACCGACTTTTGGATGGAGGTAAGGAGCAAGGACGGTAGCATCAAGAAGATATTCATAGAGATAAAGCCCTACGAGCAGACACAGAAACCCGACCCCATCTTCGAGGGAGCGAAGCTGAAGGAAATGAAGGCGTACAACAGGAAGGCTGAAACCTATCTCGTGAACATGGCCAAGTGGGATGCCGCGAAAAAGTACTTCAATGCGAGGGGGTGTGACTTTGCCGTCTTCACGGAAAGGACGTTAGCCAAGTTGGGCATACTGATAGATTGACTTATAAGATGAAAAACAACAGGAAGAACATGGAAGACTACACGGTGTACTTTCAGGGATGCCGTCACTCGATACATTATGAGTTCTCAGGTAACGATATCCTGTACACTCCTTGTCTCGTCTGTCACCGGGATGGTTCTACGACGGGCATGTGGCTGAGGCTTATCAGGGAGAGTGACTTGCCCGAACTTCCGTATTCCGTATGGAACAGATTGACCAAATCACCCGAGGAAGGATACTTAGCGTACATCATAAACGATACAGGGAAGAAGTCCTTCGCATCAAACCCGAGGTTCGAGTTCATCGAAGACAAGCATAAGGAAGGGATGTGGAAATCCCCATGGCTGAGGATACTGTTCGGACGGATGGGGGAGATGGGAAATATGAATTTTCCGACGGTAGGCGTGTTCACGGAATACCTCAGGGACCTATCGGAATACCCCCTGAAAAACGGCTGAAATACCCCTGTTCAAAAAGGTGGAGCGCATTAAAGATAAATAAGGAAAGATTTTCGCGAAATCTGTTTTTCAAAAGATGAAAAGTTTCAATGAAGCATTGGCTGAGTCTAAGCGTATGACGCTTAACGCCAAGTCTAATGAGATAGAGTACCAAAAGGTCGCACTGCTTGAACGCATCAAGCAGGATTGGATGATTGACGGTAAGCTGAAAGACCTGAACGAGTCTCGGCGTAAGGAGGTATTGAACCACCTCTTGCTCTATTGGGACGCTAAGACAGGTATCAACAAGGCAGGTATCAAGTACCTGCAGGAGGGAAGGATGACGGTCAACGAGAGTTCCACGCCTTCTGAGATAAAACTGTTCGCATGCAACGAAGTCAAGCGTAATATCGGACAGTTCTGCTTCGCCTTCGCACAAGGTCGAGGAAAGGAAGTCGTCAAGAAGCTTCAGGAGAACCTCCGTGTGCTGACAGGTAAGAGCGTACGCTTCAACTCCCTGTATGAGAATACACTCGGCATCATTCAGAAGAAAATAGCGGAAGACAACGCATAAGGTTTGGATGTGTTTTCATAATTACTCATGATATTTTCATAATTCATAAAGAATCGCTTTAAAGAATAAGCCTCGTCGGGATGACGGGGCTTATTTGTTTGTCTTTACTCATTAAAGGATTACAGCATCCTGAGAAGTCCGCGCAGTTTGACGACTTCCGTATCACCAAGTTCGATGGTGATGTTCTTCGTAGCCGTTCCGCCGTTGTTGAGCACCGTGCCGTTGCCGCCATAGTTGTTGGTGATGTTCTGTGTGGACTGAGTAGGCTGTATTCTCTCACCACTATTGTTCGTTCCACCCGAGGCGACGCCTGAGTTGACAAGTATCTGTGCAGAGATGTTCGCAGCGGACTCAGCGATGGCATCCGACATGGCCTGAGCGAGTTCTTTCAGTTTGTCGAAGTCCTTGCTGTTGAACACCTCAACTGCCTTGTTGATGTACTCGATTTGGTCGCCTACCTTCTTCATGCTTGAAGCGAACTCCTCGAGGACGGCCTTGCGTTCCTCACGACCGCGACGGAGGCTTGCGTCTATCTGACGGAGGGACTTATCGAGTTCCACGGAGAAGTCGGTGATGACCTCCTTTGAGGCAAGGAACTTGGCATCCATCGTCCTCAGGTCTCCGCAGAGGAACGTGATGACCCGGTGGAGCGTGGTGGAGTTGTTTGTCATGTCAACCTCCATGAAGACCTTCATCAGGCGGATATAGTCCTTCTCCCTTGTGATAATCTTCTCAAGGTCTATCTGACCGAACTTCTCGAACTCTCCGAACGACTTGAACATAGCCACGACGGAGTCGATGATGTACTTCACGGCTGTTTTGGTTCGAGGTGTGCCGAATCCGAAGATGAAGTTGTCAGTTCCATTGAGGGTCTCTATGGCGGTCCTCATACCCGTGGACAGGAACATGGATACCTCGATGGCCTTTGTGTAGGCCTCGTTCTCCACGGAGTCCATGACGACATCGGCGAACTTCTTGAAAGCCTTTGTCATCGGGTCGAGTTTGTCCATGAGCTCCATAACGTCGTCTATCTTGTTGGAAATCTCGTCACGGCTGAATTCCCTGACGATGTCTCCGACGAACGACGTGAAGCACTTTGCGAGGTTGCGGGCTGCTGCATTGACATCCACCATCTTCCCGGAGTAGACGGGCTTTCCGTTCTCGTCATAGTGGTCAACAAGTTGCAGCTTGCCGGGGTCTGTGAACTTTGAGATGGCGTTGGAGAAGTCGCTCACGGCCTTCATGATTGGTCCGATGTTCTCGGAGAGTTCCTCCATGGCATCCTCGGCATCCCCATCCAAGTCCTTCAGCCTTTCGAGGAGGGTCTTTATGAAGGTGGAGAAGTTATCCCCTACGGCTTGTGCCGCCTTTCCGTAAGCACCCGGCTCAAACTGCTTGGTGATGCTCTTTCCGTCCTCTCCCGTGATGGTGTATGTGCCTGTGGCGAGCTTGATGACGGCTTCGGTGAAGTCCCCGACGGCCCTCATGATTGGACCGATGTTGTCAGAGAGTGCTTCGAGTGCATCCTCCACGTCGTCGTCGAGGTTTCTGATACTGTTGGTCAGTTCAGTGACGAACATCGAGAAACCGACGGAAACGGCGACGGCGGCAGTAACCATGTCGTTGGTGGATACATGCTTGTATACCGTGTTCCCGTTGTCGTCTGTTACCTTATATGTTCCTGTGGCGAGCTTGACCACGGCATCCGTGAACTTGCCAACGGCTTTCATAAGCGGACCGATGCTGTCCGACAGATAGTCAATAGCTGCCATGGAACGCCATCCGAGCTGTCCGAAGGAATCCTTAAGACCCGTCACGAACTTACTGAATCCGTCGGAAATCATATTGGAAGCCGTCATGAAGGCATCCCTGTCCAACTGAGTGTAATGGGTCGGCTTTCCTGTCTCGGGGTCCCATTCGTCGGCGAACCTGAGGGTGGCTACCTTAGAAACGATATCCACGAAGTTACCACAGGCAGCTACGAGAGGTTTGAGTTTGTCGGCAAGGAAACCCATGATTAAGGCTGTCTTGAAGCCCATTCCCGAGAATCCCGATGCCACACCCTCTATGAAGCCTCCGAAGTCCTTGCCGAGGCTCTTTCCCGCATCGGTGAGCTCTCCGTACTCGGACTTCAATGCCATGTACTTTCCGAGGACACCGACAAAGCCCGCGATGACGAGGACGAGCCCTCCCATAAGCGCGAGTATCACACCTATGCTCGCCAACGCAGCTATTCCTATAGGATTGGATGTTAGGAAGAATCCTATCGTTCCGAGGACCGTCAGTGTTCCGAGGAGGGCGAGGAGGATAAGACCCATCTGTCCCATACCTTCCCAAGAGGTGTTCTTCGCCTTGTCCGCTACTATTATAGTAAGGTATATGATACCGACGAGTCCGACGAGGAGTGCCTCGAGGATAGCAACGTTCTTCACTGCACCCGTGCTCTTGACGAGGACCGATATAAGAGCGAGCACACCCAAGGTCACGAGAAGTGCCCCGAGGATAAATGCCATCTTCTTCAATCCCTCTACATCCGCTTGGTTGGCATACTGCGACAGCAGGACCGTCAGTCCGATGACCGTCAGCAGTCCGAGCATCAGGAGTATGATGGCACCCACTGATTTCATCTGAGCGTTGCTCAACAGTCCTGAGCGGGCAATTAATGCCACTATAGCCAAGGAGACGAAGATGCCGACAAGGATGATTCCTACCCGGATGAAGCCGTCCCACGGCATGGTCTGAGCGAGCTGTGCAGCCAAGACGACGATGAGGACTGACAGAGACAATGCGAACATGAACAGACCCATGACGGCTGCTCCTCTGACAGCCGCTGCACCGTTCTCCCCTCCGAAGGCGTACCTGATGGCTACGGCGAATATAGCCGCGATTACTATCATTACCGCAAGCAGACCCAATCCTATGAGGGCGGTCTCCCAATAGTATGCGAGCGGTACGAGTAGGTATGTTATGATGAGTGTCAGGGCAAGCATTCCGAGCACGAGGGCTGAGACGGCTTTAAGCCATTCCGTACCGTTCGAGCCTCCCATGGCGAGCCTCATCAGGAACGTGATTCCGATGAACACCAAGGATGTCATGGCGAACAGCCATATACCATTTGATATCTGCTCACTGAGCGGAACGAGCAATGCCATTCCGAGGCTCAGGAGGATGAGCATGGCTATTCCCTTTGCCAACTCCTCGATAGCTATCTGCCCTTCCTTGATGGCAGGTGACATCTTGCTCAACAGGAAGAATACTCCCGCGAGTGTAGCGAGGACCCCGAGTATCAGTAACGGGACAATCAGGAGCGAAATCCACCCGACTTCCTTGATGATGACGGCGGACAGGGACAGGGAGAAAATAAACAGCCCGAGCATGGCAACCGCCATCGTAAGGTCTCGGATGGGCTTCATGCTGTTCTGTAGTATCATTCCCGCCACAACGATGGCTGCTACCGTCAGGATGGTACCGACTACGAGGCCGAACACGATTCCGATGAAGTCTCCGGGATGCGCCCCGAACGCCCACCTTATCATTATGGATATGCCCGCGAGCACACCCAACATGATACCGAGGCGTGTGATGGTCTCGTTGAGGTCGGAGAGTGCCTTGTCAGCGGTATCCAATCGGTTGGCTGCCGCCACGACGGACATCAGAAGGAATCTCACGCCGAGCATGAGCACTCCCATGGTGGCGAGAGTTTCTATGGGTCGGTACAGGAGTATTCCCATGCCGATGACGGCGAGCTTCAGGACGAGCCATCCTATGGAGTCAATGAGTCCGTTGACGGATTTAAGGACTTCTGCGACTTCCTTGGCGTTCTGTATCTGCCCAACTCCGTCACATAGTTCTTTCAGGAACTTGGAGATGTTCCTTCCCGACTTCTCGTTCAGCACGACGGAGGCGAACCTCACTCCCATGACCATCTTAGGCTCGGACAGGGTGTTTAGCATCTTGACGATTCCGTTGATGCCTCGGTCGATGTCCTCCCCCTTTCCGCTGAGGGAATCCATCATGTTCGCCATCTCGGTGATGAACTCACGGAGGCGTACGCCTGTCTTTCCTTTTAGGACGGATGCCGCGTTCTTTATCCGCTTCGGAAAGTCGTTTTTGGTCAGCAGGTCGAGGCTTCGTATGAGAGGAGTGATGTCGAACGCCTGTATCCCCCTCTCCCGGCGGTTATAGTCGTCGGTGACCTGATAGAGGATTTCGAGGAAGTCCCCGAGCCTTTGCAGGTCCTGAGTATTGAGTTTCTTGGTCTTCTCGGTGATGTCCTCCAATGTCGGATAGAGCCTCATGAACGCATCGTTGACGTTATGGAAGGCGTCCTCTGATATCCTCATACTGTCCATGTTCTGTACGGACTGTATGAAAGTCATCAGCGAGGCTATAATCTTGTCGGTATTCTCGGCGAACTTCGCCCCGTCCACGTCCTCGAAGTTCTCGACGAATTCTGACAAGGACTCCATGGAGGATACGACGGACGTGAACGCCTGTGGGTCTATCTCCTTCGCCTTGACGGACATGTTGGCAAGGCTTCCGAACACACCCTCAAGAGCCATGAACTCGTCGGGACTCATGTCACGGATATCGTCGGATATGTCAACGAGACGTTGTGCTATCCTACGGAAGTCCCTCATGCCTCCTCCGTCAACTATGGTATCTGACCATTGGGCGATGTCCGATAGGTTTTGGAAGAATGTATTGAACTTGGAGGCGTTGTTGTTCACTTCTTCTGCCGAGCGTGACAGCGTATCCAAGAGTCCGTTGACACTCGAAATGAACGCCTGTATCTTGCTTACGTTCTCGTTCCTGATGTCCTTGGATGACCTGTTGATGAACTTCACAAGACCCCACATGTAGTCCGTAAGGCTGTCGAACGTCCCCGGGTCCGAGATACTGTTAAGCCTGTTGGCCGAAGCGGTCAGGCTTTGCAGGTCGTCCATGATGGCTTGGATATTGCCCGTGTTCATGGAGGAGTTGACCTCCTCCGCCCGGTTGGAAATGGCGTCGATGCCGTTCAGGAACTTGTAGATGGAAGAGAAGGCAACGTCCTGTTTCTCCGTGGCCGCTCCGAGGGCAATGACATCGTCGATGTTGAGGCTTGCCAACTTGTGGACGAATTCCGATATCTGAGACATGGCACCCGTGTCGCTGACGACTTTCATATTGGCGAACCTGTCGAGGTTGTCGCTGAGGGTTCTTATGCCGTCTGCGAGGTTGCGGATGTTCTCCTCTCCCGCCTTTCCCGATATGATAGCCTGAAGGACGGCATCCCCCTGTCCCGAGACGGCAATCCTGATGGTCTCCGAGTTCCTGTCGGAGCGACCGCCGTCCTTGTGGGTGTCCATGTAAGTGCTGACTTTCTGCTGAAAGTCATACTGCTGCCTCGCTATCTGTCCGAGACTGTTTCCTATCTGCGTTAGTAAATCTACTGTATTCGCCATCGGGGATGCCTTATCAACCCGCCTTCTCACGGATTTGGGTATTTATTTTGAGAAGTCAAAATTCCCTAATTTTGGTTAAATGGGCGAACTCTCACTCTTTACAGGGGCTATAACCTAAGAAAACAAGAAGGAGATAAATGTGTATGAGCAGTTTTGTGAAGAGGATAAACGACAGACCCATATCGGATGTCGCCCATGAGACGGGAATGGAAGAGAAGGTCGTGGGTGCCATCTATGAAGCCTATCATGAGAACCAAGAGTTCCGGGACATGGTAAAGGAGAGGTTCGAAAAGACCAAGGAGCAGTACGAGTGGCTCCGTGAGGACATCAGGAAGGAACTTTCCATGAAGCGGTACATGCAGCGCATCGGTATTGGGGCGACTTACGAGACATTTGTAATTTGCGGACTATGCTAACAGAGACACAGATATTACAGAACAGGGAGAAGTTCATCACGGAACTCAAGTCCATACCGAGACAG
>Ga0310694_10004203_pt1 | contig 13975 bp, 9 predicted proteins | sample 174DNAGHGhighgp2_FD_203884 | JGI IMG/M metagenome (GOLD analysis project Ga0310694, IMG submission 203884) | Sheep rumen microbial communities from Palmerston North, Manawatu-Wanganui, New Zealand - 1742 DNA GHGhigh gp2 (v2) (version 2) | ecosystem: Host-associated > Mammals > Digestive system >... | reverse complement strand
TAAAGACGCTGAAGAAGATCCATAAAGATAAAGACGTCAAAGCATTGGTTCTTCGTGTGAGCAGCCCGGGTGGTTCGGCCGATGCCAGCGAGCAGATCTGGCATGCGGTGCAGAATATTAAGACGGATAGCATTCCGGTCGTTGTTTCGATGGGTGCGTATGCTGCTTCCGGCGGATACTATATCTCCTGCGGCGCCGATTATATCTATGCCGAACCGACCACAATCACCGGTTCGATCGGTATCTTCGGTACCGTACCTAACGTAGCCAAACTGCGCAATAAAGTAGGTTTGGATTTAGACGGCATCGGAACGAACAAGCATTCCGAGTTGGAAGGAAATATGGTGATGAAAGGAATGGATAGCGAAGAGCGCGCGTTGATGCAAGCGATGGTTGAGCGCGGATATGACCTCTTCACCGGTCGCTGTGCTGCCGGTCGTCATGTGAGTCAGGATTATATCAAATCGATTGGTGAAGGTCGCGTGTGGTTAGGCTCCAAAGCGAAAGAGATCGGTCTGGTAGACGAGATGGGTAATATTGACGACGCTATCTCGAAAGCAGTAGAACTGGCCGGACTGGAGAATTATAAGACCGTTTATTACCCGGAGGTACAAGATCCCTTGGAGGAATTGCTGAAGATGTTGGATAATACCACCGAAGAGGAGCGCCTCATCTTAAAACTGAAAGAGTTCTGTTCCAAACCGCGCATCATGGCGCGCATGGATGACGTCATCATCAAATAAGCCTAATTGCTGATAACTGACCGCTGATAGCTGAATGCTGAAAACTTTAACCATACCGCTCAGTTGGCTGTACACCGCCGGTGTAGCGATTCGGCATATGCTGTATGACCGGCATATGTTACCTTCGTTCTCCGTCGATGTACCCACCATCTGTGTGGGGAACATAGCGGTGGGTGGAACCGGTAAGACGCCGATGGTGGAGTATCTCTTGCGTTTGCTGACGGCAAATGGCTTGCATCCTGCGGTGCTTTCGCGGGGGTACAAACGCGCTACGCACGGTTTCGTGATGGCAGATCCTTCTTCTACGGTACAGACCATAGGCGATGAGGCGATGCAACTCCATCGTAAGTTCCCGGACATTCCGATTGCGGTATGCGAGAGTAGGGCGCGTGGAGCTAAACAACTCAAACGACAGGTAGAACAATTGGATGTGATCATCTTGGATGATGCGATGCAGCATCGGTCCTTACGCTGCGGCTTTACCATCTTGCTTACCCCCTATGCTCATTTGTATATAGATGACCATATGTTGCCGTGGGGTACATTGCGGGATCTGCCGCACCGTGCGCTCAAGGCGGATACAATCGTGGTGACCAAATGTCCGGATACAATTCGACCGATCGATATGCGCGTCGTGGATAATCGTCTGCATCTTCCCACCTATCAGCAACTTCATTTTGCCGGACTCGACTATGCACCCATGGAGCAGGAGGGAACACCACTCGTCTTATGCGGCATTGCCCAACCGCAGTATCTGTTCGATTATGTGCATGCTCGCTATCCGCATGCGGAATTGATGGCCTACCCGGATCATCATCATTATAGTCCGCGGAATATAGAGGATATCATGACGCGGGCGCAGCATTTTGATTTTGTGCTGACCACCGAGAAAGATATCCAGCGTTTGCGTACTACGGATCTGGTGACGCGGCTTGAAGCGCAAGGAAAACGACTTATCGCTTTGCCGATCAGTGTCCGCTTCTGCACACCGCATGAGGCATTTGATAAACAGATATTGACATACGTTCGCGAGAATAAAAAGAAATAATGGTACATCCTAAATCATACATCGTACATACCCTCGGCCGCTTTGTGCCGCCCTATCGGTCGTATATCGGATTGAATATCCTGTTCAATCTGCTATCTACCGTGTTGTCGCTTTTCTCTTTTGCCGCGATTATACCTGTGCTGCGTATCCTATTCGGCCTTACGGCAGCTGAGGTGGAATGGGTGGAAATGAGTAGCGTAAGCGGTTTGCAAGATACGATAGCAGCGCTCCGGACGAATATGTATGTACTCCTCAATGAGCAGATAGCGATGTATGGGGCAAGTACCGTGTTGCTTTGCTTAGGCCTTTTCCTCATCGTCATGACGGCACTCAAATGTCTCACGGCATGGCTGGCTAACTATTTCATGGTGCCTATCCGAACGGGTGTGTTACGCGATTTGAGGCAACAGTTGTACGATAAGATACTCTCCCTGCCTATGGGTTATTTCACCCAGGCCCGCCGCGGCGATATCATGTCGCGTATGACCAATGATGTGAATGAAGTGGAGGCATCCATCATGTCGGCATTGGATATCTTGTTCAAGGACCCGATCATGATTATCGTCTATCTGATCACCCTGCTCGTCATTTCGTGGCAACTAACCCTGTTTGTACTGCTGCTCATGCCGATAGCCGTATTCTTTATCGGACGTATCGGCCGTTCGCTCAAGCGCGCCTCTAAAAAAGGACAGGAGCAGAACGCGGAGATCCTCTCTTCAGTGGATGAGACGCTCTTGGGCTTGCGGGTGGTCAAAGGGTTTAACGCACAGCATAAACTGCGTAGCCGTTTTGAGACGCTGATCAATGCAACGCGTGCCACTTTCAATCGCATCAACCGCCGCTATTACTTGGCGCATCCGTTGTCGGAGTTCTTGGGTACGGTACTCATCGCATTCATCTTATGGTTTGGAGGTTTGCTGATTCTCAGCGATCATGCCTCCATCGATGCAGCCACGTTCATTTATTATCTGGTGATCTTCTATTCGATCATCAATCCGGCGAAAGATCTCAGCAAAGCATCGTACGGCATTCGTCGGGGCATGGCTTCGATGGAGCGCATAGATGCTGTATTGAATACGCAATCGGATATCCTTGAACCGACTTCTCCTCGTCCGATGCATTTTGAGAAAACGATTCGCTTCGAGCATGTCTCTTTTGCTTACCAGGAGAAAGAAGTACTGAGCGATATCTGTCTGGATTTACCGAAAGGCAAGACCGTCGCTTTGGTGGGACAATCGGGTAGCGGAAAAACGACCCTGACGGATCTGCTGCCGCGTTTCTATGACCCTCAGCAAGGTTGTATCACCATCGATGGAACGGATATTAAGAATTTCACAACGCATGACTTGCGTGCCGGAATGGGTATTGTCTGCCAGGAACCGATTCTATTCAACGATACCGTATTCAATAATATCACCTTCGGTGTGGATACTACCCAACCGGCTCCGAACGGCCTGACTTTGCGCGAGGCGGTAGAGCAAGCCGCGCGCATCGCCAATGCCCATACCTTCATCTGCGAGATGGAGCAGGGCTACGATACCGTCATCGGCGATCGTGGCAGTCGTTTATCCGGAGGACAACGTCAGCGCCTAAGCATCGCCCGAGCTATCCTGAAGAATCCCTCTATCCTCATTCTGGATGAAGCCACCTCTGCATTGGACTCCGAATCCGAGCGTTTGGTACAAGAGGCTTTGGAGCGCTTGATGACCAATCGTACGACGTTGGTGGTGGCGCATCGTTTATCCACTATCAAGCATGCCGACCTCATCTGCGTGCTGCATGAAGGACGCATCGTGGAGCGCGGTACGCATAACGAACTGTATGCCCTCGGCGGTTATTATACCAAACTCGTAGATATGCAGCAATGACAAAGCGCGTCTTACTCGGAATGTCAGGTGGTATTGACTCTACAGTCAGCGCTTTGCTCCTTTTGGAGCAGGGCTACGAGGTCGTGGGCGTGACCTTCCGTACGTACGATAGTATGAAAGAGTCCTGCCTCGCCAAAGAGAAAGGATGCTGCACGATAGACTCGATCATGGAGGCGAAGCATAATGCGGAAAAAATGGGCTTTGCGCATCATATAGTGGACTTCCGCGAACCCTTCCGCCGATGTGTCATTCAGAATTTCATCGATGAATATATGTCCGGTCGTACACCGAATCCATGCGTGCTATGTAATAGCACCATCAAATGGGGCGAGATGCTGAAATTGGCGGATGAGATGAACTGCGATTATATCGCAACCGGTCATTATGCCCGCATTGCCGAGCGGGACGGACATTATTACCTGCGCGCGGCCGCGGATACGAAGAAAGATCAGACCTATTTCCTTTGGATGCTGACCGAAGAGCAGTTAAAACGCACCATCTTCCCCCTTGGCGATTATACGAAGGACCAAGTGCGGGAAATAGCCCGCAGTCACGGGTATGAGAAATTGGCGGTGAAACGGGAGAGTCAGGAGATCTGTTTCATTCCCGATGATGACTATCGTGCGTTCTTGCGCGCGAATGTACCGGATTATGCGGAGCGAGTACGTCCGGGCGAGTATGTGGATGCGTCAGGGAAGGTGCTGGGGCATCATGAGGGCTACGTCAATTATACGATCGGTCAGCGCAAAGGACTCGGCATCGCGCTCGGTCATCCCGCCTATATCACGCATATCGATGCGGCATCTAATCGCATCACGCTCGGCTCCAACGATGAGATGTATGCATCCGAGTTGAATTTTCAACCGTCGCTATCCCGCTATTCCGGTATCCCGGTATCTCAATTAACAGCCAAAGTACGATATCGCTCCCAAGCCGTACCTGTTAAAACAATAAACGAGGGACGCTTGGTATTTGCGTCCCCCGTCTGGGGTATCACTCCCGGCCAGTCCGTCGTTCTGTATGCGGACGATCTGGTAGTGGGAGGAGGAATTATTCTCTGATTATTTTCCGAAGTAGCGTTTGTACAGACCTTCGAAACCTTTGCCGTGACGAGCCTCGTCGCGTGCCATCTCATGTACGGCGTCATGGATCGGATCGAGATCCAATTTCTTTGCCTGCTTAGCGATATTCAGTTTGTCTTCGCAAGCGCCTGCTTCTGCCATCATACGTTTCTCAAGGTTCGTCTTGGTGTCCCAAACGATCTCACCGAGCATCTCAGCAAACAGCGAAGCGTGATCTGCCTCTTCGTAAGCGTATTTACGGAAAGCGGCTGCAATCTCCGGATAACCCTCACGGTCTGCTTGACGAGCCATAGCCAGATACTGACCTACCTCGGAGCACTCACCCATGAAGTGTGCACGCAGACCCTCTGCAATGATCGGGTCTGTAACGTCTTTTGCTACGCCTACGACATGCTCGCAAGCGAAGTTCAGTTTACCTTCTTCTGCTACTTTCCATTCTACAATTTGTTTGCATTGCGGGCAACGCTCCGGTGCCTCAGTGCCCTCGTGTACATAACCACAGATCGGGCAAATGAATTTCTTTACCATAGTGTTAAAATTTTAATGGGTTAATATAAAAAGTGATTTATTGGATTAGTTGACCTTGTATAGTGTATATCTGTTCGTTTCTGCGGATAACGATTTGTCCGTTACGCAGTTCTTTTTGGGCCTCCGCACGAATAACTCCGTTTCCCGTTTGTTCGATACTTTGCATGACGGGCTTAGTCCCTTCTCCCCATTGGTTATAGAGCCAGTTCGTTCGCCAATTGAATCGGTTGATGAATTCATTGCGTTTGGCGTTCATGTCGCTATTGTTGCAGTAATTGTTCGTTCCGTTCCACTTGGCGGCATCGTTCTTAGCACCTTGCGCAATCAAGGTCGCCCAATCATTAATTGCGGTCAGGAATTGGCTCTGTTGCTCATGCCGGAATACGTACCATACCTCTTTCAGTTTGGCTTGGAACTGCGGCCATGTAGCCAGTTGTCCTATCCAATACTGGGCGAATTGCGGGTATTCGTATATCCAGGTCTCCCAACCGCGGTTGTAGGCGTTACCGAAGTCCCATACCGGACCGAAGAACCATTTCTCGCTGGACCCGTTACGGTCACGGTCTTTATAGAGATAGCAACTTCCGTGGTAACTCTCGCAGTCCTCCAGTAACTCCTGCACCAAGTAGTATTTGACGGCCTCCTCCAAATCCAACCTTTTCCATACATCCGCTTCGTTGGTGCCCCAGATAGCGTTATTCAGTCCGTTGAGTTGGTCTTCGATATAGGTGCGTTGCTGCGCAGAAAGAATCTCCGGACTCTTCATCGTAATCCAAACCTGTTGGTTGTTATCCTCGTAGAGCGTCACATTGCCCTCTTCGTAGTAGTTATCAATCTCCACAAGCCATCCGCCGCTGACGGAGTCGATGGCATTGTCCTCCTGCTCGGTTACGTTCACTCGATTGCTACCTACGCGCACCTGCTCCGTAAGAAAATACAAACCGTAGTACTCTCCGTTCATCACCAACTCTACCGGTACGGTTTTCGGCGTCCACTTCAAGCCCATGGCTTCGCTCAGTTTGTAGCCTGCGTAGTTCTTGAGGAAACCCAAGCAGTCATCGGCGTGCGCCATCAGGCACCAGTGCTTGTTGCTCGGCATGCCTAACACCGCTTGCTTCTTGTCAAATTTAATGCGGTAGGGCTTCTTGTCAAATCCGCTCCAGGTCCAGTTTCCACGTCCCTTGAATTGTCCGGTAATGGGGGTCTCTGCTGTACCTAAAGCCTTGTAACCCGTACTAAGCGGGTCAATATAGAGGCTACCGGTGATGTATTCCTCTTTGCTCGTGATGGCTACGTTATTGGTCGTATTCAGATATACTACCGGCAGTGTGCCGGAGATAGAGGTACTACCGCTATTACCCCCGCTATTACCCCCTTGCATCGTTTCCCAGTTAGCCAATGACATCCATGATCCTTGCGCCCAGTTATCGCCTGTTTCCGGCACAAAAATGTCCCCGGCATTCATCTGTGCCTCCGAGGTAGCCGTACGGTTGAGATACAAGGTCTTGCTGACATACTCCTTGAAATCACTGAAGGTTTGATTATAGGAGCCGGCATTGATTTCGCCTCCGACGAACGTGAAACGATACATATTATAAACCGTCTGTGGGATAGTGACAGCCCATTTCTGACCATCATAACTCATGTCCAGCACATACGTTTTTGCTACATCGTCCTGTCCGTATACAAACTTAACCGTGTTGTACCCTGTTTTGCTGTTGTCAAAATACAATGTGCCCTGCGGAATTGTCAGTGCCCATACGCCTGCACTCATCAGGCATAGCAACAATATGCCTATGTATCGTTTACTTTTCATTGCGCATCTTAATCAGGTCCTCTGCACGGCGGAGGGCAAAATGAATATTGGCGCATATGTTATGCGGATCCATTTGCTGCTCGATACCGCCTTGCAGCAGTTGTTTATGTACATGGTCGTTCACGCCGGATAGGATAATCGTGATACCTTCCTTATGCGAACGCTGAATGAGCATGGATAAGTTATGCATCGCCGTCGAATCCACGAAGGGCACTTTACGCATACGGATGATACGTACCGGATAGGTCTCGCCTGATACATGACTCATGATATCGTCGAAGCGGTTGGCGATACCGAAGAAGTACGGACCGTCGATCTCATATACCTCTACGCCTTCAGGAATAGTGAGGTGCTCGAGGTTCAAGTTACTCTCTGTATCTTCATTCGGGTCAATCTCCTTATGCAGTGTGCGAATATGCGTCTGCTCGTTGGTGCGCATCAGGAAGAGAACCATCGCCAGCAGTAGACCCACCTCTATTGCTACCGTCAGATCGAAGATGACGGTAAGCAGGAAGGTGGTGACCAGCACCCAGAAATCGCGGTTTCGATGCTTAAACAAGCCCACAATCGTCTTCCATCCGCTCATCGAATAGGCCACCATGATCAGTACTGCCGCCAGACAGGCCATTGGTATCATTCCCACGAGTTGACCGAGGAACAGGAGCACGAGCAGCAGTACCGCCGCATGGATAATGCCTGCTACCGGTGTACGTCCGCCGTTATTGATGTTCGTCATCGTACGGGCGATGGCGCCTGTAGCAGGGATACCGCCGAAGAACGGCACCACTACGTTCGCTACGCCTTGCGCGATGAGTTCCGTATTGGAATTATGCTTATCACCGATCACACCGTCTGCCACCATGGCGGAGAGCAAACTCTCAATCGCTCCGAGCATAGCGATGGTGAATGCCGACGGGAAGAGTTTCTGAATTAACGTGAAAATCGACTCTCCTTCTGCCAACTCGAGTGAAGGTGCATGCGGAGCAGGGATGCCGTGCGGCAACTCGTACAGGTCTCCGATTGTCTGCACGCTCGCGATACCCCATGAGGCGGGCGCATACATCTTAAGGAGCCATAAGGCGAAGGTTGCAAAAATAATGGCGGCTAACGAACCCGGGATGCGTTTTGTGATCTTCGGCATGAAGATACAAACCAACAGTGAGAACAAACCGATACCCATCGCCCAACCGTTCATGCTGAAATGCTGCGCATAATAGATCCATTTATCAATGAAGTTAGCCGGCACGTCCGTCAGCCCCAAGCCGAAGAAATCATTCATCTGCGTGGAGAAGATCGTTACGGCGATACCTGCTGTAAAACCGACGATGACAGGGTAGGGCACAAACTTAATGACTGAACCCAGACGCGCCAGACCCATCGCGATGAGCAAGATACCCGCCATCACGGTAGCAATCATCAGACCCGTCAAACCGTATTGTTGGATAATGCCGTAGATGATGACGATGAAGGCACCGGTGGGTCCGCCGATCTGCACCTTACTGCCGCCAAAGAGCGATATCAGCAGGCCGGCAATGATAGCCGTCACCAATCCCTCTGTCGGACCTACACCCGACGATATACCGAAAGCGATCGCCAGAGGAATAGCAACGATACCTACGATGATGCCCGCTAAGGTATCCTGCGCCAACTGCGCTCGGCTGTACTGGCGGAGCGTTTGAAATAACTTAGGAGCAAATACTTCTTTCAGATTATATTGCATACTTTTTTACTTTCCGCTGCAAAGGTACTATTTTTTTTTGGATTACACAAGTCTTTGACGAAAAAAAATAAAAAGAAAGCCCGCCATGCGGCGAGCTTTCGTTCAAAGTTATAAACAATTCACATTATTAGAGCTCAGCACCGAGCACATTGAATGCTTTGTTGTCACGCTTGATGATCAGTTGACCCTCGTGGAGCACTTTGTTAGCCTTGATGTCAAAGATAACCTGGTCGATTGCCTCTTCCTGTGCCTTACCGGCTACGAAGGTGATCTCGGTGGTAGCAAACTCATTGATGTTGCCTGCCGGATCCTCAACTACTACCTCGATGGTGTACTCTTTGCCTACCTCCAGACCTGTGATCGTGTACGCACCGTTCGTGGTGGTCCACTCGCCGGTGATGTCACCCGATACATAGAATTTCATTTCATCTACTGTGTAGTAGTTATCATCTACCTCGAAGGTGATCGTTACGTTCTGGCTTCCTTCTGCCGTCTCTACACTATAACCGGTGATGATCGGTGCGCCGAGGTCAACCGTCGTGAACTCCGGACCTTGGATGTACTCGGAAGCATAGCTGATGTATTGACCGTCATAGGAGTATGCAATCACAGCCCAAGTGTACGTTCCGGGAGGCAGGTGTGCGCCAATCTGGTATGCCTGAACACGACCGCCTGCAACACGGTCGCCTTCCTCATAACCGAGTTTAGCAAAATACTCGCCGGACTTATAGTAAATCTCAACGCCGAATGCGTACGGTTGCGTTTCAGAGGTCCAAGAGAAGTGAACAGAGTCACCTTCCTCAGCAATCACCTCAGCAGCCAGATTCTTCGGTGCGTACGGGTTCGGACCTACCGTGAAGACGTACTCTTCCGGAGTACCTGCTGCATTACCGTCAGCCGTGATGAGCTGAACCATGGCGGTGTAGGTCTTGCCTTCCTCTACGTCAAACGTAACAGGGCTGGTAACAGCAATGATAGAGTCGTTTTCTTTGTCATAGTTCGTGTATGCCAACTCGCCTTCATTGTCATATACAGCGATATACGTTTGTGCGCCTTTGAAAAGATCTTCCGGATTGTTCCAGGAAAGCGTAGCTTTCGTGTTGTCCAGAGAGATTTCTGCATTAATGTCAGATACCGAATACCATTTTACTTCGAAAAACGCACCGGCATGTTCCTCAGTGGTGCTGTAATCCGAAGCCAAACCTTCTACGAAGAACACGTATTTGCCCGGTTTCAAGCAATAATAGTACGAGCCGTCTTCATCGTCTTGGTCAAAAGCAACAACATACTTATTCCACTGCTCTTTGAAAGATTCGATAACGCTTTCGTTAGTAGTGTATTCGCTGATATTTGTTCCGTTAATACCATAGTTGATCACCCATATGCTTTGGAAGGCATAGTAGCCCTGTCTTGCGTCAATGGTATCCAATGCATTTCTTGACCATGCACCGGTAGCAATGTACTTGTAACCTTCGGCCTCGCAGATATCAAAATTGTAGAACGCACTCTTGGCCGGTTTGCACTTGAAAATGAATTGCGAGTTGTAGTAAGCGAGCGAGCGGAGACCAACGATCTTGATCGTATCCGTAGCTGCTTTTGCTTGCGGAGCTTTTGCCTGCGGCGCTTTCAACGCACTGAATTCTGCACTCGGAGCTTTCACCGCTGCCTGTACACCGGTTTTCGCGAACTTCTTTACAGAAGTCACAGGAGTTGCATTAAGGCTCATGCTGAGCACTGCAACACCTAAGAAAAGTAAAATCTTTTTCATAACCTAAATGTTTTTTAGAGTAACTAATGTTATTTATAACTCGTTACCGAGAATATCAAATGTCTTTCCATCGCGCAGGATATATACATTGCCTTCGCGGATCACTTTGCGCGTCTTGTGCTCGGTCGTTTGCAGTTCTTCTACGCCCTGCGGAGCGAAGAATCGACCCCAGTTGGCGTCTGCTGCATACTCCTGCTCATCGCCGCCTTCTACGTTCACCGTCATGGAGTTATCCACGCCTTGGAATGTCTGCGCATAGATGCGCGGCATACGTGCCGGTGCGTTCACTACACCCTTGGAGAGTTTCAGACAACCGGCAAATACGAAATTACCGATTTCTTTGGTGCCCTCGTGCAGCGTGACTGTAACCAGATTCGTGCAATCCTCAAAGGCATAGTTACCGATTCCCTCTACTGAAGCAGGAATTTCGATGGAAGGTAAAGCGGTACAATCGCTGAATGCGTAGCCGTCAATGGTTGTCAATCCGTTCGGCAATACCACGTTGGTAATGTTTTCGCATGCGCGGAAAGCGGAAGGACCGATGACGGTTAGACCTGCGGGCAGATTGCTCAAGTCTTTAATCTTAGCGCAGTTCTTGAATGCCTCAAAATCGATGCGCTCTACCTTAGAGGGGAAGACGAAGTTATTCAGTTCCTTGCAGTTCATGAAGAAATATGCAGGAATCTCCTTCATATCATCCGGCAGTGTGACGGTAGAAAGGGTGTCGCAGTCTGCAAACAAGGCTTGTCCAAGACTTTGTACTCCGGCTGGGATGTCAATTGTTCGCAATACACGACATCCTCGGAATGACTGATTTCCTATCTCTTTGGGTACACCTAAGAAATTGATAGCCGTTACTCCTTCTTTAGAGTAGGTTATTTTATATGGTTTTCTGGTGTAATCTACTTGCTGTAGACCACCGCCCATACCATAGAACATGTAGTCCGGAACGCGTTCTACTTCTGCGCCGATATTGACAGTACGCAGTTTATAGGCTGACCAGAACCGATCTGGAAAAGTCTCATCGTCCTCCGGGTACACATATTCACTATATGCCATGCTGCCGAATGAGAACGGAGCAAACTCCGGCAGCGTGAAATCAGCGCAGCGAACGGCATTATAGTTCACCTCAGCAATGTTGTAGCAATTCTCAAACGCCTTATCGCGGATATATTCAATCGACTCGGGGATCGTAACCGATTTGAGGTTGAAAGACTGAGAGAATGCCTGCTCGCCGATACCGATCACTTTGTATTTCGTACCTTCAACGACTATCTCATTCGGGATATTTACAGTGTCCTTGTAGGTGTCCGGATAGGCGCCATACCATGTACCACGGTACGTCACTTCAACAGCGTTCTTACCATAGCCGGCAGTGACGTCGGTATAGTAAATGGTTACGCTGTCCGCATTGGCGGCTTCATAGTGGTGCGCCGCCGCAGTGAGGGTGGCTGCCAACGTAAGAATCAATATAGAAATTTTCTTTGTCATAATCGCATAAATTTATACCACTATTAATGAGTCATTCGCAATACCAAATTGCTCATTTTGCGTTTTGCCGAGATACCTTTCGACGGCGCAAACGGTTGTGTCAAATCCAAATCATAGGTACCGTTAAACATCGGAACAAGATCCAATACACCGTAATTCTTCAGGTTCGAGAGAGTAGGGTGCGGTGCATCGTACGTCAGTTCAATGCTATGACGACCGGCCTGTTTGGCATTGAAATAATAGATGTCGTAGTTGGTAGCCGCTTTACCTCTGTGCGAGTAGTAAATATACAACTCATATCGTCCGTCTGTCGCTTTCTTCCATCCGTAGGATGCGATAGACGAGTTAGGCACTTTCGCCGACATACGCTCGCTTATCATAGCTTCCTGTTGCGCAAAAGCGTCGGTGGGACTCTTCGCGAAACGCCATACAGCGGAAGCGTTCTCAAATAGATACAAGGCGTCAATCGTCATGTAGGTCCCCGGAATATTAACGGCTTCCAGACGGGTACGCTCGGCATTGAGTACAAACGCATCGCGAGGCATGTTGATCACGGTGTCGCGCACTTTCTCGCCGGTCTTGTTGCCGTACTCGTCGTACTCATATTCCTGTACGGTCAGATCGAACACACCGCCGTTCATGTATATACCTGCCGGAGTGGTGATATAGCCGTAGTACGAACCGCCGCCGAGGGTGTCTTCACCAAAGGTGAACACGCGGAACTCATGCTTGCGGGCGTTATACAAAGTCCAATGCAGATCCTCCTGGTATAAATCCCACGCTACGTCTTCGGAGAGCAGTAATTCGTCCATTGCTGCTATCTGCGCGAGGTAGTTCTCCCAGTCCTGACCGGCTTTCAACGGGTACATACGAATATAACATCCGTTCTTCTTGCCCTTCAGCAGTTGGTAGTCCTCTTTCTCGTTGTATTCCAGTACGAGAAATTCATAGTCGCCGCCGATACCTTCACCATCAGCGCCCCAAAGACCCAATTCCGGGTCAGGGTTGGAGTAGTAATGGAAGATACTATTAAATGTATTGAAAGTCAGCACACTACTATTATCGTTAATTACATCCCACATGCTGGTCTCTGTCTTGTAGAGTCCATTCACTTCTCCGGCGATGGTTACTGTTCCATCTTCGCGGAACTTCATGATAAAAGTGTATCCTTTATGCTGAGCAGTATCCGAAGCAACAGGGTTCACGCGAGCGAAGTATTGCATCACCCAACCGTTCTCTGCTTTCATAAACTGCTCCATCAAAGCGGCGCGACGATGCTCGAGACGAACGACTGCCGTGTCGTCGAAGATATCATCTACGCGAGGCGTACATGCAACGAACATAACGCCCAGCATCAAAAGTATGAATTTCTGTATTTTCATTGTCTTTCTTTCTTTTAGTGTTTGCAGACACCGCCTTATTGGGCAGTACCGATTGTTAATACTTGATTACGCAGCGAGTCGATATTCATGTTCGCTTGACGGCGTTGTACTTCATTGCGGAGTGAATCCAAGTCGATATTCCAGTCATCGCGAAGCCAGTTGCGGCAGATTGCCAATTTCTGCTCAATGACTGCTGGTCCATCAATACCATCTTCATCTTTCTCCAACTGATGGAGGGTGCCGTCGTCGTCTTGTTTCCAACCTTTAGCAGCATCGCTCATCATGCTTGCCCATTCATCATCTGTTTTAACGATATAGTTTGCAATAATCTCTACAAAATCCTCGCGTTCCTGACTTGAACCGTAGTTGCCTGTGAAACCCAGACTGCGCGCCTCTTGCTCGCTGCGCTCCTCCCAACCGTTTGGCTTGTAAAAACCTGCGCTGATTGTACGGAACTCAGCAGGGTAGGTCTTCGTCTGGTGAAGAATATGCGAGAACTCGTGGTGCATCGTCTTGAAGTAATACTCAT
>Ga0310694_10004202_pt1 | contig 13978 bp, 13 predicted proteins | sample 174DNAGHGhighgp2_FD_203884 | JGI IMG/M metagenome (GOLD analysis project Ga0310694, IMG submission 203884) | Sheep rumen microbial communities from Palmerston North, Manawatu-Wanganui, New Zealand - 1742 DNA GHGhigh gp2 (v2) (version 2) | ecosystem: Host-associated > Mammals > Digestive system... | reverse complement strand
TAGCAGAAAACAACTTGCATAATGATTTAAAGCATCTGCCGGAAGAATACGCTGTGCAGCGAAAACCCACAACAATCACTTATGACGATAATTTTTCTGATAGTAAATTACATGGCTTGCTGAAAGAATATAACTGCATTCATTTTACTAAGTCGGAAAAAGAAGGAACCGGATATGTAGATATGGTCGTAACGCGGCTGTACGAAGAAAACCGCAATCTGAAAGAACAATACCGAATATTAAACGGACAAAAGAAACAATATAAAATTGTCATCTTATTGCTGATTTTATTACTTATTGTAGGAGGTGGTTTGTTTTCACTTAATCATTATGTACATCTGCAACATGCAGAGATTAGACAAAAAAACGATACAATATCAACTCAATCTGTCCGAATACAAAGTCAAAGTGACACAATAACCCGACAAAAGGATGAAAATGATCAGCTATCACATGAAAACTTGCTACTGAATGATACCGTTACACTATATGAAGACAGTGTAGGACTGCTTAAGCGACAATTACAGCAACGGAAAAACGAAATAAAAGATTTAAATGATGAACTTTCATTACTACAATTAAATATAGACGGCATATATCGGACCATAGGGAACACATACCCAATTCTTATTTCATCAGTAAAAATGGGAAATTTCAATTCGGACGGGACGAAAGAAACCGATTATGGAGGGCATATATATAGTATTTACTCATCACACCTTGAATCCCTTATTTCATTTCAATGTTTTACATCGGGTACTGTATTCCTGAAAATGAAACTATACAAAGACAATGGCATTATGTGGCAGGATAATGGCTCACCACATGATTGCACTCGTACTATACGTTTGACATCATATAGAGGAGCACAAAGAACTAGCGAATCCGATTTCATAATGGGAGGTCCAAAAGGATTTTGGCCGAGAGGCACATATCGCATTGAGTTTTGGTACAACGATCGTGCATGTCTTTATTCGGGAACCTTTAATATAGAATAATATGAGAAACAAGTATTGGATACTATTATTAGTGGGATGTTGTTTATTAGTGGCATGCAAGAAAAAACAACCATATCGTATCCCACCCTATGTAGAGAAGCCAACCGAAGGTCCTTCTTTTCAGAAGCCTCAGTTATTCCCAGAAGGAGAGAAGACTATTAAATTATTGAAGTTGTATGAGTTATATAAAGAAAAATATAATTATGATAGTTTGGCGGAATTATATGCCCCTACAATAGAGCAATATGATGATATCTATCATTTAACAAGAAATGATGTCATTTATTATACTCGTAGAAAAATCGATGAGTTAGGGCAAAACGAAACAAATATTTTATGGAGCTCGGTAATAATTAACCCATTGTCTTCAACACGGGCTCGCGTTTCGTTTATTACAAATGATGATTATCGCAACAGATTGAATTCAAGTTGCGCATATTTTATTTTCAAACAATTGGAAATCAACGAGAACTATCAAATTGTGAGCGAGATATCAGAAAACTTTGTTTGTGAAAACTGGTTTCCTGACTGGAATTATGATTATTCTCCTGTAGATGAATTAATAGAATTGCACGATGAGCCACAACCATATGAACCGGACCTATACACACCGTGTACGATAACTGTACCTAATGGTTCAACCATTCAGGAGGCTGTGTATCAAGCCATGCCGTATTTATGCCAGCATGAGAAAAAATATGGTGTTGGCGGAGCAAAACTTCTTGGAGAGTTATCCGCAGATAAGGCAGGTATCAATACCTCTACAAATATTCCCGATGAAATTCTATGTTTAATGCCATTGAATGTTTTGAAAGTAGAGAAAAACGACGACCCGTACTTTGTGTACAACTTGGTATGCTCTGGTAAAATACGTATTGGTGGTGGTTGCACGATAGGTTCGTCCAGGGACCAAAATACAAGTACCAATGTTAGAGTTATCTATATCGGTCCACAGCCTGATGATGATATATTCAGAGTTAATATTACTTTAGAGAACCTGACAGATAATGAAATTGGCACAAACATCCCGGAAGGGACAATGATAGAAGCAGTAAATAATGACGTGCAGAATGTTGTTACCACAAGTTATAAGTATGTAACCATTCCCCCTCATCAATCGAAAAGAGTTTCTATTCCTGCTGTCTGTGCAGCAAAAAAACGTAAAGATCCGACCGGTTCATTGGCACGGATAACGCCATACAAATTAATACCGGATGATTATAATAGATATACTCAAGAATCAGTATGGCAATATCAATCTCAGGAACCTAACAATCGACTCGTTTTTTATGCATATGGAAAAGGATTACTGCGTGACGGACGGAAAAGTGAAACAGGGCATGCTTTTGTCTATGTGCCGGAATTGGGATATATTGGCTTTGGAACAAAAAAGTTGAATAGGGATGTTAAGGCGCTTCAATATATGGAGTTAATTCTTGGTACAGATGGTGCCATATTTGACCATAATTATCATCATCAACTGGCGACGGACAGCTGTGAGGTTTATATTACCGATGATCAATTAAGACACGTTCAGTCTGTACTTAGAGATTACATGGTGCACACACCGCCATATCGCTTAGGGCGTTATGATTGTACTTCCTTTGTGATGGATATTGCTGATGCAGGAGGTATTCAATACGGTTATCGCAACCTCATCCAAACACCGATTGGATTTATGGAAGAATTAAAAAAACGAAATTAGTGATGAAATAAACTGAAAACAAGTTGCAGCATCATGATAAAGTTATTATACCAATATTTACAATAATCGATTAAAACTGCCTATTGCCATACTACTTGTCCCATAGTTTGTCATCGGGAACATTTGCAGAACACGGACAATGAATACTATAAGAAGATAGTATAATATGGGGGATTTTAGCTATATTATCACATCTCAACAATTAAATCCAACTCATCTCAACAAAATAGAATAAATACAAATATTTTATAAGACCGATGAAACGCATATTTATCATTTCAACTTGTGTAATCGGCTTGCTGATTGGGGGCTTCATTACATTAAAATGCCATGCACACCGAAGCGGCTTTGATGAAGAGGGTTATTGTCAAGAAATAGACCGTTTTGAACATGTCATAGCGACTGCTTCCGATAAAGAATTACAATTGATGCTACGCCTTGCGATATATTATGCTATGTACCAGTATCTTGGAATGATCCATACTGTGACGCATCTTGTGGGATAAAGATATGGTATAGAACACGATTGATATATCAAGCATTGTATGAACGAAATAGAGACTTACTATGCCAAATATATCCGGATTTGAATATTCTAAATCAATACGTTAATAGTGCGGGGTATATATTGGAGAAAGAAGATAAAGATACAACCGACATGGAGTATTTTGAAAAATGGAACTATAACCGGGGCAGGAAGATGTATTTTTGTTCATGAATCTATGATGCAGAACCTTGCTCCAGATAGTGCTATATTCGAATTCATAACAGATTTTCCGCGAACCGGATTATATAAAAAGTATTTCAGCACTCCATTATTCAACATGTATTAAAAAATTAACACATACTATTATGTTTACAAAAATCATGGACATCATTAGCACACTGCTCAGCATTGCAATGATACTCACAGGAGTAATCGGTCTCATCCTCTCTGGTGGTGATGGTTACTTCTTAGGAGCCTTGATTGTCGGTGGCATTTGGCTCGTCATTGACATTATTTGCATCAAACGCCATCAAGAAAACGGAGATTACGATTTTTAGTCATAGTAATCCCTGCGGAGCCGTTGGGAAGAAAATAAAACAATCTGATTATGAAAAACTTAATATGCTACATATCCATTATTTGTATGCTAATGCCTGCGTGCAAAAAGAAAACATCGTATCACATTCCGCAATATGCAGAAGAAGGAAGTGATAGTGTTGCTTGTGGACAGGAAACTAATGAGAACACTGAATCTGCATCTCCCCAAAAACAAAGTTATTTTGTACAGAAAAAGGAACTTGCAAATGATTATGGATGGATTGTATATATTGACGGCAAATTTAATCCCAATGATAGTTGTTATTCTGATTTCAAACTTTACATTGAAGACCAACAGACTCAAGAAGAACGCATTTTTATGGAAAGCATAGACGGTCAAGAAGCCAAGTTGCCGATTAGAGATACAGAAAGAAGCTATAGAACCGTGGAAACAATAAAAGAAGTGCATCTGTTATCTTCTAAAAGAATGTTTATTTTAGAGGAGGGACTGTGGCATAAGGAAGCATTAATTGTTGATATTGAATCATTATCTATCATAAAGGAAATCCCTTCTTTTGACGAATTTACCGGTTTTACATGGGACGGTCTAGAATTTAAAACAATAGATGCAGGAACAATGGAGCACACCAGAATCTTCACGCGACGGTATAATCATGAGGGCGAATTGGTTTATGAAGATGAAACTATTATCAAATACGATAATCCTAATCCGGTCATTCCCAAGGAAACAAATACACTTAGCAACAAGATAAAAGAATATACGTCTAATCTTCCCATAAATGCCGAAAAGATTGCAGAGGGGTATGATTGGATTGTATATAAACAAGAAATGCCAGATGATGATGAATGGTGTGATGCGGTTAAACTCTATATAGAAAATAAGAATTCTCACAAATTGTACTTGTTATTAGAAACCAGTTGTGGAAGCCAAGAGAGCACAGGAATAGACGTCCTAAATGAAGAAACAAACAAATACGAATACCAATCTGATTTCTTTTATGGTTATTGGGAAGAAGTGGAAGTATTGTCGCCCTCACGTATCTTTATAGGCATATCAGATGCACGTCATATTAACTGTTCCATCATTGATTTGGAAACGTTTTCAGCAATCTATATAGGGGCTTTCAGATGGGGGTTGAGTGTTACGCATGAGAATGGACAGACATATCTTGACCACTCATCATGTAACCAACGATTGGGTAAATACCAATTCTGGTCAAGCCGATATGATATCTACGGGAATCTCCTTCATGAGGAAGTTAAGACCATATTATACCCACCTGATTATCAGATTGAAGGTGATTGTTGGTAATAATGTATAATAAAAAAATAAACTGATTGAACAATGACTGAAAGAATCCTAACAAATATATATATTGTTGTTGGCAGCAATTTATACCATAGGATGCACGAACAACAACTCTCAAAAGCATCCGGCACAAGTTGAGAACTGCGATACAAAAACAATTATCCAAGAAGAATATACAGAACGTGCTATGCCTAACGAGGATGTAGCCATAAATACTGCAAAGCTAATAGCAAGCGAGTACGGGCTGAATGTGTATATGGAGATAACGGATCATACGGATTGTTACGATGTTTGCAAACTTTATATTGAGAATAGCGAAACACATGACAAGCATTTGTTGTTGGAAACCAAAGGAGGAGACCAACTCGGCACGAAATTATCTATTAAGGCTTGTAACAAGGCTGCTTACGGCATGAATGAAGAAGGTCGCAAAGAAGAAGCTGATTATGAAGACGGATACATCAAGGCTATTGAGGATATATATGTCCTGTCTCCGTCCAAGATAATGGTTTGTGGAATACCGGACTGTCGCAATTACTATTATTATATTATTGATATTGAGAATTGTTCGGCGGTACATATTGACGAATACGGAAATTATAATGGCTTGGTAAAAAAAGAGGACGGCAAATACTTGGAGTTCACTTCAGCAGATTACTCTGTCGGAAAAAACAAAGTAATCAAAACCACCTACGATTTATCCGGTCGCCTTGTAACCAAAGAAGATGTAACAGCAGAATATAAGGAGATTGATTAGTTTTGTCACATGTAAAGTGGAGAAAGGTAAGCTCTGCTAAGCCATAAGAGCAGAAAATAATAAATATTGCAACACTAGTAATATGAAAACAAAAAAACAACTCCTCAATGAACGGGAACCAGAGGCATGTTTGTACGGACCTCCTCCTGTATGGAATTTAAAGCCTGAAAGAGATACTGACCCGGAAATGAAGTCACAACAGGAGAGCGAGTCACAACCCGAAACGGACCAGCAACCACTTTTACAAAGACATGGATGCTTAACTGCATGGTTGTGGATTATTGTTGTTTTCAATGCCTTCAGCGGAATCCGTACGATTATAGAGGGTATTCAGGAAGAGTATATAGACAGCACGATACAGACCATTGTCATGATTTCCGGTATCATGTCGTTAGCGGTTGCCACCGGTGCTATTCTGTTGTTAAATTGGAAGAAAATCGGATTCTGGATTATCATCTGCATGACAGTGATAGACTTGATACTGACTATTTTTATCATCTCCAGTTATGATGTACCTGCTTCCAGTTTCATCAGTCCTTTAATAGGGTCTATCATCGGTCCGATAATCCTGTTTGCCGCATTGCAAGCCAAACAAGACGGCGTCTCCTGTTGGAGCCAATTGAAATAATTCCGTTGGGTTTCCTGTAGGATTCCACCTCAAAATGCGGTTTTCGTCAATTTAGTCAGACGGAACCGTGACGTCCGTAATGGTCGCGACATGGTCGCGGGAGTGCCTTGTAGTTGCCTTGTAGTTTGGTCATTTTGAGTGGAGGGGTGTTGCATATTCAAAAAATTTGTTGTTCCTTTGCAGCCGATTTCGGCAAAAACATAAGAAAAAAGATGAGACATATTCTAACCATATTATTACTTTTGTGTTCGGTTAGCATCTTTGCCACCGATTATCTCGCCGAAGCGGAATACTACCAGAGAAAAGCTGATAGCTATCGCCGGGAAGCAGCGTATTATGAGAGGAAGGCGAAAGGCTATGAACGCGAGGCGGAGTATTATATTAAGAAAGCCGAAGGCTATCAGCGTGAAGCTGCGTATTATAGCAAGAAAGGTGACATTAGTAGTGCTAATACTCAAAACCGTTATGCGCGTGATGCGATGGACAAGGCGAAAACGCAACAACGTTATGCCAAAGATGCATGGGACAACTACCGCACGCAACTACGATATGCCAAAGAGGCGGACGAAAAAGCCGTCATGTATCTCCGTCGGGCTGCCGGGAAATAAAAATATTCATGGAGAGACTAAAAAATTAGGCGAAGGATGGACCAGTGATGAAGCCTTAGCTATCGCCCTGTACTGCACGTTGAGACACTTGGATAGTATAGATATAGCAGACGACTTGTTAGAAGGATGCACTATCAGCGAATATCACAGCCCTTCAACACCAGAGGAGGAACGATGGGAAATGTGCTATGTTAAGATAAAACCAGCAAATCGTTGTCGCAAAATTATCCCATGTAGAATGGAATAAAGAAATATTCATTAGATGACAGATGGATGGGTAATCCTCTTTTTGAAATGTTACAATCTTAAATACGAATCAATATGAATAAAGAAGACATTGAAGTTATTAGCATTGGAATACACGACACATTCAGGTATGCCGGAAGGGTCTTTCATGGTCTGGAGGAATTGAAAAAACATTCAATTTATTTCTATAACAAAGAAGGCCGCATGGAGGATCGCCCGTATGTGGTTCTCGTGGACGAACTCTATCCGTGCTTTGATTCGGAGGATTATGCGAATGAAAACCGGTACTACCAGAATTATTATTTTACTACCGACCGCGAAAAGGCGGAGCGGATATGCTTGGAGACCTCTGTCGGATTCGAACGCGAATGTAGAGAACGCGGCGAACAACTGCAATATCCTATTATGGAACCTAAGTTCAGTATGAGTAAGATCAAGGAGCACCATCTTCCTTATATCTACTATCATGGCGAAGGCAGTTTGATGCAAATCGTGCAAAATAAAAATGCGGATCCAAAGGATAAGATTACCATCGTTCGTCCTTCATCCGGTTCCGGTTTTGGTTCTCGTTCTCTTTCTGATCCCGATCCAGAACCCATTGCTTGCCTGTATGGTCCACCACCAGAGTGGAAAGAAGATCCACCGGCCTTGGATGACGATGAGGATGATACGCATAAAAGGAGTTGGCTGGATATTTTGTTAGGAAGATAGATTATGAACTTCGCGCGCTACTAAAAGAACTGAGAGAAACTCATCATTGATTCAGCCTAAAATTTGCGGAATGGTGTGATTTCGTGGACAAGTAAGTGACTTTTTAGCATCATTACGAGAAGTACGGGCGGCAAAAACATGAGGAGTATGTCAACAAAATACTCCACAACCAACTGACTATTGATTTTGGAGATTAGTCCCAAATGCTCCAAAATGATCCCCAAAAGGAAAAATCGCGCAAAAGTGCGCGATGCATAGACGCTAAAAAGCCGGCATACAATGCCGGGAAAATAGACGAAGAGAAAATCGGCGGAATACCGCCGAGAACAGAACACATATTATTAACCAGATGATCGCCCATATATGGTCGATACATGAGCGGAATGGCATTCCGCGAAATGGAAGAAGAGACCAAGCGGGGCGGGCACAAAACAAAAACAATCTTAACTATGAGTAAAGTACAATTGACCGGAGCATTTGCGCGATTCCGCGGAAAGCTCAACAAGAGCGAGTCGCTGGTGTTCAAGGGCTGTCCGTGCGGCAAGGAACAGATGGCGATGGACCTGTTGAACCCGAGTAAGTCAAACGCCCCGAAGAACGTGGCATGTCAGAACGCGTTGAAGACGGCAGCTCTGGCGGCTAAGGCGGCGTTAGCTGACGTTTCACAACGCACAGAGATTGAGGCGGCGTTCAATGCGCAGAACAAGATTCGGAGTCTGTTTGCGTTTGCGGTGAAACAGAAGTATGTGAAACCCTCTTTTTAAGGCTGTTGGCTATTAGCTATTGGCTATTGGCCATTAACCCTTTAACAATTTAACCATTTAACCATTTAACCCTTTAACTATTGAAAATTTATGGCAAAAGTAACATGGAGCACCGGTATTGATCATGTATCCGGTGCATTGAGCAAACCGAGTAAGAGCGGACAGCACTCGTGCAAGAAAATGCTGTTGGCAACCCACCGCACGGCGGCTACGACCAGTAGCGATTGTAACCGCGTTTATATGCGAGACAAAGTGGTACGCACCACTCCTGTTCTGGCGGAAGAGTTGGCACGTCGTGCACGTTTCGCCACCGTAGGCGTAGCGGTAGCCGCCCGTAAGAAAGACCTGAGCAAGGTGACCACCGACACAGAGAACTTCCTTGCCCAGCGTAACCAACCCAACGGCAAAAAGACCATGAAGTCGTACCTCTGGAGCCTGGAACTGGCTGCGTACGACGCTAAGCCGTAAAAAAAACGCCCCGCGTAGGGCGTTTTTTTACTTTGGCTGTTGGCTGTTAGCTGTTGGCCGTTGCAGGTCTGATCTGGCTGTTAGCTGTTGGCTGTTAGCTGTTAGCCCCAAAAAAGCCAATAGCTAAAAGCCAAAGTAAGAAAAAAGCGCAGATTTTGCGCTTTTTTCTTGCATATATGCAAAAAAAGTTGTACCTTTGCACCGCTAAAAAGAAACAGCGAGAAAATCTCTGTCTTCATCAGCGGCGGATACTATAACACGAAAACTTACCTCTACAAATTTACCGCTCCTACCATAGATAGCGAATATCAAGTTGTAGATTTAGACGCAGATGACGAGTTATATGCGGAAGGATATCGTTATACAGTAAGATCTGTAAATGACGACAAACGTGCAATTATTACTCAGCACAATGCAGCAACTGACCTTCCCGAAATCGAGACCGACACCGAACAGCCGAGCACTAAGAACCAGAAACTCCTCCGCAACGGTCAAGTTCTCATCCTCTGTGGCGATAAAGTATTCAATGCCAACGGCATACAGGTCAAATAATTCACTATGAACCAGACAAATCCAAATATCCTCACTAAGGATGTCGTGCAAAGCGCAAAAATGAAACTGAGTACAACCTATGATCCGGTACATCTGCTACAATGGGCTCATAGTGCGAATTTTCAAATGACTCTCGATATTAGACATCATGCCCGAGAGTGGCAAGCAATGCTCCAGGACGGGAAAGATGGCAAAGAAGCTAAATTCGAGGTCTGCACGCCATGGGACGACCCTGCCGATTGTATGGATCTGCTCATCGCTACTATCTATTATCATCCCAACGAACCAAGCGAAGATGGGAGTGTCTTCTTCATCACAGAAATGTTCTATGCGGTAGGAATTGCGGGATCATACCACATAGAAAGCCCGCTTTTTCGCTGCAAAACAGAACAAGAACTAAAGGACTTTTTGGAGGACAAAGAAACACCTTTTAAGCGCTATTTGCATTTGGAGCACATCATGCAACAGATGCGCGATTCTGAACAATGTCGGGATGCTGCACGCAAACTGCATCAAAGGCAACAAGAAAAAGAAGAGGCAGAGAAAACCCCAAATACAACCAATAGTGCACCCGACCCTGAAAAATTGTACTTGGAATTAGATCAAACCAAATATAGTTCCCATCCCTATATGTCGAATAATTTGGAGGAAGGAATGAGAGTCGTGAAAGAATCCATCAACGGGTGGTGGAAACCACGGTTCTTAGTAGACGACGATGCAAAAAAGGCATATGAGTTCATGAATTCTATGCTCATTCTCCAAACAATTACAGACGAGGATATCAATTGGGAAAGCCTGAAAGAACTACCCGAAAAGGCATTCAATCGGGCTAAAGCTCTTAGCGGATTATACCCCACCTTCATCCGCGATTTCCATGATGGCGAAGCCGAAGTAACATGGCAAATCAATCCTGACGGACGATATTTCATAGACGATGATGGATATGGAATGACTGATGACGAGGAAATAACTTTGGTCGGAAAAATTGATCGCACAGGAAAAGTCACACAACGATTCTGCTATCTGGGATAAATCAATCTCGTAACTTTGACCATCTATTGTTCCTATAAAATAGAAATTCAACATCAAAAGCGTTCTTCAGAGCGCTTTTTTCTATCAAAACACAAAATTAGGAAGTAATATTTGCGTATTTGCAAAAAAAGTTGTAACTTTGTAGCCGTTTTTGAACAACATGAATATTAACACTTTAAAATATTAATTATTTTGAACAGATTTTCGAAATTATATGATATAAAATGACGAAGCTATGACACAGGCTATTCCATATATTTTATTGGCATGCGTGTTGTTCGGCGGATTTTGGCTGATTCTTCACACGCAATTCCGAAACGAGGAGAAGAAACGTCAGTGGGAGTTGAAACGTGAGAGTCAGAAAACAATCTCGCCTATACGGTTGAGGGCCTACGAACGCCTTGCGCTCTTGTTGGAACGTACCAAACCGGAACACATGCTGATGGAACTACGGCAAAAAGAACCGGATGCTTTGGTCCATTGGTCCGTTGGACAAGTCCAGCAATACTTATTGCAGACTCTACGCGCGGAGTTTGACCACAATCAAAGCCAGCAAATCTATGTGAGCAACGAAGTTTGGGACGCCATCATCGGTTCACGAGACCAAACAGCTTCGTTCATCATTTCCATTGCTGCGCAGATTCCGCAAAATGCTTCCGCACAGGAATATGCTACTGCTCTGATGACCGCTTACAATTCGAATGGGCTGACACCAACCGAAAAGGCTTTGGAGATGTTAAAAGACGAAGCGAAAGAACTGATGTAAATTAGAACACTTCGTTGAAAGATAAAATAGGAAATGAGCCGACGAATAGTTATATGTCTATTGTCCTTTGTCCTTTGGCAGTTGTCCGTTGAGGCTAAGAATGACAGCATCTACGCGGGAACACAAATCAAAGTCGATATCGCTTCGCCTATTCTGATTCCTGCGGCGAACAACTGGAAAATGCAGAACTACGAAATAGCGGCCAACGTGCGGTTGGCTAAGCGGTTCTACCCTACTCTCGAATTAGGTTACTCAGGAGGTACGACCAACAAAGGAGACAGCATCAACTATACAGGACATGGCGGCTTTTTCAGAGTGGGATGTGACCTCAATCCGCTTAAGAGACATCCGGAAAGTCCACACGCGCTATTAGTCGGTATTCGACTCGGAGCATGCGCACAGCAGTTCTCACAAGACTTGGAGAGAAAGGGAAACGCAACCGCAGATTTGAATAGCGAAACAACATACAAAGTAAACGTTAACGGCGTACGAGGAGACTGTTGGGGAGAAATTGTGGCGGGATGCCAAGTAGAAATAGCGAAAGTTAAAGACACCGCATTTTACATGGGTTGGATGGGAAGGTTCAAAGCTCTCTTCTCCCGTACTGCGAAAGCAAAAATTAATGCAACACTCGCACCGGACATTGTGGACACCGGTATTTTGATGCCAACTTATATCCCCGGATTCGGCAAACGGGACAACATCGGTTGGGGAGTGAATTACTATTTGGGATGGAGATTTTAACCACCCAAATACGACACTTTACCGACGGTCGGCCGACGGCTGAACGACAGTCAAAAACAAGATCACTATATTTTTAATGGTATAAAACAACAAAAAAAATACAACTACTATGAACAAGACACAACTTATGAACCGTGCGGCGGATAACATTCGTATCCTCGCAGCAGCAGCAGTAGAAAAAGCAAAGAGCGGTCACCCGGGCGGAGCTATGGGCGGCGCAGATTTCATCAATGTGCTCTTTAGCGAGTTCCTTGAATACGACCCGGACAACGCCGGTTGGGAAGCACGCGACCGTTTCTTCCTCGACCCCGGACACATGGCGCCGATGTTATACGGTCAGCTATGTCTGGCAGGCAAGTTTACGCTCGAAGACCTCAAGAACCTCCGTCAGTGGGGTTCGGTTACTCCCGGTCACCCCGAACGTGAGATTGAGCGGATGATTGAGAACACCTCCGGTCCGCTTGGTCAGGGACACACGTTTGCGGTCGGTGCAGCCATCGCCGCAAAATGGTTCAACCAGCGTTACGGCGAGATACACAACCCGACTATCTACGCTTTCATCTCTGATGGCGGCGTACAGGAGGAGATTTCGCAGGGCGCAGGCCGTCTGGCAGGACACCTCGGGCTCGACAACCTTGTCATGTTCTATGACTCCAACACCATCCAACTCTCCACGGGTTGCAGCGAAGTGACCTCCGAAGATGTGGCAGCCAAATACAAGGCATGGGGATGGTACGTGCAGGAGATTCCGGGCAACGACCCCGACGCCATTCGCGAGGCGATCATCAAGGCGAAAGCAGAGAAAGGCCGTCCGTCCCTTATCATCGGTCATACCACCATGGGCAAGGGCTGCGTGACAGCTGAAGGCGAGAACTGGGAAGGCAAATGCTCCACTCACGGAGCTCCGCTCTCCAAGGCCGGTGCTTCGTTCGAGAAGACCATTGAGCACCTTGGAGGCAACCCCGAAGACCCGTTCGTCATCTTCCCCGAAGTGAAGAAACTGTACGACGACCGCGCAGCTGAATTGCGCGACTTGTGCAACAAGAAATACGAGGCATACTACGAGTGGAAACAAGCGAACCCGCTGGCAGCCAACGAGTACGAGACCTACATGTCCGGCGAGACGCCGTGCATCGACTGGAGCCTTATCCAACAGAAAGCCGGAGCGGCTACACGCAACGCAAGCGGCGCAGTGCTCTCTTTCCTCGCGGAGAACGTAGGCAACATGATTGTTTCCTCTGCCGACCTCTCCAACTCCGATAAGACCGACGGTTTCCTCAAGAAGACCCACGCCTTCAAGAAAGGCGATTTCAGCGGTCAGTTCCTGCAAGCCGGTGTCTCCGAACTCACCATGGCGTGCGTCATGATCGGTATGGCGCTCCACGGCGGAATCATCCCTGCCTGCGGTACGTTCTTCGTCTTCAGCGACTATATGAAACCCGCTGTCCGCATGGCGGCGCTCATGGAACTGCCTGTTAAGTTCATCTGGAGCCATGACGCCTTCCGCGTAGGTGAAGACGGACCGACCCACGAGCCGGTAGAACAGGAGGCGCAGATCCGTCTCATGGAGAAGCTGCATAACCATTCCGGCAAACCGTCCATGCTCGTTCTCCGTCCGGCCGACGCCGAGGAGACGACCCTCGCA
>Ga0310694_10004201_pt1 | contig 13978 bp, 8 predicted proteins | sample 174DNAGHGhighgp2_FD_203884 | JGI IMG/M metagenome (GOLD analysis project Ga0310694, IMG submission 203884) | Sheep rumen microbial communities from Palmerston North, Manawatu-Wanganui, New Zealand - 1742 DNA GHGhigh gp2 (v2) (version 2) | ecosystem: Host-associated > Mammals > Digestive system >... | reverse complement strand
TGCTTTTGGAAAAAGCGAGAAAGATATTTCTCGATATAAGGAAGGGAAAGGCATTCTAAAGACTTTCAATGGGTTGCTGATCAAAGGACTGTTTTGTTATCGCCCTGCCATATCAACACGACTTGATAAAGAATTAGAATATCTGAAATCTGATATTCAAGTATTGAAGGCTGCGCCAAAAATAATCGCTGTAAGTGATGGAGTAACGATTTTGGCATACGACCTTAGGGAAAAAGACACATACGAGAACCCCATAAATCGGCTTTATTGCGACTTTGCCTTCTTCTATCCTTTGATGGATGTAGAGCGTGTTCACTATATAGAGGAAAGTCCAGCAGATGTGAAGGCCGCCGAGAAATTGGCCAAACTTCATGATGAACTTCGTGCTTACAACGAATTCCGCAGTGACAGTGATTTGCACGACCTCAATATCTTCATCACCCGACTTCTCTTTTGTTTCTTTGCCGAGGACACGGGCATTTTTGAGGAAAACTTGTTCACATCAAGTATCATTCGCTTCACAAAAGAAGATGGAAGTGACTTGTCGCAATATCTTAATGACACCTTTAATATCATGGATGTGTCATTGCGACATAGCGACATTACGAGTATAGTCAAACAATTCCCATATGTGAATGGAGGGTTATTCTCCAAACACATTCAGATTCCAGCAATGGGTGCTAAAGCCAGAAAAATCATCATAGAATGTGGCGAACTAAATTGGAAAGACATCAACCCTGACATTTTCGGCAGCATGATCCAGGCTGTAGTCAATCCAGAGGAGCGTGCCAACATGGGTATGCACTATACTTCGGTGCCCAATATTATGAAGGTAATTAATCCGCTTTTTCTTGATGAACTGCGTGGAGAATACAATCGTCTCAATGAATTCTATGAGCAGAAACTTCAGATGAAGAATATTGGGGCAATCTCTATCAATCAATTTTATGATGAAGTGAAGCCCATCATCAAAAAATGCGATGCGCTTCTTAAGCGAATGAGCAAGATGAAATTCTTCGACCCTGCTTGCGGCAGCGGTAATTTTTTAATTATTACCTACAAGTGTCTGCGTTTCCTTGAAATGAACATCCTCGAACTGCAACAAAAATGCACACCTTCTGGAACCATCCTATTTGTGGACAATAGCGTAATTACTCTAAGTCAGTTCTATGGTATAGAATTACTTGATTTTCCACATGAGGTGGCTATGCTCTCTCTTTGGTTGGCCGAGCATCAGATGAATACTAAACTCAATGAGAGTTTTGGCATTAACACTCATGCTTTGCCATTGAAGAATATTACACATATTGTTTGTGGAAACGCATGCCGCATGGATTGGAACGGTGTATGTCCTCATACGCCCGAAGAGGAAGTATTCATTTTTGGCAATCCACCTTATTTGGGAACAAAATGGCAAACTGAAACACAAAAAGAAGATGTAGATAGGGTAATGCCTGATAATCCAATACGCCGGACCTTAGATTATATTTCATGCTGGTTTGTTCTTGGAGCCAAATATATTCAAATGTCAAGAGCAAAATATGCTTTTGTAAGTACAAATAGTATTTGTCAAGGTGAACAAGTTTTTGCTCTATGGCCATTGATTACAAAACTAAAAGTAGAAATTGAATTTTGCCACACATCTTTTAAGTGGGAGAATAATGCAAAAAATAATGCGGGAGTAACCTGTGTCATTATAGGACTATCATCATCAAATAATTTATCTACTAAATATATATATACAGACCATAAAATTAAGGTAAAGAATATTAATTTCTATCTTCTTGACGCGCCTAATATTTTTGTTGAACATCGGAATAGACCTATTTCAGAATTACCTCAAATGACCAAAGGAAGTCAACCCACAGATGGAGGACATCTATTATTAGATAGTATAGAAAGACGAGATATTATTGAATTGTACCCTGAAATTCAACCATATATAAAACAATATATGGGGGCAGACGACCTAATTAATGGAAAAATACGATATTGTCTTTGGCTTAAAGATTGTCCAAAACAAATAATCAATAACAATCCCGAGATTAGAAAAAGATTAGAAAAAGTAACTAAGTCAAGACAAGATAGTAAAAAAGAAGCAACAAGAAAGCAAGCTCTTACTCCTCATTTATTTACAGAAGATCGACAGCCAAATTGTGATTACCTAATACTTCCTGTAGTCTCATCTGAGAGAAGGAAGTATGTACCAATCGCATTCAACAACAAAAACATTGTGGCTAATGCCAATGCACAAATGATACCAAATGCTAATTTGTATGTATTTGGAGTGGTAACATCTCTTATCCACAATCTATGGATGAAAGCTGTTTGTGGTAGATTAGAATTGCGATATGCATACTCAGCAAGTATTGTGTACAACACATTCCCGTTTCCCAAAATATCTATCGAAAAAAGGGCAGAAATTGAAGAAGCCGCTGAAGACATACTTGTCACCCGTGAATATTACCCCGAAAAGACATTGGCAGAACTCTATGATCCCGACAAGATGCCACAAGACTTACGTGAGGCTCATTCTAAGTTGGATGACATAGTAGAAAGTTGCTACCCAGGTTACCCATTCCAAAACGATGAAGCACGCTTGGAATGTCTTTTCAACCTCTATGAAAAAATGGCAAATAAAATATAACGATATGGAACAAAAGACTAACAATTTTGTTGACATAAGCTACCAACAAACAGGCAAGGCTAGTGCAACCAATGAACTCGGTATGCGCGAAATGCAGGCCAAAGCATACGAAGCCCGAGACAAGCGCTTTTTGTTAATAAAAGCACCACCTGCTTCAGGCAAGAGCCGTGCATTGATGTTTATTGCTCTTTACAAATTGAAATATCAAGGTCTAAAGAGAGTGGTCGTTGCTGTACCAGAAAAAAGCATTGGTCGTTCCTTTCAAAATACCCAACTAAAGCCTTATGGTTTCTTTGAAGACTGGAAAGTTGCACCTTATTTCAATCTGACCGATGTAAAGAATGAGAAAGACAAGAAAGGTCGTTTCTTGGAGTTCTTTCAACAAGACAGCGCAAAGATATTGGTATGTGCTCATGCCACCTTACGAAATGGAATGAAGGAAATTTCCGATGAAGCCTTCAATGACACGTTGCTGGCCATAGATGAGTTTCATCATACCAGTGCGGATGCTAACTCCAATTTAGGTGACGTAGTACGTCGTGTGATGAATAACTCCACTGGGCATATCGTAGCCATGACAGGTAGTTACTTCAGAGGAGATGGCATCCCAGTTCTTAGAGTAGAAGATGAAGCCCGGTTCTTTCCTGTAACCTACAACTATTACCAGCAACTTAATGGTTACAAGTACTTGAAGAATCTCGTGTTGGGTTACCATTTTTATCATGGTAGATATCTTGACCATATCGGTGAGGTGCTTGACACTACGAAAAAAACTATCATCCACATACCAAGTGTAAATGCCCGAGCAGCAACTGGGTTGGGCAAATACTCCGAAACCGATGAGATTATGAAAGTCATCGGCACAATAGAGACCAAGGATTACAATACAGGCATCTACAATATCCGTACAAGGGATGGCCGATTGTTGAAAGTGGCTGATTTGGTGGAGGATGATGCTAAGGAGCGCAATATGGTTCAGGGTTATCTGCAAAACATCAAGCGAGCAGAGGATATGGACATCATCATAGCCCTGGGTACAGCCAAAGAAGGGTTTGACTGGCAGTGGTGCGAGGTGTGCTTGACCATTGGTGTTCGAGGTTCTCTGACTGAAGTCATTCAAATCATCGGACGATGTACACGTGATTGTGAAGGAAAGGAAACAGCCAAATTCATCAATGTCATTGCAATGCCAGATGCCGACCAAAGCGACGTAAAAGTGGCGGTAAATGATTTCCTGAAAGCCATTACGGCTTCATTGCTGATGGAACAGGTGATGGCTCCAAGCTGGCATTTCAAAACGGTGAAGGACGATACCGGCGATGATGGAAAAGATGGGATAAGGACACTTGTTGTAGAAGGGCTTAAGCCCTTGTCATCAGAAAAGACAAGGCTTATCGTCCAAGAGCAACTTGATGACTTGAAGGCCGCAATCCTCCAAGACGAAATGGTGGTGAGGGCAATTAGCGGAAGCACCACAGCTGAGACCATCACCAAGACCCTCGTTCCGAAGGTCATTAGGGAAAAATATCCAGAATTGACAGAAGAAGAGGTTGAAGAGGTACGAGAGCATCTGCTGCTCGACACCATCATCAAGGGCAATGAAATTGTGGACGACAAAGGTAATCCCATTGATGTAACTACATCTGATACGGAAAGGGAAAGCGAGGGTGAACGGCTTATCAAATTGGCCAATCGCTTTATCAACATCGACAAGTTATCCATCAATCTCATTGATACCATCAACCCCTTCCAAAGGGCATACGAGGTGCTATCAAAACAAGTGGATGCACCAACCCTGAAAATCATTCAAGATACTATTGCTGAACAAAAGTATGATATGAGCATTGAACAAGCCATTATGCTGTTCAAAGGCCCATTGAAGGAATATGTTGCGTCACATGATGGCCAACTACCGAATATAGAATCACCCGACCCCAAAGTAAAGGAACTTGCCATCGCATATCTAAAAATCAAGAACCTTAAAATAAGGAAGATGATGGGACTTGAATATGAACCAGAAAATAAGGAGAAATACTAATGGAATGGCCAAAAGAATTGTTGGAACTATTTGAAGACCCATTGTTGGATGGTGTTCGCCCCAAGCCAAAGGCTCCCACTGCTGATGACCGTTTGGCAGTCAAATTGGAAGAGGTGACAAAATGGGTGGAAGAACATGGAGGCAAATTGCCAGAAAAATCAGGTGGCTTGAAAGAGAAATTGCTCGTGGCCTCACTTGCAGCATTGCGCCAACAGGCAACGGACAGCCTTAGACAATATGACAGATTACATTTGTTAGATTAGGATATGGATATAGATAAAGAACTTGAAGAGTTGTTCAAAGACCCATTGCTCGACATCCCCGATGGTGAGCGGAAACTCTTTGATATGCCCGATGACATGAAAAGTGTCATCAAGGAAAAGAAAAGGCCTGAATTTGTTGCGCAACATAAGTTGTGTGAGGACTTTGAGCAGTTCCGCCCATTGTTTCAAGATGTACACAAAGACCTCAAAGAAGGTCGGCGAAGCCTATTGCGTATTGCAAAAACCACCAACATGCAGAAAGGACATTTCTATATTGTATCAGGCCAGATGGTATATCTGGCACAAATTGGTGACACTCAAAGGAATGACAACGGCTTGATAGATGGCCGTACTCGATGTATCTATGAGAATGGAACAGAATCCAACATTCTGCTTCAGACATTAAGGAAGGGGGTTGTCAGTGATGGGTATGCTGTCAGTGAAACAGAGGATGAAGCAAATGGGAAGTTTTTTAGCAACACAGACATCCAGCAAGAGGACAAGGTTACAGGTTATATTTATGTTTTGAAGTCACTGTCGGAAGACCCGAAAATATCTGAGCAAAAGGATTTATATAAGATAGGTTTCACGACAAATAAGGTGGAAGATCGTATAGCCAACGCCGAACATGACCCCACTTACTTGATGGCACCTGTAAAAATTGTCAGCACATATAAGATTGTCAATATGAACTCTCATAAGTTCGAGACACTTTTGCATCAGGTCATCGAGAAAGTTAATTTCAAAATCACAGTCAAAGATGACAACGGTTACTCACATGAGGCAACAGAATGGTATGTAGTGCCATTGGATATTGTAGATGTCATCATCCAGAAAATAATGGATGGCAGCATCATCGAATATTCCTATAACCCAAAGGAAAAGTGTCTTGAAAGACATATTGTGAAAAAGAAGTCGAAATTAGACCTCAGTGGATATAATGTTCTGACCCTGATTATCAAGAAAGTGTACTACGATGCCATTATCCGTGGGGAGAAAAAAGAGGAATACCGGGAACTCAAACAAACCACTATCAATAAATATACATTCATTGATGAATCCGATGGCAAACGCTATTTGCGAAGATATGACTTCCTACACTTGTTTGTAGGCTACAATAAAGACAGGGAGAATGCGATTGTGGAAGTCGTTGATACGACTTATGAGGAAGGCATTGTAGTTTATCATTTAGGCCGGATAATTGAAGTAAACTAATTTTTGGTAATAATAGAATGAACAATCGTCAACAATTGCATCCAGCTATTCAAGCAAGGGTTAATTTCTTTAATACCCTTGAAGAAGATGTTAAAAAGGCAACTATTGGTAATGATTTAAGAATCCTTTACGAAAAATTTGGAAATTATTGCATAAACCTGAATATAGTAAATGCTTTTGGTAATCTTACTTTATCAAATGAAATCTGCGACGAAGAATTTAGGAAAATCCTTTTATCAAATATTGATATGGCAAGAAGTGTATGCTTGTCAAAAAGAGAAGGATTGTCTACAGGCAACCAATTAACCATCAATAATTCCAATCATCAAGAACAAAATCAGACATTATCATTTCAAATCAATGAGGCTTTGAGGAAAGCTCTTACAGGAGAACAATATGATGAAATCATTGATTTAATCAATAAAAAAGCTGACAAACCTACTATTATGGAGAAATTATCAGGTTTTGGGGTCAATGTTCTTAGCGGAATACTTGCTACTATTATAGGCCAGCAAATAGGACTATAAAAGCCCAGCAACAGTCATAACAGATGTTACTGGGCCTGAAAAAAACAAACCCTGCGAACAATCATTTTTTTCATTTCTCTTTCAACTCCTCTAAGAGGAAGAAGTCGCTCATGTCCTCTTTCAGGCTGGGGTCGTTGCTCCATTTGTTATGCCAGAATCTCCAACGTTCGTTCTCGTTCACTCTCAGGTATCGCCCGAAGAGTATGACCTCTATGACCGACAATATAGATGACACTAATGCCCCACCTAACAAATGATGGTGTCATAGTCTATCAAACTGCCCAGCCCTCGAATTCCCAGGTGGGACATAAAGGGGTCATCATCTTTATCTCATTAGGAGAATAAGAAGAACTGGCTCCTTTGGCATGACTTGGTATGCCTTGGTAAAAAAAACAGACCATATCTCACCTGGAGAATCGATTCTACTGTAGGCGAATAGATGAAAATCACGTAAAAGTTGGTACATCATATTGGGCACCCTATTACCGAAATAATAAATGGTGGCAGGCCGCCGCGAATTAAACGCGCTTGTATTTTAATTTCAAAAATATCAATTTCTTAAATACGGGACAAGTTGCACATGTCTCATGAAAGTGTAACTAATGTTAAAAACCAAAAACAAATGGTGGCAATGTGATGTTTTTGTCGTACCTTTGCAGTGTTTTTACAAGGATCAGTTTATATTTGACTTACACCACATAAGTAAAATGTTTGTGGAGATACCACAAATATCTTAATAGCATCCTGAAATTCAGAATTTTACAATTTTATCTATCTATTGTGGTGTATAAATTGTTTTATCAGATGAAGAATTATTTTTTGTTTTTTGCCTTTTTGGTTACTTTGCAGTCGTGGGGACAAAACGACATTGAAGTAGTCAATATTGAAAACAGGGCAGTTCGTGATTACATGGCAGATGCGGAAACAACCTATTCCAATAACAACAATTATTCTGTCAGCATTGTTACAAAATACAATGACATCAATAAATATGGGAAAAAACTTCATTGGCCTAATGGCAAGGAAGTGACATGGGTCCCTACCGCACCGGTGGAGGATATAGCTGAGATACGCATCACCGTTACCGACGACGAAAATACTGTCTACAATTATAATCCAAGCAACAAGACGGACAAATCATATATCATCCGCAACCTCATCCCTGACAGAACTTACAACTATGTCGTTGAGGAAAGGCTATACAACGGAACTGTAAACACCTTGAGCCAGGGCGTGTTCCGCACGGAAGGACAGGTGCGCATGATTCAAGTGCTTAATTGCAGCAATGTACGCGACATTGGTGGATGGCCCTCTCAATATGGAGGACGTGTCAGATATGGCAGGCTGTATCGTAGCGGTAGTTTGAACAGGATTACATCAGAAGGTCGCCAGGCATTTGTTCAGAACATGGGAGTCGTGGCGGAATTGGACTTGCGTTACGAAGTGAACCAGAGTCGCACCACGCTTGGTGAGGGAGAAGGCTTCTACTACGACCGCAGGCCACACGATGCTGGTTTGAAAGGACTGACGCAAAGCAGCCACAATTATGTGAAGGACTTGCGGTGGATTCTTGACAAACTCCGTAAGGACAAGAATGTCGATTGGCATTGCGCCATCGGTTGCGACCGTTGTGGAGCATTGAGTTTCTTGATTGAAGGACTCCTCGGATTGAGTGAATTGGACCTGTGCCGCGACTTTGAACTGTCCACCTTCAGCCTGGCTTCCAACAACAAGCGTCCTCGCTCGCATATCAAAAGCATGATCGACTATGTCAAGAAAAACGCTCCTTCGATTGACAGCTCCGACCCTCAATATCTGGCAAAATGTTTCAAGAAATATTGGCTGGACATTGGCATGACCCCCGAAGAATTGGATGAGTTTATTGGAATCATGTTGGACGATGAATACCATGGTCAACATATCGACTTTAGTCAAAATGTCAGAACCAAGACCAACAACACCACCCCGGTTCCCGCCAAGCGTAACATGGTTGAATATGATTTGGAAGAAGAACAACCGACATCTTCCACTCAAGACAATCTCATAGAGGTATTCTCGGATATTGAAGAAATGTATAATCAAATATTAGTTGTTTCCCAACATTGATGCAATCAACTGACAAGAAGGTTGGGGAATCAGAATCAAAGATAACAAATATTGGCATAATGCCCTGATGGAGGCAACGATTTAGCAAAATGAATTCCAAATATCTGTCCAACATATTCGGCAGGCTTCTGTGTTACGGCATTTTAATGGGAGCAACTCTCATCGTCCTTAATGCTTGCAATAAGAAAAAAGACCCGAAAGGAATCGTGATTAACGAAATCATGGCTGCCAACCATACAGGGTTGATGGCTGAGGACGGGAATGTGTATGATTGGATAGAAATCAAGAACATTTCTTCAAAAACCATTTCTCTTGAGGATTATTCGCTGATCGTGGATAAAAGCGAAACCAAGTCGAAAAATAAAGGCAAGAAGTCGAAAAACAAGGATAAAGAGTCGGCTGCCAAAGACAAAGACTCTAAAGACAAAGACTCTAAAGACAAAGATAAGGACAAGCAGCAGAAAGACCAGGACGAACAGTCGAAACTGAAATGCTGGAATTTCCCGGAAATGGAATTGAAACCGGGAGAATGCACCATTATCTTTGCGTCGAAGCTGGACACCCAAGACCCGGAACATGGATTGCACGCCAATTTCAAGCTGCCGTCCGAAGGAGCGAAAGTACAATTGGCTTATGACGAGGACGTCGTGTCTGAAGTGAAATATGGCCAGATGGAGGACGACGAGACCTATCGCAGATTGGATAACGGCAAGTTCGAAAAAAGTTATGAGCCGTCTCCTGGCCACGACAACAATGATGCGGGTTATGAAGCCTACTGCAAGTTCATCGACGGACAGCGCAAGGGGCCGCTACGCATCTGGGAAGTCAAAGCCAAGGGTGAAAAGGAGGGCAACGCTTGGATTGAGGTGAAGAATGTCTCCGACAAGGATGTAGACCTGAAAGATTACTGCCTCGCCACCAAGACGAAGGCCATGAGCGAATGGCAATTCCCTTCTGTTGTCCTCAAGCCAGGACAATTCCATGTGGTCGACTGCAGGAAAGACAAGTTCAAGGTTGGCGACACCCGCTCCGTGATGCTCACGAAAGAAGGAAAATTCGTGGATGGATTATGCCCCGTCAAGGCTCCTTACGATGTTTCTGTCGGGCGTGCGGAAGGGGAATTGGGCCCATTCTATTTCCCTTCACCGACAAAGGGTGAAGAAAACACATCGAAACACTACCGTTTCATCGCAAAGCAGCCCTCTTTCGACCCTACGCCTGGCGTGTATGCGGACAAGAAAAGCATGAAAATCCTTATCAACACCCACGGGCGCAATGTACGCTATACCACGAATGGCAGTATGCCAACGAAGGACTCGCCCTTGTATAAGGATTCGATTACAATCCAAAAGACCACTACGATACGCGCTTTCTGTGAAAGTGACTCCTCATACATGCAAAGTGAAGCCATTACCGCCACCTTCATCTTTGGAGAGGAGCACGACCTGCCTGTGATCAACATCACGGTCAACAAGGCCGACCTCTACAATAATTATTCAGGTATCTATGTGCGTGGGCCAAGGGCAAGTGCCGAGCACCCGCATTACGGTGCCAATTATTGGAAGAAAGTATGGAAAAAGGCGCATATCGAGTTCTACGATGGCAAAGAAGGGTTCTCAGAAGATTGCCAACTGGCCATCTTTGGTGGATTCTCCAGAGTTCTTGCAAAAAAATCATTCAAAATCAAGTTTGCCGGCACAAAAGGATCATCAAGCCTGACATACGACCTCTTCGGCAACGGGAAGCCAATGAAATACAAGAACTTCGTCCTCCGTTCCGGCTCACAGGACATCTCTGGCGTGATGGTACGTGATGAGTATTTCACCAGCCTCATGCGGCCTGAAAGCCCCACCCTCCTCATTCAGCCCTACCGGCCTGTAGCTCTATATATCAACGGTGAGTACTTCGGCCTGTATTACATACGTGAGAAAATTGACAAGCGCTTTGTGGCTCGCCACTTGAACGTGTCCAACGACTCTGTTTCCATCGTCATGTCGGGAATGTACTGCGAGGAAGGCTCTGCCGCCGATTACAACCAAATCATGTCGTATGTGAAAAGCCATGACATGGCAGAGAAAGAGCATTATGAGTGGGTGAAAAACAAGTTCGACCTCATTGGCCTTATCGACTATAAGTTGGGGGAAATCTATTCCGGCAACACCGATGTGGGCAATGTGAGATATGTACGTTCCACGGATGCCAAGTCCGACAAGAAGTGGTATGTGGTATTCTACGACCTCGATGCCACATGGGCGTCAAACAAGCCGGCGTCTTTCTATCTGCGAGCAAACGGGTCGGGGCCTGAACAAAACGTGAGCACACACAACATACTGATAGACCTATTGTTGAAGAACAAGGAATTCAGGGAGTTGTTCCTTGAACGGCTTTCATTGCATATGCATAAGACTTTTTCCACGAAAAATGCCACAGAAGTGTTTGACAACCTCATCAACACCATCAAACCTGAGATGGAACATAATTGCAAACGATGGCCGGCAGTCCTGTCATATTCCTCCTGGGAAAAGCATGTCGATGCCTTCCGTGAGAAGTTCAAGGACAGAAACAAGATCGTACTCAACAGCATCCGCGAAGAACTCAACATCACCGCCGAAGAAGAGAAAAAATATTTCTCTGACCTCGGTTATTAATCATTTCGTAATATTTATCATTTCGCAATATTAATCATTTCGCAATATTTATCATTTCGCGATATTAATCATTTCTCATAAAGATATATTACTTATTACTCAATGAAAAGAATCTGTCGACAAGACTTGCTTAGATTGCCAAGTGTGGCTGCGTTTTTCTTGTTTTTCATATGTTCTTCATTCGCACAATCCACCATTCCAATCGCTGATGGCGGTGTCATGTATTATGAGGAGACCGGTTCCGGAGAGCCGGTGCTGCTATTGCATGGTCACACCTTGGACCGTAGGATGTGGGATGGGCAAGTGGAGTATCTCAAGGAATCATTCCGCCTGATTGTTCCCGACATGCGGGGATATGGCAAGACAACAGACCCGAGGGAAGGTTATCAGTTCACCCATATGGATGATATCCTGACACTGATGGACTCGTTGCATATTGAGAAGGCCCACGTTGTCGGTCTTTCGATGGGGGCTTATGTCGCCGGCGACATGGTGGCGTTGTGCCCTGAACGCTTGTTGTCATGTGTAATGGTTTCCGGCGAGACCTGTCGCTTTACGAGTCCTCGCATTCCGCGCAACTCAAAGGAGGTGGCGGAAAGGCGCAGGAACATAGCAAGTGTGAAAAAAGATGTTGAGGGTTATAAACGCAGACGTGTAAACGGCTTGTTGGGTGCTTGCTATGTGGGCAACAGGGAAAAGATACGTCCGGAATTGGAGAAAGAAATCATGGATTGGGGTGCTTGGCAGGCTTTGCATGTCACCGGCAGGGTATATTATGGACAGGATGCCTGGACGGCTTTAGTGAAAACCAAGCCACAAGTCCCGTCTCTCATCATTTACGGTGAAAATGAGAAAACCTCCAAAGGCTACTCCCTGCCTTATCTACCAAATGGCAAGTTGGTAAGCGTCAAGCAATGTGGCCACATGGTGAATCTTGAAAAGCCGGAGGAGTTTAATGAAATGCTGTTGCAGTGGCTTGAGAATCACAGGAGCACCGACGTTAAAGACATGCCGTGAGTCATGGATCGCCAGTATGAGCATTTGTATTGATCTATTATCATTACCTTAATAAAAGAATAAGCCGTTTTGGAATCAAAAAAATATAAGATAGGCGTAAAGACCGCATCCACTTTTGTCATAGCCAACATGATTGGCACGGGAGTATTCACTTCATTGGGTTTCCAACTATTCTCCACCACCAATCCTTTCACAATAGCTCTCTTATGGATTGTTGGAGGCATCATTGCATTGTGTGGGGCTATCGTCTATAGTGAATTGGGAGCAGCCATGCCGCGTTCAGGAGGTGAGTATAATTTCCTTTCTGAAATATATCATCCTTCTGTTGGGTTCTTGTCGGGATGGGTCTCCTTGATTGTTGGATTTGCCGCACCTGTCGCATTGGCATGCATGGCGCTGAGTTCATATGTGTGCAGGATATTCCCTTCGATTAATCCTACTTTCTTAGGAGTGACTGTCCTGTCTGTCATCACCTTGATTCATCTCTTCAGCAAAAAGGTGGGTGCTACAGTTCAAAACATCCTTACCGTTGCCAAGATATTGATTATCCTGGTGTTTATCGTGGCGGGCTTTGCCTGTGCCCCTGAAGGGATGGAGAATTTCAGCAACGCCAAGTTTGACGCCAATGATATCTTTTCATCGGGGTTCGCCGTCTCGTTGATATGGGTTTATTATGCTTATTCCGGATGGAATGCCGCAGCATACATTTCAGGAGATATCAAGAACCCACAACGCAACGTGCCATTGGCCATGATGGCAAGTACATTTTTTGTTGCCATACTTTATCTTCTCTTGAACATGGTGTTCCTGCGCACCGCTCCTATAAGTGAACTTACCGGCCAGGTTGAGGTTGGACTCATCAGTGCTGTCCATGTGTTCGGACCGAAAGGCGGAGCCGTGATGGGATTGCTGATTGCCTTGATGCTGACCTCATCCATCAGTTCCATGGTGTATGTAGGACCAAGAGTGGGCATGACGATGGGAGAGGACCACAAGATGTTCCAGTTCTTGACATGGAAGAACAAGCTTGACTGTCCTTCCGTGGCCGTGGCGCTGCAATGGCTGATAAGCCTGATTCTGATTCTTACTGATTCATTCAAGGAGGTTACGGAATACACGGGAATTGTGCTCTCCTTCTGCTCCATGCTTACCGTGGCTGGCGTCTACGTTCATCGTCGGCGTTTCCCCAATGCCCCACGTCCTTACAAATCATTTGGATATCCCGTCACCCCACTGGTCTTCTGTTTGTTGATCATATGCTCCATTGCTTATCTTGTCTATCAGGATTTTTCAAAGTCATTCGTAGAGCATTCACAGTCAGCTCCTTGGACTACCATTGCAAGTGTGATGACACTACTTATCGGATGCCTTCTCTGGTTTGTCAATGAAAGAATCAAAAAGATTGGTCAACAAGAAAAATAACAAAATAAACCATGAAGAAAATAAAATTGTTTATCGCCCTTTTCCTGTTAGGATTCGTGTCTCTTATTGAGACGGGGTGTAGTAAATGTACGTCG
>Ga0310694_10004199_pt1 | contig 13979 bp, 7 predicted proteins | sample 174DNAGHGhighgp2_FD_203884 | JGI IMG/M metagenome (GOLD analysis project Ga0310694, IMG submission 203884) | Sheep rumen microbial communities from Palmerston North, Manawatu-Wanganui, New Zealand - 1742 DNA GHGhigh gp2 (v2) (version 2) | ecosystem: Host-associated > Mammals > Digestive system >... | reverse complement strand
CTTCACCTCGTGGTGCATGCAGTCGGGGGCGTATTCGTCATCGGGGAATACGAAGTCGAGGATGCCCACGGTATATACACCCTTGAGCTTGAAGTCCCACTCATGGCCCTGCTGGGCTTGCTCACGTATGGGGAAGGTGGCATAGAACACGCTTCTGTCCTTGAAATAGTCCTGCTCGGCCTTCTGCATCTCCACGATGAAGTATTCTCCGGCGGTGTTCTGGCAGTACACGTCGAAAACGGCCTTTCGGTCCATAATGCCGCTTCCAAGCTGTTCGGTGTTGCGGTATCTGATGTCTGTGATTTCCTCTTGGTTGTGCAGGAGTGAATTGAGGAAGCTGATGAGCAGTTCCTTGTTAATTTCTGTGCCGAAGAGCCTCTTGAACCCGAAGTCGGTGAAGGGGTTGATGTATTTTCCTCCCATGGTTATTCCTTTTGTTTGCAAAGTTAGTGAAAAAGACTAGCAAATGCAAATTTTGCGAAGAATGTTTTAGGCCATGCTTTGAGATTGTTTAGTGACGATTAAAAAATAAATTGGGATGAATTATAAAGAATACGCGCTCGGCTCTGCCGCTTGGCTCGTCCAAGAATTAACCAAAAATTCTGACGCACAACCGCTCGGCGACGAAGGAGACGCTTGCCTAAGTAAGAATTATATGTTAAAATAATACCAAGTATTTTTTTTACTTTTACTTATCTTCATTTTTCATTTTCAATCTTGAGTCTACTTTAGGAAAGTGTGTAAAAGGGTGGTGCGCATCTCCCCTCCCCTTGCAGGGGAGGGGTTGGGGTGGGGTCTATAACTTGTTGATTTTTAAGAATATTTCACTCCACCTCCAGTATAGTCAACGCCCCCTACCCCCCTCTAATCTTAGAGGGGGAGTCTGAACACCGCTTTTTGCTCACTTTCCACTTTTTAAAGTGGTCTCAATCTTCAATTTTCGGCACTTCTATCTGCGACCCGTAGCGGTGGTATTCGTTGGATATCGACTGCTCCTTGATGTAGAGGGCAAGTTCGATGCGGCCGTTTCTCACAGGAGCCGACTGCGCGATGTATTTGTCGCATTCGGCGGCAGCGACGAACACGTCATCAGGCACCTCGGAGGTTATCGTGCGCACACGCTCATAGTTGTTCATCGTCTTGCAGAACTGCTCCAAACTCTCTTTCTTGACAGCGGGCAATTGGTTGGCCAATGGATGGCTCGCATCGGCGGAGATGGTGAGGGGCGTGCCTACGGTCTTGGCGGCGAGCATCACCATGTCGACTTGCTCCTTGGTCTCACCGCCGAAGAGCCGAAGCACCATCCCACCCTTCAATGGCAGATAGCGGAAGACATTCTGCTCTCCACGGATGTGAGGTTGGATGTTGCGTGCATGGCGGAACTCCTTCTCATACCATTCGGCGTATGACTTCTTGTAGTCGGTGGTTGCACCGGCCTTGTCTTTCACGCTCATGAACTGCAGGCAGTAGTTGGGACCACCCGCCTTCAATCCTGGTCCGAAGGCCGAAAGTTTCATGCCGCCGAACGGCTGGCGGTTGACGATGGCTCCCGTGATGCCGCGGTTGATGTAAAGGTTACCCGCCATGATGTTTGCCTTCCAGTATTTCTGCTCCTGCTCGTCGAGCGACTGGAGACCGGATGTGAGTCCGTAGTCCAAGCCGTTGACGAGTCTGACAGCTTCCTCGAGGCTGTCAAAAGGTGTCACGGCCAGCAGCGGTGCGAAGAGTTCGGTGCGGAAAGTGAACGAACCGGGTTTCACGCCGATTTTCACGGTGGGTTTGAGGATGTAGTGCTTGTCGTCGACAAAGACGGGCGGAACGAGCCATTCCTCACCGGGTTCGAGTTCGAAGGCTTTTTTCAGTTTCTCATTCTCGTTGGTAATCATCGGCCCTACGATGTTGCCGGCATTCCACACCCCGCCGACCTTGAGCGACGAGGCACAGTCCTTCAACTTCTCCATGAACTCCTCCGACTCGTATACTGAGCGTTCCACGAGGAAGATGGAACAGGCGGAGCATTTCTGTCCGGCATTGCCGAAGGCGGAGCGGCAGGCATTCATGATGGCGTGGTCGCGGTCGCCCTTTGCCGAGAGAATCATCACGTTCTTGCCACCGGTCTCTGCCGAGAGGGGCTTGCGTGGGTTGTTGCGGGCGATGGTCTGTGCGGTCTCCGTTCCACCCGTGAGGATGATGTGGCTGACCTCAGGCGCCGAGGTGAGCAACGGTGTGGCTTCCCTGTCGGTGATGACCACCTGGAGAGCCTCTTTCGGCACACCGGCGTCCCAGAATGCCTTGGCGAAGAGCCATGCCACGGGGGCGGCGACGGTGGCGGGTTTCAGGATGCAGGTGTTGCCCGATGCGAGAGCCGCCACTACGCCTCCGCAGGGGATGGCGCAGGGGAAGTTCCAGGGCGACAGCACGAGTACGACGCCCTTGCTCTTCATCTCGATGTCTCCGAGGGCGGCATATTTCTTCATCGTGGTGGTGTAGAAACGGCAGTAGTCGATGCCCTCCGACACCTCCACATCGCCCTCCTCCACCGTCTTGCCAGTGATGGCGCACATCGCACCGTTGAGGTCGCCACGCATCTGTCCTAGGATGTTGGCCGCCTTGTACATGATGCGGTGACGCTCCTCGACGGAGGTCATCCGCCATCCTGCCGGGTCCTTGGCAGCGATGTCTATGATTTGTCGGGCTTGCTCCTTGTTGGCACGCGACATCTCGCACACCAGCACGTCGCCCTTTTGGGAACGGTCGTAATAGCCGACGTGGTCGTCGTTGAACACAAGGGTGGCACCGACCTGCGTGGGCAGCAGGTCGCCGGGCTGCCACTCGCCCCACTCCTCCTTGGGAGAGACGGACTTGCCGGCAGACTTCCATTTCGCAAAGATTTTCTCCACCCATTCCTGGTTGCAGAAACGGTCGAAGTCGGTGTCTGGCTCGTTGAGCATCTCGTCGCGTGGCTCCTGTCCCTCATAGGGCTTGTTGCGGTCCTGAGTGCGGGTGGGGACATGGGAGATGCTGTCCTTCATGTTGTAGGCGTCGATGAACTGCTGCTCAAGTTCCTTCCATTCCTTGGTGTCGGGCCTCAGCGAGAAGGAATGGGTGAGGAAGTTGTCGGGGGCTGTGTTTTCGTCCATTCTCCGCACGAGGTAGGAGATGGCGTTGAGGAAATGCTCCTTTTTCACCACGGGAGTGTAGAGGATGACGTGGTTGCCGAATTTCTTCTGTGCCCGCCACACGTGGTTGGCCATACCCTCGAGCATCTCGAAGCAGAAGCAGTCTTTCGGGGTGTGGTAGCGCTCGGTGAGGAGGTAGGCGTATGAGATGGTGAAGAGGTTGTGTGATGCCATTCCGACGTGGAGCACCTTGGCATTCTCCGGCTTCAGTCCTCGCTCTATGATATGGAGGTAGTTGGCATCGACCTCGGTCTTGTTGGAGCGCACGGGGTTTGGCCATCCGCGCAAGTCGCTGACGATGTTCTCCATGTCGAGGTTGCAGCCCTTGACGATACGCATCTTGATGGGTGCGCCGCCCTCTGCCACACGCTTCCGGGCAAACTCCAGCAGTTCGGTTTGGAAGTCCCATGCGTCGTGGAGGTAGGCCTGGACGACGATGCCTGCCTCGTAGTTCTTGAATTGCGGCAGCGAGAGTACGTCCTTGAAAAGTTTCATGGTGAGGTGTGCATCCTTGTACTCCTCCATGTCGAGGTTGATGAACTTGTATCGCTTCACTCCGTCGGCATCGGTGTAGGGATTGTCGATGGCGGCTTGGTAGAGTTCCGACATGCGCCGGATGAGTTCGGGCATGCTCTCCTTGTAGTTCAGCGCATAGGTCTGGGCGTAGATGCCGGAAATCTTCACCGAGATGTAGTTGATGTCGGGTTCCTTGAGGGCCTCGAGATACGACAGGTATCTCTTGTCGGCCTCTCCGTCGCCGAGGACCACCTCCCCGAGGAGGTTCACGTTCTGGCCGATGTTCTGGTCGAAGCGTGTGGCAAGGTGCCGGGTGAGATTGGGTCGTGCGGCATTGATGATCACACGGCTGGTGTCGCAGCGCAACCTCCATTTGATGATGGGCACGGCGGCCCAGTTGAAGAGAGGCGTGTAGGCGAATTTCTGATACATCCAGAAGAGGCAGTGGTCGGTGGGACCGAGAAAGCGGGGGATGCCATACTGGTCGATCAGGTCTTTCACCCTCACGGCGAGTTTCTGCGTGTCTCTCACCTGGCTCGTCTCGTCGAGCATGCGCACGATGAATTTCTTGTCGTTGGGCGTGGTGACCATCGTGCCATACATGTGTTGTTCTTCCTTCTCAAGTTTGGTCAAACCTGAGTAACTCTCATCGTATAGTTTCCTCATCCAAGAGAAAACCTCCTCAATGGTCGGTAATTTCTGTTCTTCCATGATTAAATCCGATTAACAATATGAATGATGTGTCTTCAAAGTGGGTTTGCTTCGCAAAGTTAGTAAAAAAATCAATAGGCTGTATATTTTTTGAATAAAAATTGAAAAATTGTTGATGAAAGCTTATCCCTGCAGCAAGCCATTTGAAAACGAACACAAAATTGGAGAAGCTATGAAAAATTGTGACGTCGGAGTAATCGGAATAATCGGAGTAATCAGAGTACTTCGACTAATTACTGATGTAGCAATTTTTCCACGACTTTCAGCAATGCATCAGGCTCATTCGTTGCAATGCGTATGGACGCCTTGCACCCTGCACGTCGTCCAGCCTCCTCATCTCTTTTGCTGTCACCAATCATATAGGAACGTGCCAGGTCGATATTCCAGTCTTTGGCAGCCTTGAGCAGCATTCCCGGCTCGGGTTTGCGGCAGTTGCATCTTATCTTGTATTCACGTCGCTCCTCAGGGTATCCGCTGTCAGGATGATGCGGACAATAGTATATGGCATTCAGATAAGCGTGTTCACGTCCCAGCATTGTCTCCATAGTGGCATGAATAAACTCCAATTCCTCTATGGAACACAGGTTGCGGGCTATTACCGGTTGGTTGGTCACCACCACTGCAAGATAGTCACTGGCATTGATTTTACGTATGGCATCTGCCGCCCCCTCTATCAGTTGCAGCTGCCCCGCATCATGCAGCAAGTTCACCTCCCGTGTGATAGTGCCATCGCGGTCGAGGAAAATAGCCGGACGTGGGTTGCGGCGGTTGCGGCGTGCCACTGTGCCTCGCGCCACATCATCACACACTGTATTGTAACGCTCTGGCGTGCCCATATCCTTTATGTATTCAAACGACACATATCCATACAGCCTCATGCCATTTTCAAGGCACCGTGGCAGCACATCCTTCTCTATATGGCTTTTTATCCCTATCTCTATCATCTCGAGCACTTTCGGTGTGAAGATGAACAAGGAGGCGTTGACCATATTGCGGCACACCAGCCCCTCAGGGTGCGGTTTGATGTAGAAATTCCTCACCTGACCGTCATGAGCAATATCCACCACATCAGAGTCGTGCGGATGGTCATTGGGGTGGACAAAGAGCGTGGCGTCCGCTTTTCTCTCACGATGGAACTGCAGCATGGCATCCATGTCGATATCTACAATCGTATCACCATACATCACAAAGAAGTCGTCAGCCAGTTTGTCTCGCAGATAGCCTAATGCCCCGGCAGTTCCCAGCGGCTGTTGTTCATGGTAATATTCGATATCAACACCCCATTTTGTCCCATCACCAAAATAGTCTTTGATGACTTGTCCCAAATGTCCTATAATAAAGATGAAACTCGTGTGTCCGTAGCGTTTGGCCAACTCCACCTCATACTCAAGTATAGGCTTGCCACAGACAGGTATCATGGCCTTGGGTATCTCACTGTTGACAGAAGCGATACGTGTGCCTTGCCCTCCTGCAATGATGACTACTTTCATTGTTCATCCTTTTTATACTCACATGCGAAGAGGTTTTCCTCCACAATGCAGCAGACGATATGTCCGATAAGCGTCTGGCATTCCTGAATACGCGGAGTAACGTTACTTGGAATTTTCACCACGATGTCCCAATCATCCATGGCACATGGAGCACTTCCCACCAAAGCCACAGCAGTGACACCAATCTCACGACACATGGGCAATGACTCCACAAGGTTTTGTGAATTTCCTGATGTGGATATTCCTATAAACACATCACCTTTTACAGCGTTGGCCTGCAACTGCCTTGAGAATACCATGTGGTAGCCATAATCATTACCTATGGCAGTTATTATCGACGTGTCGGTGGTAAGCGCTATCGACGGTATTGCCGGCCGGTCGAAATAGAATTTACTGACCATCTCGCCCGCCATATGCTGGGCATCTGCGGCGCTGCCGCCATTTCCTGCCCATATCACCTTGTTGCCACGGCGGTAAGCCTCGGTACAAATCTCAGCTATTTTCACTATTGTATCAACAGCCTTCTGGTCATCAAGCAAGTCGCTCTTCACCTTAAGCGACTGTCGTATATGTTTTTGTGTTATCTCTTTTGCTGTCATCATGGCCTGTCTCAAATGATTACATGCGTGTCACCTTGTCAGTTGGGTATATCTTCCATCCGTGAGCCCCACCGTCGCTGAAACAGAAAGGCATGACAAACCCATCAGTCTTACTTAGTGCTGCCTCAACATTCTTTTTACGTATAGGGTCAACGATAAACATGATAAACCCGCCGCCACCAGCGCCCGACACCTTGCCAGCCCATGCACCGGAACGCATAGCGACATCCATTGCCTGCTGAATCATGGGGTTGGAAATATGTTTGGCCATTTTCCGCTTGTCCTCCCACGAAGCCTTCAGAATTTCTGCAAACCGTCCGATATCACCTTTCAGCAGAGCCATTTTGGTATCTATGGCACTCTGTTTTATGCGATGCATGGCCTCTATGGCCTGACTGTTGCCTTGCTTTGCATTTTTTTTCTGCTCATCTATTATGGCAGCAGAGTCGCGTGAACGCCCTGTAAAAAATAGCAGCATGGAGGCTTCCAGTTCATCGATAATCCATCGTTTTATCTTCAAGGGGTTCACGATAGTCACACCGTCAGGCAGGAACTCCATATAGTTGAACCCGCCAAAAGAAGCAGCAAACTGGTCCTGCTTGCCACCACTAAGCCCCAAATCCTTTCGTTCAATCTCATAAGCCAGTTTGGCCACCTCATAGTCCCCCAGCGGCAGCCCTTGCCATTCTATAAAAGCCTTCAGGATGCACACCACCATGGTAGAAGACGTGCCTAACCCAGAGCCCACAGGAGCGTCGTTGTATGTGGTGATTTTAAACGACAACGCCGGCAATCCAAAATCTTTCACAATACGGTTGTACACACCTTTTATCAAATCGGCCTTGCCATCAATCTCCAACTGTTTGGAAGACGGATGACGTTCCACTGTATCGTTGTCATACGAATGAATGGCTATATACCCATCATCCTTCTCCTCTATCGTACAATATGCATAAAGGTTGATGGTGGCATTAAGCACCAGTCCGCCATACATATCACTATAAGGTGTCACATCGGTTCCCCCACCTGCCAAACCAAGACGGAGGGGAGCTTTGCTTCTTATTATCATAAATAGTCGATTAATGCCTATACCTACAGTAAACCATTTGAAAACGAACACAAAATTGGCTGAAAGAGCCATGACTACAGGAAGCCCCTCATAAGGCTTGACAGGCCTCATGAGGGGCTGGGATGCGTGTGGGCTTTATTTGACGATGACCTTGCTCACAGAGACGTGGCCGTCTTGGTATGTCTTCTTGATGATGTTGACTCCCTTCCTCAAAGAACCGAGTTGCTCGCCTGATGCGGAGAAAATGCTGGTTGCGACCACGGAAGTGTCGTCGGCACCGACAGCATCTATCTTCGAGGTGTCAAGGATGAGTTTCAGATTGGAGAGTCGGAACATGTCGTCACGCTCTGGTGGTGTAAGAATCTTCTCGTACTCGAAACGAATCTTATGGCGCCCCGGGGTGAACACCAATTCCTGGCTTTCAAATGCAGTGGAACTGGCAGGGTCTTCGCCACAGAACTCCCGTACGATTGAGTCGTCAATCTTAATACGAGTACCATCGTTGAAAGTCAAGTCGCCCAAGAAATTCAGCCAGTTGGCAGAACTGTTGACACCTGTCCAAGAGAGCACACCGACTTTTTCCTCCGGCACGATGAAATCAGCCTGTAGCCATGACACCATTTTCCCATCAGTAATCTGCATTTTCGAGGTGGAGTTATAGGCATAACCGTCTGCCATAATGAATGGATAAGTGATGTCTGTGTCGAACGAGAACTCTCCACCTGTGACAATCGGAGTGTAGTCATACGGAAGTTTCTCCGTGTTAGCCGCACAGTCAATCGTGAAATCACCTGCCGTGGTTGATATCACCACCTGACCTGTATAATTGCCTGGCTGGTCGGTCTCGAAAGTGAGTACTACGTCGCATTTTTCAGCGTGAGGTGAAGCAATGTCGGTCATAATGCCAGAGAATGGCCCGTCAGTGCCAATGGCTGTAACGCGAAGCGGTTCGCTGCCCACGTTGAGCAAAGAGACTGTAGCAGTGTTAATTGTAGATAGTTTATCCACATAATGCTTTCCGAAGTCAACAGACTTGTCGAGAGCAATCGCACCATGTTCTGCCATGTCGGTGATTTCAAAATCCAGGTCGTAGATATAAGTCCTGAATGGCTTTTCCGACCATCCGTAGAGGTATGAATTCATATTGATAGTGTTTGTGAACTGAATCTCGTGTGTGCCGGCATTCAACACCATCACCCCATCAATAGGAACTTGTTTAAACCCTTCACCATAAAAATCATACACATTATCGAAAAAGACCGCTCCGTCCAATTTGATTTGACTTCCCCCGTTGGGATGCAGGCTCTCAGACATTCCTTTCCACGAGAGCACGCCAATTTTGCCCTCCGGCACACGCACGTTTGCCAAGATGGATGATTTGCCCGAACTCTCCATCTCGTTGGTGGAGACAGCCACAGGGAATCCCGTGATGTCGTTTGTCAGCACAAAAGGCAGGTCGTCGTTGAAAGAGAAAATGATGTCACCGCCTTTCACAATAGACGAGAAAGAGGGTGCTTCACCCACCTCGGCTGTGATGTCCACCACCGCTGTGGAGCCGTTGTCGGCAGTGAAAACAAGTTGGTTTTGGAATAGTCCCGCCTCTGTGGGATACATTTCAACGAGGATGTCTGCCGTTTCTCCCGGTTTCAGATACTCAGAGCCATAAAGCACCATTGTCTCCTTGCTGTCGTAACTGCATTTGAACCTGGTCTCCGTCAGTCCGATGTTGCTGAGTTTGACGGTGGTCTTCAAAGTAGCCCCGACGGTCACGCCCGAACCACTGAGATGGACTTGCTCTGAACCGACAAGCAGTCTTGCCTCGTCAGGCCGTTTCGTGAACGTTGCCGACTTGTAAAAATTAAGGAATCCTTTTTGTTGATTGCCATTGACAGAGAAGCCATAGCATCCATATCCTGTTCTTGGGGTGAGTGTCGCAAGGTCGTCGCTCACATCGAAGACGAGTTTGTCGACAGTATTCAACCCATACTGTCCTTGGATATCAGGAGTTTCGGAGAACTGTCCCGCCAGGAATGCCAAATAGACTGCTTCACCAAGATAGTTTATCGTGCCGAAGACACAATAGTCGTTTTGTCCTTTGTCGGGACTATATTCCGGTGTGGAAATGGTGATGGTCTTGGCCTCTTGGTCATAATGGCCTTTGATGGGATTCGCCTGCAACAGTTCAAAATTCCCGACATCGACCAGTCCTTCGAATGTAACCTCATCTCCATTGAAAGTGACATTCGCAATATTGTTGGTCGGGGTTAGCGAGGCGGCGTCAAACCAACCATATTGGTCGAAATGCGCCATCGCCTTCACCCAATACTGCGCACATCCTTCCGCCTGATTCATATGGCGGATGTTCATCGTTTGATGAACTTCTGCATTTTTCAGGGCCTTTGCCTGTAGTTTGTCTTCAACTTGTGCACTGCACATTTGTCCCACGGTAAACAGGACAATCAAGGAAAACAATTTTCTCATACAATGTGTCTTTATAGGTTATTTCAACCGCAAAGATATCCATAAATCCCATAAATGCCCCAAAAAACAAGCGTGGTGCTGTCCAAGATTATAAATTTGGACAAGAAAACCTATTTTTTCTCGTTTGCTATCCGCTGATATTCAGAGGGTGTCAGTCCTGTGTATTTCTTGAAAGCCTGGGTGAAGGAGGTCCTGGACCTAAACCCGACACTGTTGGCTATCGCCTCCATCGTGTAGTTGCCATACTTCCTTGGGTCGTTGATACGTTTGCAGGCTTCTTGTATCCTATATTCGTTAAGCAAGGTGTTGAAGTTGGCCCCATACCTCTCATTGATGACCTGTGACACATAATTGTATTTCTCACCGACAAGTGCCGCCAACCGCTGTGCAGAGAATTCGGAAGAGAATATCTCCTCGGAATTTTCCATCACACAGACTATTTCCTCATATAGTTTGTCCTTTGCGTCATCATCAAGCGAGTTGGTCCTGTATTTGGGTTTGGCGTCACCCTGTTGCGTCACGAGTTTCTCCAAATCCCTTCTGCGTTTTCTTTCCTCCTCCTCTTTTCTAAGCATCTCCACGTTCTTAAGGTATAGTGCCTCGTTGCGCTGCCGGAGTTGGCGGTTCTTACGCCAGATGATGAACATGGCAAGTAGTATGATCAACGAAATGAGGATGACGGCTCCGATGACAAGCCGGAGGACTTTTCCGTGCTGCTCCATCTCTTGTATCTGCTTGTCGGCCTTTTTCATCTCCCCAAGGAAGCGCATTTCATCGACACTGGCCACTTGATGGTAGTTGAGCAAGGAATCCTTGAGCCTGAAATACTTGTTGTGATAGTTTTCTGTCTCTTGCCGCATTCCGAGTTTCTCATAACAAGAGGCCATGAGGTCGTAGACTTCGAGTTTGGCGTCTTTCATATCGAGGACATTGGCAATGCTGTCGGCTGTCATGAGCATGTCTATGGCCCGCTGATACTCCTTTTTTGCCACATAGACGCGCGAGAGGTTGGTATGGATGACATAAGTGTATCTGATGTTCCCTATGTTGTTATCAACGAGTGAATGTTGTTTTTGAAAAGCCTCGATGGCCTCGTCATATCGTCCGTTTTCCAGTGCATGGAGCCCTTCATAAAGCAACTGGTTGTATAAGTCGGTTCCATTTTGTTTGGGCAATGCCCTGTAATTGGTCAATTCCTTTTCTATCTGTCCGAGTGACTTGAGCGTGTATGCCACGGTGATCATGTTGGAGATGGCCATCTTCCATGTAATGGTATCCTTCTCTGTACGTGATTGCCAATAGGATCGCTTGTAATAATCGAGTGCAAGGCTATCTGGCTTGAGGTCGCCACTCTGTTCGGAAACAGTCTGGTACATGCAGCCGAAATTGAGAAGCACCCTGCCAATCCCCTTGCCGATGTCCTCAGCCAGTTCTTGGGCGTGCGACAGGTTGTCGTATGCCTGAGAGTAGTCGAAATAGTGGAAGAAAAAGACAAACCATCTTCCAGTATAGGCTTTCAGCAGGAAATGTTTTTCTTCATCATTCAAATTGGGTTTGTATCGTCCGATGATGATGTTGAAACACATCAAGGCGCTATCGGGCTTGTTGTCAATCTCGGCATACTTGCTCCCGATTTTGACGAGAGTGTCGGATGGCATCTTGAGCCAATAGTGATAAGGGTAAGGGGCATCGTCTCCCTTTGCCGAGGAAGCATGGGAGAGCAATGCTATTGTAGATAAAACTATTATCAAAAATCTTCTCATGACAGGAGAGGAAGCGGCCAACGACGTTTCTCCAAACTTCATTTCTTTTTGACTATCAGTTGCTCGCTCGTGTAAGCTGAGAGCATGTCGAAAAGCTGGCGCAAGTCGGCATAGTCCTTCTCTGAGTAAGATAGATTGTTGATGCTGAACTGGCACGACATCTGCACACGGTTCTCGCTGGCGGTCGTGAGGATGCGACCCTCTATGCCCTTGTCGGCAGTGATGACGGTGGTGTTCCTGGGTTCACCGTCCACCACGTATCCTTCTGGCAGGGTGATGTTGATGATGATGCGTTCACTGCGGAGAGCCGGGAACTCTACCGGCATCTTGCGGGTTTCGGCGGTGAAGGGATTCACAATCATGTGGTCGGGGAAAGGACAGATGCTGATTTGCCCGTCGGTCGCTTGTCCTTTCTTGGCGTAATCAGTTTCCTTGGTTTCGCCACCCTCGTTGCGGATGGTCTGCTTGCCAGAGAGCGTGCCGTCGGCGGATAGTTGGGCTTCGATGGTGGTGATTTTCTCTGCTTTCGACACCTTCTGCAGGTTCACCCACTGGCTTTTGCCCTTCTGCACCAGGCGAGCCCTCTCCACAAGCATCACATCCGGCAGCATGTTCAGCCAGCCGTTCTTGTTGGAAGCGTCGAGATACATGTTCCCACCCGTCGGCACGATGACCCCCACGATGAAGGTCGAGAGTTTGCGGATAGAGGGGAAGTTATAGGGCAACTGTCCCAGGTCGCGCGTCCTGAGCATCACGGGAGCCGCAGTAAGACCAGCGTCGTGGAGCGACTGTATGAGCAAGAGGTTGATGTCGGCATTCGAACCACCACCTTTGTTGAGCGTCTCCATTGTGGGGGCAGGGCTCAGTTCATACTTCCCATTCCATTTGACCTTGCTCATCACCAACTTATAGACGGCAGCCACACGCTCGCGCAGGTTGGCAATCTCTGTCACCTTGGCTTGTTTCAATTCGTCGGCCAGCGGGCTGTTGTCGCTCAGGTGCGCGCCCAGATCGTCGGAGGTGAGAATCATTTCATCAATCTGCTCCCACGTTTTAGCATAGTCCATCTGCGACATGCCGGGCAGGCGGTAATACTTCAGTTCGGCAGTGATGCCAGCCCAGTAGTCCTGGGCGTTCCACACAAATTCATCCTTTGGCATGCCCATCAGGTTTTGACCCAGATAGACATAGTGGTTGGTGGTTACCGTCATGGGATTGGCCAGAGGGTCGCTTACCAACTTGAATTTCATGGAACCGGCGGTACAAGTGTAGGTCAGGCGCTGAATGCCACGATCCTCGATGTTGAATATCAAGTAACTGGGGATGTTCATATCCAACTTGGCATAGACCACGGGAATCTCGCACTGCGCATACCAGTCGTGCAACTCCCAGAAGACTTGGCTGTGGATATTGTACTCGTATTCTATCACGGTACCCACCTTCACGTTGGGGACGGTGAACTCCACAAGGTAATTCTGGTCGTCTATCTTCTTGTTCACGATGTCGCTTTTCTTCAAGGTGGTCTTCACCACCTTGCCTCCCTCCATATTGAAGGCGGTGGCCTTGATGTCCTCCACACTCTCGTCATTGTCTGTGCCAAAAACGCCCTCTGTCATCGAACCTGCCTCATCCTCGAAATAAGAATTGGAACTGCCGCCCGGCATGGGAAGGGCAAAGCCAGTGACTTTCAAACCTCCGATATTGTTGCCTACCGACATGTTCTTCTTATAGGGTACGACGACCTTGGCAAAACGGGCACCACCTGGTTTCAGCACCTTGATGCGGCACTTCTCGTGGTAGTCTGCCAGATAACTGGTGGACTGAATGGTGTATTCCACATCGGTCAGCCGGCATAGCACCACGGCCTCTGCGTCTGGCTGCGCCTCATATGCCGTCATCTCCATTTCTTCCTTGGTGGGTTTGCCGAACTTCATATTTACATCGTTTTGCGCTGTCACCGTCATAAACGGCCAGACCAGCAAAACGAAAAGGTTGAGCATGTATTGTTTCATTGTATGGTTTGATATGTATGTTTATCTCGGCCACAAATTTAGATAAAAAATCCGATATTTTAAGCCAGTTGAGATAAAAAAGGGAATAAATCCCTCCGAATTGGGGTTGCATAAGTCTTTTAATCGGCCTTTTTGCAATAAATCAAGGCGCATACTCCC
>Ga0310694_10004197_pt1 | contig 13980 bp, 11 predicted proteins | sample 174DNAGHGhighgp2_FD_203884 | JGI IMG/M metagenome (GOLD analysis project Ga0310694, IMG submission 203884) | Sheep rumen microbial communities from Palmerston North, Manawatu-Wanganui, New Zealand - 1742 DNA GHGhigh gp2 (v2) (version 2) | ecosystem: Host-associated > Mammals > Digestive system... | reverse complement strand
AAAGATGACACCCTGTATGCGCTCATTGACGGCACAGTTCAGTTTAAGAAAGGCCGCCGCGATCGCAGCACCGTGAACGTAATTCCCGCAGAAGCGTAAACTTCCGCTCATTAAAGTAAAGAAAGGCCGGGCATCAACTCGATGTCCGGCCTTTCTGCGTATCGTCCCCAAACAAAATCAAAACGGAAACCAGACAAAAGCCGCAGCATCCCACAAAGCATGGCTCAGCACGATGGCCGTGAAGTGCTGCGGAAAGAGACGATAGAGGCCACCCCAAGCAATGCCACACGTCATGGCTGCCATGACAAGCATGAAATTGCCAGACGGAACGTGTATCAGCGTATAAACCAACGTAGTAAGAACAAAAGCCCCCGTGGCCGAAAAACGAGCAGTGAGCGTACGCTGCACAAATCCCCGCCAGAAAATTTCTTCCGCCGGCCCAATGATAAAAAGCAAGGCAAGGCCGATGAGCGTTGGCGACGCGCCTGATTTCATGTCATATATCAGGTCAACTTGCGGGCGGGCAAAGGCAAAAAGCCACTGCGAAACCTTGTCGCCCACCCAAAACGACAGCCACAAGACCACGGCAATGCCTGCACCGAGCAACAATTCTGACGCGCTGCATCGCAACTGCGGCCTCCCACCCTGCCAGATGGCAAGCGTCGTAAGGATGAGCGCCGAGGCCGTCATCGCGCACCAGAAGTCGAGATACGGAGCAGTCCACGGTGAAAACATCGCAAACCAAAGCGCCGCAGCCACAAAAAGCGAAGGAAGTACGCGTCGCACGTCGTCAGCCGATGAAATGTGTTACCGTCATACCGATAATCAGCAGCGCACTGAAAGCAAGTTGTAGCTGCGCCGTACGCTCATCGAGGCGTGCCAACTTTGTACCCTCCGTGTCGTTGCGGTCCATGACATCGCGCACATTTCCCAGCGCCACAGGCAGCGACAAGAAAACTGCGAGGGCCGGCCACGAAACCACATGCAGCACCACCAAGAGCACCAGCCATACGTACGGGAACAGCACTTCGAAAACGTACAGCCAACGGCCAAAACCTCGGCCGGTGAGCATGGGCAGCGTGTGAATGCCAGCCCGGCGGTCGGTAGTCACGTCGCGAACATTATTCACATGAAGTATGGCAACTGTGATAAGTCCTACAGGAACGGCGAGCCACAACACATCGCAAACGAACTTTCCCGCTGCGATAAACGAAGTTCCGAGCATCGGCAGCAAGGCGTAGCACAGGATAATTACCACGTCGCCCAAGGCCATATATTTCAGCCGAGGGTAGCAAACCGACAGCGCCACGCCCACAATGCCAATGGCCAACAGCGGCCACCCCGTGAGCCAAACCATCACAAGTCCCAGTCCCACAGCCAGCAAATTCAGCATCAGCGAGAGACGCATGAATTCCGAGGGCGTGAAATGTCCGTCAACAAGCTGTCGTACGCCAAACGTGTCGGCCGCATCCACGCCGCTCCGATAGTCGGCAATGTCGCTCCACACGTTGCCTGCTGCATGAACAAATATGATATTCAGCACGGCCAGCGCGCCGAGCCACCATATCACAGGCACTTCCTTACTCCACAACCAAACGAAAGCCACGGCCACAGGCATCACCGAGGCAGGAAACGACCACGGACGCGTGGCCACCACCCAATCTTTGAACGAATGTTTCTCCATACAACAAAAGTTTTTCGACACAAAATTACAATTTTCTCATTAGATACACATCATCTAAGGGCAAGAAAACGGCCTGCAACGTGGCATTCTGCAACGTTAGGCACAAAATATTCGCGCGCGCGCGTTACTTTTTTATATTTTTTCAGTACCTTTGCGCGAAGAATGCCAGTGGCGTTTTCAGGAACAGAACGTAAATTTAAAAAACATACACATGCTAACGCTGAAATTAATCACAGAAGAGACAGAACGTGTGGTGCGCGGTTTGGAGAAAAAGCACTTCCAGGGTGCCCGCGAGGCCGTAGCCGAAGTAATTGCAACAGATAAGATTCGTCGAGAGGCACAGACGCAGCTCGACCAGAACCTATCGGAAGCCAAGAAACTGGCTGCCGAGATCGGTGCGCTGATGAAGCAGGGAAAACGCGACGAAGCCGACGCAGTGAAAAACAAAGTGGCCGCACTGAAGGAAACAAACAAGGCACTCGAGGAGACTAAAGCTGGTGCCGAGGCCGACATGGTGCGCCAACTCTGCGCCATACCCAACATACCATACGACCTTGTGCCCGAAGGCACTGGTGCCGAGGATAATCTGGTGGTAAAGAGCAGCCTGCGCGAATGCAAACCGGGTGACACAGTCGGAAACTGGGACACCGTACCCGACAATGGCGAAGCCAAACTTCCGCATTGGGAACTGGCAAAGAAATACAATCTCATCGACTTTGACCTCGGCGTGAAGATTACAGGCGCAGGTTTTCCCGTTTACAGAGGAAAAGGCGCCCGTCTGCAGCGCGCACTCATCAACTTCTTCCTCGACGAGGCACGTGCCGCAGGTTACGAAGAAATCATGCCGCCCACAGTGGTGAACCAGGCCAGCGGCTACGGCACAGGTCAGTTACCCGACAAGGAAGGTCAGATGTATCACTGCGAGGTGGACGACCTCTACCTGATACCCACGGCCGAGGTGCCGGTGACCAACATTTACCGCGATGTGATACTCGACGAGAAAGATCTCCCCATCAAGAATTGCGCTTACACGCAATGTTTCCGTCGCGAGGCCGGCTCGTACGGCAAGGATGTACGTGGGCTGAACCGCCTGCACGAGTTCTCGAAGGTGGAAATCGTGCGCATCGACACACCGGAGCACAGCGACGAGAGTCACCGCGAAATGTTGGAGCACGTGGAGGGACTGCTCAAAAAGTTGGAGCTCCCCTATCGCATCCTGCGTCTCTGCGGCGGCGACATGAGTTTCACCAGCAGCATTTGCTACGACTTCGAGGTCTATAGCGAGGCTCAGAAGCGTTGGCTCGAGGTAAGCAGCGTGTCGAACTTCGACACTTATCAGGCAAACCGACTGAAATGTCGCATCCGCCGCGCAGCAGACAAGAAGACCGAGATTGCGCACACGCTCAACGGCTCTGCTCTTGCACTGCCGCGCATCGTGGCCGCACTGCTCGAAAACAACCAGACAGCAGCCGGCATCCGCATCCCCAAAGCCCTCGTCCCCTATTGTGGCTTCGAGATGATAGACTAAATATACCCCAAAAACAGCATACACAATGAACCGTATAATATCCAAGCAGCAGTTCAGCGAGAAAGTCTTCAAACTGGTGGTAGAAGCACCCCTGATAGCCAAGGCACGTAAAGCCGGACACTTCGTCATCGTTCGTGTGGGCGAGAAGGGCGAACGCATCCCGCTCACCATTGCAGCCAGCGACCCCGAGCGCGGCACGATAACCCTGGTAATCCAGACCGTGGGCGCCAGCACAAGCAAGCTGTGCGCACTCGAACCGGGCGACGAAATCACCGATGTGGTGGGTCCGCTGGGCCGCGCCACACACATCGAAAAGTTTGGCACCGTCGTTTGCGCCGGCGGCGGCGTGGGCATTGCACCGATGCTGCCCATCATCGAGGCGCTGAAGGCTGCAGGAAACCGCGTAGTGAGCGTGCTTGCCGGCCGTTCGAAGGAACTTATCATTCTGGAGGACGAGGTGCGCAAGAGTTCCGACGAAGTGATAATTATGACCGACGACGGCTCCTACGGAAAACAAGGCGTCGTTACGGTAGGCATCGAGGAAGTAATCCAGCGCGAGAAAGTAGATAAGGTTTTTGCCATCGGTCCCGCCATCATGATGAAGTTCTGCTGCCTGCTGACGAAGAAGTACGATATTCCCACCGACGTGAGCCTGAACACAATCATGGTGGACGGAACAGGCATGTGCGGTGCGTGCCGCATCAGCGTGGCTGGCAAGATGAAGTTTGTCTGCGTCGATGGCCCCGAATTCGACGGCCATCAGGTGGATTTCGACGAGATGCTTCGTCGCGCCGGCGCATTCAAGGCTGAAGAAGCTGCTGCGTTCGAGAAATTCCTGCACGCGGCAGACGAAAAACCACAACAGGCAACAACCGAAACCACGTGTGAAAAACCCGACGCCACACGCATGGACACCGATACACCCGTGAGCGAACTGATAGACCGCGCTGCACCATACCGCGAGGCACTGCGTAAAAGCATGAAAGCGAAGGAGCGCATGGCCATTACGCGCTGTCAGATGCCCGAACTCGACCCGACGTACCGCGCCACGACACGCACCGAAGAGGTGAACCGCGGCCTTACGACCGAGCAGGCTCTCACTGAGGCAAAGCGATGTCTCGACTGCGCCAACCCAACTTGCATGCAAGGTTGTCCCGTAAACATCGAGATACCTTCGTTCATAAAGAACATCGAACGTGGAGAATTCTTAGCCGCCGCCCGGATTCTGAAGAGCACTTCTGCACTTCCTGCCGTGTGCGGCCGCGTCTGCCCTCAAGAGAAACAGTGCGAAAGCCAGTGCATTCACCTGAAGATGGGCAGTCCGGCTGTGGCTATCGGCAACCTGGAACGCTTCGCTGCCGACTTTGAGCGCGAAAGCGGCCGCACGTCGTTGCCCGAGGTGGCTGCGCCCAACGGAAAAAAGATTGCCGTCATCGGTTCGGGCCCCAGCGGTCTTAGCTTTGCCGGCGACATGGCACGCATGGGCTACGACGTGACAGTCTTCGAGGCACTGCACGAGATAGGTGGTGTGCTGAAGTATGGCATTCCCGAGTTCCGCCTGCCGAACCGCATCGTCGACGTGGAGATTGAGAACTTGCAGCGCATGGGAGTACGTTTTGTGAAGGATTGCGTGGTGGGAAAGACCATCAGTGTCCGTCAGTTGGAAGACGAGGGATTCTGCGGAATCTTCGTCGGCAGTGGAGCCGGCCTGCCCAACTTTATGGGCATCCCGGGCGAGAATTCCAACGGTATCATGTCGAGCAACGAATATCTGACACGTGTGAATCTGATGGACGCCTCGTCCGACGAATCCGACACACCTGTACGCAAGGCCAAAAACGTAATGGTGGTCGGCGGCGGCAACACGGCAATGGACAGCTGCCGCACTGCCAAACGACTGGGTGCCGAGCGTGTTTTCATAGCCTATCGCCGCAGCGAGCAGGAAATGCCCGCTCGACTCGAAGAGGTGAAGCACGCCAAAGAGGAAGGTATCGAGTTCATGACCTTGCACAATCCCATCGAGTATCATGCCGACGAGAAGGGCAACGTCACGGAAGTGGTGCTTCAGAAAATGGAACTTGGCGAGCCGGATGCCAGTGGACGCCGCAGCCCGCAACCGATTCCGGGTGCCACAGAAACAATAGCCATCGACCAAGCCATCGTGGCCGTGGGTGTCAGCCCGAATCCCATCGTGCCGACCAGTATCGACGGCCTGCAGTTGGGACGCAAGAACACCATCGTGGTGGACGAAACGATGCAAACCAACATCCCCACCATCTTCGCTGGCGGCGATATCGTGCGTGGCGGCGCCACCGTCATACTAGCCATGGGCGACGGACGACGTGCAGCCGCAGCGATGGATAAGTACATCAAAGAAAAACAACACTAAGAACAAAGACCGACAAGATGAAACACACAGCGATGAGACACCTGCTCGTGCTGCTGAGCGCATTCTTTATGCTGAATGCGTACGCTTGGGAGCGCGAGACTATTTGGCCGAAAGGCAAAATGCCGGATGCACAGGCCCACCAGATTGCGGCCATGACGGACGAAACGTCGAGCCCAAAATTCAATGCCGATAAGCACCGCGTAGCCTACCTCGAGTGGTTCGACGCACCGGCAAAGGAGAAACGCACCAACGGATGCATGATTCTCATTTCAGGCGGCAGTTACAAGAACTGCTGCGACGTGGGGCTTATCAAACTCTGGCGCGAGACATTCACCGCTCTGGGCTTCCAGTGCGTGAATTTTGTGTATCGCACACCACGCCCCACAGGGCTGCCCATCTACCAGACGGCTTGGGAAGACGGACAGCGCGCCGTACGCATGGTGCGTAGCGAGGCAAAGAAGCGCGGTTTCGACCCCGAGAAAATTGGCGTCATCTCCATGTCTGCCGGCTCTCACTTGGCAACCCTGCTGGCCACCACGTCGCTGACGCCGGCCTACACGCCAGTGGACAAACTCGACACGCTGCCTTGTCACATCAACTGGGCAATCATCAACGCACCGGCCTACGTCACCACTGATGCAGAGGATGGCACACGCGCCACACGCCTTGGCTACGGAGTGGACGTGCGTATCTCCGATGTTTTCAAGTTCGACACCAAGACTTGCCCCATCAGCCTGCATCACGGCGGCAACGATGTGTACTCACCCAACGGCTCAACGCTCATCTATCGCGAATTGCGCAAGCGAAAAGTGCCGGCAGAACTTCATCTCTATCCCGACAAAGGACACGGAGCATTCGGGCTGGAACGCGGCATCGAGTTCATGCGCCAGATGGGATTCATCGGTCCGCTGGAGCCAGAGGTTGAAATCATGTCGCGCTACAACAACGACGACGCACGACGCGAGAAAATCGTGGAGGACGTGTGGCCCGAAGGGAAAATGCCGTGTGCACAAGAGCACCAATGCAAGCCGTATATCGAATGGCACTTCCCGAAGCAGCTGAAGACAAACGCCATACAGATAATATATTCGGGCGGTAGCTACAGAGGCAACGGTCCCGACGGCTTCGAGGTGGCGCCGGTGCGCCGTTACCTCACCGAGAAAGGTATAACCGTCGTCACCCTGAAGTACCGCACACCGCGTCCCACGGCAGAAAGTGGGCTGGCCAAGCATACTTCTGCATGGCAGGATTTGCAGCGCACCATTCGCATCGTGCGTAGCAAGGCCAAGAGTTTCGGGCTCGACCCTGAGAAAATCGGTATCATGGGCTTCTCGGCCGGCGGCCACCTCACCCTAATGGGTGTCACCTCGTCGCTCCACCAGTCTTACCTGCCGATAGACGAGATAGACAAGCAGCCGTGCAATGTGCAATGGGGCATTGGCATATATCCAGCCTATGCTTTGACCGACGGCCCGGATGGACACAACACGGACGGCGGCAACGAGGACACAGACCTGCTGGTGCCCGAATTCAGTTTCGACCTGAAAACAGCACCGATGCTCCTCGTTCATGGAGACGGCGACGGCTTCTCGGCCATGAACTCGGTAAAGACATGGGAAAAGATGCGTAGCATGGGCATCCAAAGCGAGTTACATACGTTGGCCACACGCCCACATTGTTTCCAGAGGACAGCCGCGCCCGGCACGGGAAGCTACACGTATCTCGACCGCGTTGGCGAGTTTTTGGATTACATGCTAAACAAAAAGTAACCTCGACCTGCGATGAACGGATTGTATACTGTAGCGCTACTCTTGGCCAGCAATGTTTTCATGACGCTGGCTTGGTACCTCCACCTGCGTCTTTCGGAATCAGGAGTCAGCTCACACTGGCCGTTGATTGCCGTGATTGTCTTTTCGTGGGGCATCGCCTTCATTGAATATTGTTTTATGATTCCAGCCAATCGGATAGGCTTTGTCGGAAACGGCGGACCCTTCACGCTAATGCAACTGAAGGTCATTCAGGAGGTAATCTCGCTGCTGGTTTTCTGCATCATTGCCAATCTGCTGTTCCAAGGCCAGCAGTTGCACTGGAACCACGTGGCAGCAGCCGTCTGTCTGGTATTGGCCGTGTACTTTATTTTCAAATAAAGCCATTTAACACATGAAGCGAACAGCACTTTTACTCCTTGTGGCTCTCTGCCTGACAGCATCCGCGCAACGGCGGCGCAAGCCGGTGGAACCGGTTTTTGATGTCACGCCCGAGCAAGCCATTGCCGCCTACGATTTCAACAAGGCCGAGGAGATTTTGAACGCACAGATAGACTACCTCGAAAAGACGCAGCAGCCCACCGACGAGAAGGAGGCCCTGCTGGAAATCGTAAGGAAGAACCTTCTGAAACTGCAGTCCACAGCATGCGTGACATTCATCGATAGCATAGTGCTTCCTAAGAGCCTTCTGCTCAGTCACCTGCTGCTGGGCAGCGAGAGTGGCTCCGTGGAGAGCGCATCCAAGATGTTGGGCGCACCCGACTCGCTCGGCTGCACACTCTATCTGAACCAGCTCGAAAACAAACGGCTCTTTGCTGCGCCAAACGCTGCAGGCCATCTGCGCCTCTACGGGCAAGAACTGATTGGCGGCGAATGGACCAAGGCACTGCCGCTGGACGGACTTGGCGAGGACGACGAGGCAGACATGAACTTTCCCTTCATGCTCGACGATGGCGTGACACTATACTTCGCTGCCCGCAGTGAGGAAGGACTGGGCGGATATGATATCTATATGACACGCTACGACACCGACGAGCACACGTTCCTCGCGCCCGAAAACGTGGGAATGCCCTTCAACTCGCCCGCCAACGATTATCTATATGCCGTGGACGAGTTCAACAATCTGGGCTATTTCGCCACAGACCGCAACCAACCGGCCGACAGCGTCTGCCTCTACACCTTCATTCCCAGTCAGACGCGCCGCGTCTACAACGAAGAAAGCGTAGGACGCAACGGGCTGCGACGTCTGGCTCGCATACAGAGCATCCGCGAGACGTGGACAGACAAGGCTGATGTTGCTGCGGCACAGAAACGGCTGGCAGAAGTACGCAATGGGGAGAAGCAGGAACAGAAGGCTCACGACTTCGACTTCATACTCAACGACCGCCACGTCTACACCACCCTTTCAGATTTCCGCAGCGACGAGGCACGCAAGCTGGCAGTCCGCTGGCTCGAGACGAAGCGCGACAACGAGAAAACCACGGCCGCCCTGCGCCAACTGCGTGAGCAATATGCAGCAGCGCCGGCTGCCACCAAGCAGCAACTGGCTCCGCAAATACGCATCATGGAAGCCAAGGCCGAACAATTATATAGTGAACAGAGAGAACAAGAAAAACAAATACGTAAAAGAGAAATTGTAAACTGACAACCATGAAACGCTTTGAACCATCAGAACTAATCATCAACGAGGACGGCAGCGTATTCCATCTTCACGTCCGTCCCGAGCAGCTAGCTGACAAAGTTATCCTCGTAGGCGATCCAGGCCGCGTGGATTTGGTGGCAAGCCATTTCGAAACAAAAGAGTGCGACCTGCAGAGTCGCGAGTTCCATACCATCACAGGCACCTTCGCAGGCAAGCGAATCACAGTGCTCTCCACTGGTATCGGCTGCGACAACATCGACATTACGATGAACGAGCTGGATGCCTTGGCAAATATAGATTTCGAGACGCGCACCGAGAAAGCCATCAAGCGCACACTCACGCTTGTACGCATCGGCACTTGTGGCGGTTTGCAACCCGAAGCTCCTTTGGGAACATTCATTGCCAGCGTCAAGAGTATTGGTTTCGACGGCTTGCTTAATTACTATGCCGGCCGCAACGATGTCTGCGACCTTGAAATGGAAAAGGCTTTCGTCCAGCATATGAACTGGTGCCCACTGAAAGGAGCGCCCTATGTGGCTACAGCCGACGCCTCTCTCATCGAGCAAGTAGCAGGGAAGGAAATGCTACGCGGCATCACAGTGGCTTGCGGCGGTTTCTACGGACCGCAAGGCCGTCAGATTCGCCTCGGCATACAAGACCCTGACCAGAATGAGAAGATTGAGTCCTTCCGCTATCAGACAAGCAAAGGAGAACTGAAGATTTGCAACTTCGAGATGGAGTCGTCCGCCCTCGCTGGCCTTGCTGCCTTGCTCGGACACCGTGCCATGACCTGCTGCATGGTTATCGCTAACCGCTACGCAAAGGAGATGAACACCAACTACAAAGGCAGCATCGACGAACTCATCAAGCTTGTCCTCGACCGGATCTAATCAGATATGGCAATTATATCACTCATCATAGCCTTTGTCCCCCTTAATCATGAGCATCGTCATCGCTATGGGCAAGGGAGACGGACTTATTGCCGGATACGACACAAAAGCAACAGTATCTCATGATAGCTGGCTTCTTTCCCGTTCTTTTTATATTTCTCATTCTTGCTAACACCTGGTGCAAAAAGAAATAACGTAATACGATGAAGATATCATTCGAAAGCGATTATAACAACGGCGCGCATCCTGAAGTGATTTGTCACCTGCTCGAGACAAACGGCAAACAGAGCCAGTCGTACGGTTTCGATGAATGGAGCGAGAAGGCACGAGACAAGATACGCGATGCTTGCAAGTGCCCTAATGCCGACATCTTCTTCCTCGTAGGCGGCACGCAGACCAATGCTACGGTGATAGACGCGTTGTTGCCCTCGTATGCAGGCGTAGTCGCAGCAACGACAGCTCACATCAATGTACACGAATCTGGTGCTGTGGAAGCCAGCGGGCACAAGGTCATCACCCTGCCTCAAGAGGACGGCAAACTCACGGCCGACAGCCTGAGCACTTATTTGGCCGCTTTCCATGCCGACCCGACATGGGAGCACATGGTGCAGCCCGGAATGGCGTACATCACCTTTCCCACCGAACTTGGCACCATTTACTCGGCCAGCGAGATTAAAGCCATCTACGAAGTTTGCCGTCGATATAAAATACCACTCTTCATCGACGGCGCCCGCTTGGGCTACGGCCTTGCAGCCGATGGTTGCGATATAGACTTTCCATGGCTCACTCACCACTGCGATGCGTTCTACATCGGTGGTACCAAGGTTGGTGCGCTGTGTGGCGAGGCTGTTGTCTTTCCGACTGGTGCTCCGCGAGGATTCTTCACGCAGGTGAAGCGACACGGCGCCCTGCTGGCCAAGAGCCGATTGGCTGGAGTGCAGTTCGATGCACTCTTCACCGACAGTCTATACCTGCGTATTTCGGCACACGCAATCGAGATGGCAATGCAGTTGCGCGACATCTTCCTCGAGGCTGGTTTCGTCTTGCGCCCATCACCTACCAATCAGCAGTTCGTTGAGCTACCGAACGAGCAGATGAACGCCCTGATGCAGCAGATTCTCTTCGAGACGTGGGAGCCCATCGATGCACACCGCACGCTCTGCCGCTTTGTCACCAGCTGGGCCACCACACCGCAGGACTTAGAATGCCTGCGCTCTGCCTTGAAAACCATACACAAATGACACAGAATCGTCGTACGATAATAATCTCGCGCGTGCGCGCATAAATTAATTAAGGTATAGCATCCCTCCAGACACATGGCAAAGTTCGAACAGATAATCGTCCGCATCAACGGACTCGACCGCCCAGGCCTAACTGCCGAGATAATGAAAATCCTGGCACGTTATGGCGCTCAGATTCTTGACATCGGGCAGGCCGACATTCACAACACGCTTTCACTCGGAATCCTCATACGCATCGACGAGAATAGTTCGGGACAGGTAATGAAGGAACTGCTGTTCAAAGCCACTGAACTAAGCGTAAACATTGGTTTTGCGCCAGTCAGCGACGACGAATATGAAGCATGGGTGCAGCGCCAAGGTCGCAACCGATACATCCTCACTCTCGTTGGACGACAGCTGACGGCATCGCAGATAGCCGCCACCTCCGAAATAATTACGCGGCAGGGACTGAACATCGACTCCATCCTGCGTCTCTCGGGCCGAATGAGTATCGTGAATCCTGCGAAAAACGTCAGAGCGTGCATAGAATTCTCGCTCCGAGGCACTCCGGCCGACCGAAGCGTCATGCAAGCCGAGCTAATGAAAATGACGGCTGAACGCGAAATTGATTTCTCCTTCCAACGCGACGACATGTACCGCCGTATGCGCCGGCTCATCTGTTTTGATATGGATTCCACGCTCATACAGACCGAATGCATTGACGAACTGGCCGAACGTGCCGGAGTTGGCGAAGAGGTGAAGAGAATCACCGAGCGCGCTATGCGTGGCGAAATAGATTTTCGCGAAAGTTTCACTCAGCGCGTGCGTCTGCTGCGCGGCCTCGATGTAAGTGTGATGCGCGAGATTGCCGAAAAACTGCCCATCACGGAAGGCGTGGACCGATTGATGTCAATTTTGAAACAATGCGGCTACAAGATAGCCATCCTAAGCGGTGGTTTCACGTACTTTGGAGAGTACCTACAGCGCCGTTACGGCATAGATTACGTGTATGCTAACGAGCTGGAGATTGGCGACGACGGTAAACTGACGGGCAACTATGTGGGCGACATCGTGGATGGGCAACGGAAAGCCGAATTGCTGCGCCTGATTGCGCAGGTAGAGAAGGTAAATTTGGCACAGACCATTGCAGTGGGCGACGGTGCCAACGACCTCCCGATGATTTCCGAAGCCGGTCTTGGCATCGCCTTCCATGCTAAACCACGCGTGGCTGCCAGCGCCATGCAGAGCATCAACACAATAGGGCTGGACGGTGTGCTGTATTTCCTCGGTTTCAAAGACAGTTATCTTGGCGAACAAGGGAAAATGGTTTAAGGCTTCTCAACGCTATGACAAACGACACCATCTGCGCTCTTGCCACTTCTCCCGGCGGTGCCATCGCCGTAATTCGCCTTTCGGGTGAAACTACGTTCCAGACGTTGGAAAAGGTCTTCTCGAAGAAGCTATCCGATGCGCCTGCCAACACGCTACACTACGGTCATATCATAGACAGCACAAGTGCACAGGAAGGAAAGGGCGAGATGGTGGACGATGTCATCGTGTCGGTCTTTCGCGCGCCACATAGTTATACGGGCGAGGATGCAGCTGAAATCTCATGTCACGGAAGCCGTTACATCGTCCAGCGCATCTTGCAACTTCTTATCCGCCATGGCGCACGACAGGCAAAACCAGGTGAATTCACCCAGCGCGCTTTCTTGAATGGCAAAATGGACCTCTCGCAGGCCGAAGCAGTGGCCGACCTTATTGCCAGCACCAATGCCGCTACGCATCGAATGGCCATAAGCCAGTTGCGTGGTGGCTTCAGCCGCGAACTCTCCCAACTGCGCGAGCAATTGCTCCAGCTCACCGCCTTACTCGAACTTGAACTCGACTTCTCGGACCAAGACGTGGAGTTTGCCGACCGCAAAAGGCTGCTGCTGTTGGCTGAGACCATAAGCAGCCATATACAAAAACTCACAGACTCATTTCAGACAGGCAACGCCTTAAAAAACGGCGTCCCTGTTGCGATCATCGGTGCTCCGAATGTAGGAAAGAGCACGCTTTTGAACACCCTTCTGCACGACGAGCGCGCCATTGTGAGCGACATACAAGGCACTACGCGCGACCTCGTGGAGGATGTGATACAGATAAAAGGAATAACATTCCGATTCATCGACACAGCTGGCATACGCCGTACCAAAGACCAAATAGAGAAACTGGGCATCGAACGCAGCCTACAGGCAGCCGAACGTGCACAGATTATTATTCTGCTCACCGAGCCCAATGTGGCGTTTCCCGAGCTTCGGATAGACTCGAAGCCCATCATCCGAGTCATTAATAAGTGCGACCAGAATATGCCTAGCTCGTCTTTCCTCTACCACAAGCGCACGCCCGGGCAATACATCCATATTTCTGCACTGAAGGGCGACGGAATTCAACTTCTAGAAGAGACTCTTGTGCGCGAAGCCGCACTGCCTGAACTTTCGGACACAGAAACAGTGGTCACAAACGTACGACACTATGAAGCGCTGATGAATGCACAATCCAACCTGCAGCGCGTCATTGCCTCCTTGAGTGCTGACAATGGTACACCTTTGGGCGCAGCAACGGCCTTCCAACCCGCCCCAACAATCGACCTAATTGCCGAAGACCTTCGACTTGTCCTCTCCGACTTAGCCGAAATAACAGGTGGAAAAATAACATCGCAAGAGACCCTCAACGAAATCTTTTCCAGATTTTGCGTGGGAAAGTGATTTTTTGCAAAGAAAAGCATACTATATGCAAATATGGCTTGTAAATCGCATGATTTCAAGCATTTAAAATTTCGTCTATTTTTGCAGATTTTTGATTTTTAACTTCGATAT